>OGJO01000115.1_pt1 | contig 68898 bp, 97 predicted proteins | sample 1572121 | NCBI WGS metagenome assembly OGJO01 (sample SAMEA2582081, study PRJEB24529) | metagenome | biome: Human gut stool | place: China | collected 2011
GGGGGATTCGAACCCCCGAACCGGTTTTGCCGGTTACACGCTTTCCAGGCGTGCCCGAAAAATTCGGATTCCGCAGATTTTCAATCAGTTACAAACAAGCACTTTCAGACTTGCGGTTTATTTGCGGTTTTTTCATGCTTAACCGCAGTATAATGGTATTTTTCGAATGATGCTATTTTAAGAGACTGGATCAACCTATCCTGCATATTCGCCAAATCTTCTATAGAGTCTAATGTAACCCATTCGTTAGTTTTGTAATCTTCCATAGGGAAGCACACCTTTACTTTTCCTGCCGCTCTTTTGATTCGAACAATCCATCGCCAAACAGAACCATACTTGTTGATTGTAAAATACGATTTGAAAGACGTATATTGAATCTCATCTTCGTAGGCATAATCTTTCAGTAATTTCTTGACCAAAAGATAAGCCTTATAATCTTCGCCATTTGCTATAGGTGAAGGCTTATCACCTTTCGGCTGCGGAATAGACAATCTATCATTCAGTTGAGTCCGGACCTCTCTTGCAACCTCATCTACAGAATAACTGCAACCGATTGAGTCAGCTATATATTTCGCAAATGTATCAGAACATTTGAATACGTCATTCTCTAGAAATGTCCTAACCTTCTCTTCAATATTAATGTTTTCTGCAATTTGCATGATTTTCTGCTCGTCAAAGCAGTTTCTTTGAAACCTACCTAACAATTCTACATCATGTTTATCAAAAGAGCTTATATCGAAAACAAAGAATGGTTTTGAGTCCATCAAGTTCACTCTATCCATATCTGAATAGAAGCGATATTCTATACCGTTAGTAAGTATTGCAAACCTAGCCTTAGTTGCCACATAATACTTAGCTAGCTGGAGAACAAAAGCATCTAGGCTCTTTTCACACTGCTTGCACTCTACTATCATCGCAGGTTTGGAATCAATATTAATAGCATAGTCCACCTTGTCTCCCTTGCGTGAAATATCGCAATCCATTTCGGGTATAACCTCTAGTGGATTGTATATATCATAGCCGAGTGAGACAAGAAAAGGAAGAACGAAGGCGGTCTTCGTGGCTTCCTCAGTCGCTACATGATTTCTCAGCTTAGAAACCTTGTCAGATAACTCTTCAAGAGTTTTATATAATTCCATTGCTCTACACCTTATTATATATATTATACTATGCGCAAAGTTAAATAATCTGAATACCAAGATATTTCTGTATATTTTGTACCGATTTTACAAATTTATTTTGTATCTTTGCACTGTCATTCTACAAATAACAATGCAAAGATACAAAAAAGATTGGAATTTGGCATGAATGATGTGTTAAGATGCACTAAGAGCAATAAGTTAAATTTAAAATTCATCGTTATGGGATGCACTAAGAGCAATAAATCTCCAAAAGTTGGAGTAAAGAAGAATGTTTTCATCGAATTGATTGATTTGTGGAAGCGAGATGTTAATTGGGAAAGCCATACAGATAAGAGCAGAAAAATCTGCATTGGCTTCGGTATCTCTCTAACAGCAGTTATGGTATTCTGCCATACTTGGCTATTCATACCTGCTATTATTGGATTTATTAGTTACCTTTCCAGCATGAAAGATTTAAACGTGGAGGAGTAGATTATGGCAAGATTTATCGAAATAGAAGATATTAGAGGACACAGAATCGCCATTAACGTTGACTACATTCAAACAATTAGAGATGTCAAGGATGAGCCGACTTTTGGAAACACTGGCATTTTGCTAAATAACGATATTGTTCAGACAAACCTTGAATACTCAAAGGTTATAGAACTTATCAGATCAAACCCAAAAAAGAAAGGTTTCCGCTTATGGCAGTAACAAGTAACGAACCAAAGGTAATAGCAACAAGCAGATACAGCATCAATGAGACCTGCGAGTTGCTTGGCATCACAAGAAAGACCTTACAGAAGTACACTATGTTTGGTCTTATCAAATGTGGGTTTAGAAAGGCAACCATGAAGAAGTTCTATACAGGACTTGAAATCATGAAGTTCTGGAGGACTGCGGTATGATATATGATAAAAACCATCCTCTCCGAGTATGCACACTTTGCAGTGGATATGATTCGCAATGTCTAGCTTTGAAATATCTCAAAGATAAACATTCTGACTTCGAGTTTGATTTGGTCGCTTGGTCTGAAATAGACAAGTCAGCTATTACAGCTCACAATATCCTCTTTCCAGAATACAAGGATAGAAACCTTGGAGATATGAGCAAGATAATGTGGGATGGTGTTAAAGATTTCGATATGCTCACATACTCTACACCTTGCCAGTCGGTTTCTACTGCAGGAATGAGAAAAGGCATAGAGGAAGGCAGCGGAACAAAATCATCTTTGCTATGGTATACACGGAATGCCATCATAGCTAAGAAACCAAGGTATCTCTTGATGGAAAACGTCAAAGGTCTGGTAACAGAAAAGTTTCGTCCATTTTTCTTTGCTTGGTTGAAAGAACTCGAAAGTTATGGTTATACATCATATTACAGGGTACTCAATGCTAAAGATTATGGTGTTCCTCAAAATCGAGAACGAATATTCGTTATATCCATAAGGAGAGACGGAGAAGAAAACTTTCACTATCATTTTCCGAAAGCAGAAAAGCTAACATTAAGGATAGCTGATATTTTGCAAGATAGCGAAGATAAAACCCTCTATATTTCCAAGAGCCTGTCAGACGGACTTATCAGAAAGACTAATGCCAATGAAGTAAGTTCTCCAAAAATAATACATATAGGAGACTTGCCTATAGGTGCCAAATTTGCAGGTAAGCAGAGAGTTTTCTCTATTCATGGCATATCTCCAACGCTTATGGAGAATATGTACAAAGATCCGAAAAATTATGGTTGCATTCCTAAAGTCGTAGTTAAAAACAAGGTTCGTAAGTTATCTCCTTTCGAGTGTTTCGCATTGATGGGAGTACATAAAGAGGATGACTACAAGCTATGCAATAGTGGTCTGTCACGTCCAAAGTTATACAAGTTATCTGGTAACTCCATTGTAACGAATTGCATGACTGCTATGTTCGAAGAGCTTCTCTACCCTACTGGTAACAGCTATGTAGAGAAAGATGGACAATTATCATTGTTCTAAAGCCTACACCAAAGCTACTCCACCTTAGGCAAGTGGATTCTTTACTCTCAGAATTTGGCGGTAGCTTTGGCATCTGAGGATTGTGGCTACAGCGTTGAAAGTGTAGCAGTGCATATAAGCCTGGAGCGGTATTATTCTTATCAGACCATGTTTTACCTTGCCGTGTACCAGACCTCTATGATGCAATAAGACCAAGAGGGTTTGACTCCCTCAATCCTCACTTAACGCAACAAGTGGTAAATAGGATAAGGTTTAGTTTTTATGTTTGTTGGTCCCTCATTGTCTGTGAAGATGGTGAGGGATTTTTTTGTAGCCTTTTTGGAGACTAAGCTAACACACTTGCTAACACACCTACTAACACACTGCTAACACACCATAAAAGACTTATTATCAGTACTTTACAGAGATTGGAAAAAGTCGACTAACACACTCGCTAACACAATAGCTAACACACTGCCTATTTTTACCAACACACTGCCAACACACTTTAAATAACTATAAACCAACGACTTACAGAGATTTCAAAAAGGCAACTAACACACTGCTAACACACTGGTAATAAATATTGTCATTTTAGCATACGCCACCTAACACACTTGCTAACACACCTACTAACACACTGCTAACACACCATAAAAGACTTATTATCAGTACTTTACAGAGATTGGAAAAAGTCGACTAACACACTCGCTAACACAATAGCTAACACACTGCCCAAAAACTTTTCTTTTGTACTAACGTAGTTAGTATCTTTCTTTTATAGTATATATATTTACTATTATATATATAATTATAATATACTAACGTGCGCGCGAGAAATTTTTGGGCGGTTGTTCTAATGCAAAATTGTGATGCTGAAGATTGCTCCATACTCATCATACCGAGGAATGGTAATGATGGTTTTAGCTCTTGCGCCATCTTTAACCTTCTGAATGGTGATTAAAGAAGTCCACTTTGAAGGAATGTTCTCATCAAGTTCTTGGCATACTAGGCGGTATACTTCAACAGCACCTCGGTCAGCAAAAACTTTTCCTTCCTCATAACTGCAAGAAGTTATCTTGAAGGATAGCTCATCTTCGGTACCTGCATCAATTGTCAGTTTACCTTCCTTCACAGAAATGGAGTGTTCAACTTGCATTGGATCGCAATCTGCGGCATCCTTGTTGACAACGAAGTCACCTGCTCCAAAAAGCCAATGAATTTGCTCAGTTTGCGTTTCAAAACGCATAGAAAATGTACCAACAGTGATTTCTTGCGGTTCTAAAGCCATACAAACCGAACAAACCAATAATTCTACTACAAAAGAAACAAATCGTCTCATAAGCGAAATTTTAAGGGTTATTTTGAGTTTTAAACATCAAACCAACACCAGTCAACAGCCATTCGGCATTGACGTTATAATCTTCAACTAGCCAAGCAAGCCATTCTGATTTGATAGCTCTGCCATCTGGGCACTTCTTAAACGTAGAGAAATTCCAATAGTTGATACCATGAGATTCGGTAAAAGTGCGTATTCCTCTAGCTTTACGCTGGTTGATAGCAACATCAAGAGCAAGGAAGAAACGCTTTGTTATCGCCATGCCTGTTGGCGTTGTTGTAAGTTTCATACGCTATAGATTTTTCCGTGCATGTTAATTATATAGAAATTGCTTTTTTATCTTCAGGAGCAATAGTCTCCCCATTAGCTAGCTTCTCGAAACATCTTGCCAGGTGTTCGTATGCCTGTCGTAGCTCTCTTATCTCCACATCTTTCTGTGCGTTAATTTCGATGAGACGATTTATAACAGAAAGCGAATCGATCTGCTCATTTGGCTTTTCTGCTCTAATTGAAGTCGCAGGAATATCATTATTAAGCATATTCCCTTCTCCAGTCAACAACCAGTCGATATTGTACATAGGCTTAGCTGTATGGATAAGATTAGCCATTCTCGCACTCACCTTCAAAACCTTACCATTAAGGATATCATAAACCGCTTGCGGTCTACTGAGTCCCATATCCTTAGCAAGCTGCGAACCAGTTATATTTTCTTGCATAAGGATAGCATTAATAACCTCTTTTGCTGTCATACGTATAATAAAAGTTAAAATACAGAGATTTCTTAATGATTTGTACCGATTTTACAAATATTATTCTTATCTTTGCACCGTGAATATTTAAATAACAATGCAAAATTACAAAAAATTATTTGTATGGCAAATAAAAGTGAAGAAAAAAAGCAAAAAATGACCCTTTTGGATTATTACGAGAACCTTCCAAAGTCCTCGTACCCAAAGAAGGATTTCATTCAGCGCATCATGTCAGAATGCGATGTTTCATTTACTACAGCCCGCAACTGGACAAAAGGTCATACAAGACCGATTGTTGATTGGCAGATAGAAAAACTGTCTGAAATTACAGGAATACCAAAAGAACAGCTATGGCAGTAGAGTTTTATATGTTTGATGATGAACTTTGGTTCATTAAGGATGGTACCGAAAACCAAGCTCTCTCGGAAAAAGATACAGAAGTCATTAAGAAAATGATTGATGTTATCCGAGAAAGATACCCCGAAGCCTACAAGGCTTTATCTAAGGAGTATCAAAAGAGTGCAATGAATGTTCCTTATTATCAGTTCTTGATAGTCAGAAGATTCTGTAAATGCAACTTCGGAAAGCTTGATACAACCACCTACGATATTGATAATCTCGGCAGGCTTAACTTTGAAAAAGTTGAATGCCCACTGCGAGGAGAATGTAAGAACGAAGGCATTATTTGCAGCCCAAAGTTTAACTCCAAACTCTCTCCTGCCGAAGAAAGGGTAATGAACCTTATCTATCAAGGTTTCACAAAAGAAGAAGTTGGTGACAAACTTTGTCTATCTCCGAACACAATTAAACAGCATGTCAGATCAGCTTACTGCAAGCTAGGTGTTCATGATAAAGGCGAGTTTATAAAGCTAGCTAAAGATAATGGATTTTTTAACAATTTAAAGTACTAAGAGCAATGAGTATGATTAAAAGAAGCAATGAAATTGCTATTCAGAAAAACGTTAAAATGATGGTTTACGGACAGGCAGGTATGGGTAAGACAACTTTCGCCCTCTCAGCACCTAAGCCTTTGTTGCTTGATTTCGATAATGGTGTCAAGCGTGTTAATACCGCACATTTGGATGATAATGTTGGTATCGTACAGGTTTCCAGCTGGCAAGATATTCTCAACTTGCTCAACTATAACAAGAAGGATTTGGAGGAGTTCGATACTATCGTTGTAGATACGATTGGAAAGATGATTGACTTCATCATCGCCTACAGATGCAATGGTCGCAACCCTCAGATACAGGATTGGGGTACCATCAATAACGACTTCAAATGGTTCACCTCATCTTTGTCACAGCTTAACAAGAACATCGTTTTTGTCGCCCATCGTGACACACGCAAGGAAGGTGAAAGTACTGTGTATATCCCTGCACTTCGTGAGAAGAACTACAACAATATCGTTACAGATTTGGACTTGCTTGGCTATCTCGAAATGAGAAGTGAGAATGGACAGCAAATCAGAACTATCACTTTTGACCCTACAAGTCGTAACGATGGTAAGAACACCTGTCAGCTTCCTGGTTGTATGCAGATTCCGGTTATTCTTGATGCAAACGGACAGCCAACCGCTCCTAATAACTTCATCGCTACTCAGATTCTCTCACGTTATCAGTCTATGATAGCTCAGAAAGAAGAAAAGGTCAAGGAGTACAATAAGGCTCTTGAAGAGATTAAGGAGAGTGTTCAGTTGATTACTGACGCAAGAGGGGCAAACCATTTCATCGAGCACATCAAAGATTATGCGAACTTGGGTAACTCCATCATTCTTCATGCAAGAAGTCTGTTCACAGAGAAGGTAAGTGCTTTGAAGTTGGTTTACAATAAGGAGACCAAGCAATACGAAGACCCACAAGCAGCATAAGCTATGGAAGTAGTCAAGTTTAGGTTCTATGCGACGCTTTTGGATGCGTATCAGAACTACCTTGATAGTGACATCATTTGGAGCAAATATTGGGGATGGTCTGAAAATCCACCCCATACTCCAGAAGAGTTCAAGAAGATACAATTCCAGTCGTTAATAGATAAGATAAATCGAGTACCATTCGATAGTGAAGCTGCTGACAAAGGCACAGCATTCAATGAGGTTATTGATTGTATGGTCCTTCATCGTAACTCGGAGAATATGGATATTCACACCATTTATCAAGAAGTAGAAGAATATCCGTATAGCAAAAGGGTTCCTGTCGGTGTTGAAGCAAAGTTGAACGGCAGAAGTTTCTGCTTCCCTATTCAGCTAGTCAGACATTATGCAGCCTACTATAAAGGAGCATTGCCACAGGTTTATATACAAGCTGTCTTGCCTACCATGTATGGCAAAGTATTGCTGTATGGGTATATTGATTACCTTATGCCGTTCTGTACTCATGATCTGAAAACAACACGTCAGTATTCTGTCGGCAATTACAAGAGACACTGGCAACATAAGGTCTATCCTTATGCCCTCATGAAGAATGGTTGTGATGTTTACGACTTCGAATACAATATCTCGGAAATCGGAAAGACGTATTACAGAAACTATACCGAAAGTTATACGTTTAACCCTAAAAGGGATATTCCTCTACTCACTCAACACTGCGAAGGTTTGATTAGTTTTATTCAAGAAAACAGAGATTTGATAACAGACAAGAAAATATTTAATTTGGTTTAATATGGCAGAAGAAAAGAACACCAATATCGTTGCACTCCAAGAAAAGGATGTGCAATTGGTGGTAAGCAAAGAAACTATCGGCCAGCTTACCACCAATATCAAAGAGGTTAAAGCTAGAGTTGAAAAGGCTTTGCCTATGTATGACATCAGCAACTATAGCACCGATGATATTCCAAAGTGCAAGGAAGACAAGGCTTTACTCAATAAGGCAGCTAAAGCACTTGACGATAAGCGCAAGGAGCTTGAAAAGGTTTGGAACAAGCCTTTTGAGGAGTTCAAGACAACCTGTAACGATACGTGCAAGCTTATCAAGAATGCGGTATCTCTCATTGATGGCGTAATCAAAGAAGATGAAAATCGCACCAAGAAAGCTAAGAAAGAAGAGATTGAAAAGCTTGCTGAGAAATGCGGAGTGGAAACCATCGGCATCAAATTTGACCTCATCTTTGATGCAAAATGGCTCAACAAGACAACTTCAATGAGGTCTATCGAAAAAGCTATCACAGAAAAGGTTGATAACATCAAGAAAGACCTCGAAACCTTGAAGTTATTTGCAGAAGATTACGATGCACTTGCCGCCCGATACAAGGAAAATCTCAATCTGCAGGAGACTATCGCATACGCAAACAAGCTGAAAGAACAGCGTGCCAGCTCAGTGTCCCCTAGTAAGAAAGAAACTGCAACACCACCTCCAACATCACCTCAGAAGGAAGTCGCGGAGAACAATGCAGCCGAGCAACAGGAAGAGCAGCCGAAGAATGGTAAGATGTCTTCTAATGAAGAAGATGCCATGGATGCTTTCGCTGCCGCTATGGGACAGTCGGTTGCACCTCCTACTCCAACCGAGACACGTACTTACGTTTGTACCGGTACAAAAGAGGCAATGGAATGTTTGGAACGCTTCATGCGTGACAATGGTATCACTTTTAATGTTCAGTAAAAATGGCATTTCAGATTAGTGGAATTATTCAGCATATAGGGAATACGGAGAGTATTCCCTATCAAGACAAAGTCTTCAAAAAAAGAGAGCTTGTCTTGGATTGCTCCTATCGTAACCAGTTCACAGGGCAGATAGAGAGAGCAAACTATCCAAAGTTCGAGTTTACAGGCAATCACGTTGATGATCTGAACGACTTCAATATTGTTGATATTGTGACGGTATCATTCTCCTTGAATGGTTCACGCTCAGAGAAAGATGGGCAAGTCAGATACTTCACTAACGTTCAAGGTTATAAAATCGAGAAATATCAATCTCGTTATAATCAGCAACAAGGTGGAAATCAGACCGCACAAGCGGCTAACGGAAATCAGTTAACACCTACACAAGGGGCATGCCAAAGCGCACAACAAGCAGCTATGGAGTCTGCAAGAAATGCAGCAGCACCTTCGGCTCCTAATTTTCCTCCCGCTGTAGATGAGAACGGAAACCCTATTCAAGGTAATAATGACGACTTACCATTTTAAAGTTTAGACTATGGCACTCTATAATTTGAAGAACGTTTATGACAGAAAGAGGTTCAAGGAAGCCTGTAATCAGATGGTTCTGAAGAATGAATACGTTGAACTGAAGAAAAAGAACACTCAACGTTCTTTGGCTCAGAATAGCTACCTGCATTGTCTGTTAGGCTACTTTGCTTCTGAATTTGGTTTTACCCTCGAAGAAGTTAAGTTTGATATTTTTAAGAAGATATGCAACAGGGATATATTCGAGAGAAAGCGAATTAACAGAAGGGGACAGGAGATTACCTACATTAGAAGTAGTACTGAACTCGATAAGGCTGAAATGACAACTGCAATAGAAAGATTCAGAAATTATAGTAGTGCTCAGTGTGGGCTTTACCTTCCTGCACCTCATGAAGGTGAAATGTTATTTTTTGCTCAACAGCAGATTGAGCAGTGTAAAGAATTTATGTAATTTAAAACAGAAAATATTATGTTAGCAGATTTGGATGGTCACAGACCAGAGAAGATTGAGTTTTGTTTGACTGAAGCTCAGAAAGAAATGTTCAAGGATGTGTTGGTACTTTGCGAAGGTGCAAAGAGTGCAGACGAACCTATCAAGGTTCTACATGACAAGTTCAATGCTCTCTTCTCAGACAATGAGGTTGTTGACCGCAAGTATGATGAATTCGAGATTCACGCTATCCGTGAAGAGTACTGCATCAAGCAGGAGAATGATGTGCCTAAGCGCAAGGAAGAGCTGGAAACCGTTCTTGCTCAGATCAAGACAATGAAGAAGAATGCCGAGGAAGCATACGCATCAGCACTTCTTGAAGTCAGCGATTTGGCAGCAAGAGTCAAGAATGGTATCACGGATTTCCGCTTGCCTTCTACTAAGACCGCTCGTATTGCTCTCAATGGTCATTACCTCTTCTTTGCTTGGGTGGATGATAAGTTCCAGCTTTGCAAGGTTCAGAAAATCCCAGATTGGGACAGAAGCGGCTTGTGGAGCCAGGAAGATGTCAATCAGCAGGCTATGAAGGAAGTTTTCGGCATCGAGTTCCCCGAAGTGGAAAAGCCAAAAACAAATTCTGAGGATCAGACTGATGATAATGACCTTCCTTTCGGTGAAGGTGATGAGGATGGTAATGATGAAGACGAGTAATCATGTACACACTCAGACCATATCAGAAACAAGCAAGTGATGCTGCCGTCAGAGCGTTCACAGGCAAGACTAAGAAGAATGGACTTCTTATCTTGCCTACGGGCGCGGGCAAGTCGCTTGTAATCGCAGATATTGCAAGTAAGCTGGATAGTCCGCTACTCATCTTTTGTCCGTCAAAGGAAATTCTAGAGCAAAACTTCGCTAAACTGCAAAGCTATGGTGTTTTTGATTGTGGAGTATATTCCGCTTCTGTTGGTTGCAAGGATATAAACAGAATAACCTTTGCCACCATCGGAAGCGTTATGAACCACATGAAAGACTTTCAGCACTTCAAGTACGTAATGGTTGACGAATGCCATCTTTGTAATGCTAAAGGTGGACAATACAAAACCTTCTTCGAAGCCGCGGATAGACAGGTTATCGGATTAACAGCAACACCATATCGACTAGGAAGGGGACTTAATGGTACCTCGATGCTAAAGTTCCTTACGAGAACTAGACCAAGAATATTCGATGAGGTTCTGTATTATTGTCAGATTTCAGAATTGCTTGCAAAAGGTTATCTTGCCGATTTGAGATACTTCGATTGCACTCAGCTAGATATGTCTAATGTGCATACCAACTCAACAGGAAACGACTTTGATGAAAACTCCCTAAAGTTGGAATATGAACGAAGCGGATTCTATGATCAGCTTACTTCCACTACCCTACGTGTATTGAAGCCAAAAAATAAAATACCGAGAAAAGGAGTTTTGGTCTTCACTAGATTCACGGAAGAAGCGGAAAGATTGACAGACAAACTGCAACAGAAAGGTATTAATTCTGCAATCGTTACAGGCGAGACTCCAAAGAAAGAACGTGAAGCTATCTTGGAGAAGTTCAAGGATGGCACCATAAAGGTTGTCTCTAATGTCGGAGTTCTCACAACAGGATTTGATTATCCTGCACTTGACACGGTTATCTTGGCAAGACCAACGAAGTCTTTGAGTCTCTACTATCAGATGGTGGGACGAGCTATCAGACCTTTCAAGGATAAAGATGGATGGATAATCGACCTTGGTGGTAGTTTCCGTTCCTTCGGAAAAGTCTCTGATTTAAGAATAGACCTAGAGGTGCAAGGTTCATCAAGATGGTGTATCAAGTCTCTAGGTAAACAATTGACTAACGTAAGTTTTTGAATTATGAAAATTGAAGCAAAACAGATTAATGAGTGGGTTAAAAGAGCCTACGATAATGCTGTCAAACATGGATGGCATGAAGAAGAAAAGTCTAATGCGCATTGGTTGATGATGGTCTACACAGAAGTAGCAGAAGCCGTTCAAGCTGACCGCAATGGGCGTTGGATGGATGACCTTGATAAAAGTGGGCTTGATTGCGTTATCGCTAACGACCACCACGGAGGTTTGGTTGAAAAATTCTACGGCGAACATATTGAGGGAACTGTTGAGAGTGAATTGGCAGATATTTGTATTCGTGTCTTTGATTTAATGGGTGTTTGTGGTGTTGTGGCAAAGGACGGATTTTCCACATTTGACTCAGAGGTTAAATATGCTAAACAGCATAGCTTTACTGAGAACGCTATGGTTGTTACTAGAACTATTGTTTCGTGCAACCTTAACTCATCTATAAGTGTAAAGGCAGAAATGTTCTGTGTCTTATATACAAGTATTCTTTCCTCCGTATTTGAATGGGCAGAAGCACTTGGAATCGACCTCGTTCAGCACATCAACTTGAAGATGCGTTATAACGAAAGCAGAGAATACCATCACGGAAATAAGCTGTATTAAAGAGTCCTATGGTTATGAATAAATACTATTTCAACCGCAAGCCAAAAGCGGCTCAAACCGAAAAAAAAGAGGCAAAAAAGACTACTTCTAAGAGCAAACCTAACTTGGTTAAAAAGCTCGATCGGATATTCTCTCTTTATATCCGTTTGCGTGATGTCATGGCTAATGGTTATGTTCGGTGTATATCCTGCGGGCAGATAAAGAGCTTTGAAGATGTGGACTGCGGTCACTTCCATAGTCGCCGCCACATGGCAACTAGATTCAATGAAGATAACTGCCATGCTGAATGTAAATACTGCAATCGTTTCTCTGCGGACCACCTCATAGGCTACCAACGCAACCTCATTCAAAAAATAGGGCAGCAAAGATTTGATCTGCTAAACGTGAAGGCGCATTCTACATGTCACTTCACTAATAGTGAACTAGAAGATATGATTGTTCACTATACGGCTGAGGTTAAGAAACTTAGCAGTCTCAAAGGTATCAAAGTTAATATTTGATAATATTTGCGGCAACATTATTTAATCAATAAATAATTTATTATCTTTGCACCGAAGAAATTAAATCTCTGAAACGTGGAACTTTCGGATAAAAAAATATTCAGACCTCAATAAGTATTGTTTGGGTTCCACCTGCGTAAGCAGCTAAACAAGAAAGTTGAGGTTTTATTGTACAACTATGGCAGATTGGATAAAACTTCCTCGAAGCATGTTTGATTGGGATTGGTTCGATAAACCCGAAATGCTTTCCCTCTTTCTATATTTGCTCAACAATGCAAAAGAGAAAGAAGTTAAGCATGATGGAATCGTCGAGCATAGAGGGCAGTTTTTAACTAGTCTTGGAAAACTCAGCACTATTATCGGTGCAGGAAAACAAGTGGTTAGAACCTGTTTGTCAAAGCTAATAAAAATGCAGCTAATAGAAGTGAATACGGAAAGATTCTATTCCATCATCACTATCTGCAATTATGATGACTATTTTGAAGCTGAGGTCAATAAGCCTAAAGATGAGCTAAAGAATGAAGATACTAAACCAGTAGAAGCACCTAAGGAAGATAAGCCTAAGAAAACAAAAGAAGAGATTGCGGCAGCAACCGAAAAGCGAAAGAAAAAATTCGGTCAAGATTTAGTTCCTTATGTTGCAACTTATGGCAAGGATATGATCAGAAAGTTCTATGACTATTGGTCAGAGACTAATAAGTCCAAAACAAGGATGAGGTGTGAGACCGAAAAAACGTGGGATTTAAATCTAAGGTTACAGAATTGGGCAAGACGGAATAAAGACTTCGGAACAAAGCAATCTGGTACAGCTTTACATGATTCGGAAAACAAAGATTATAACGAAGGAGGATGGTAATTATGAATGTAGATTTCAATCAAATTATTCAAAGGTTCGAAAGAGGAGAAGACTTGTTTCTCGCTGACAAGGTGAGAATTAGGATACCTAATGCAGAACAAAGGCTACGAGGAGGTCTAGACTATTTTGTTAAAAGATACACCTTTGGCAAGGAATCTCATGCAAAATGGATAGAGAAGAATTATCGCCCTATTGTTGATTGGATGTCTGACAACGAAGGCAGGGGACTTCTTATTACAGGTGGGTGCGGTCTCGGAAAGACTCTAATAGCAAAGCATATTCTACCGCTCTTACTCCAAGACTCTTGCAAAAAAATCGTGAGTATCTTTTCAGCCCAGGAGCTAAATACAAAGATTGACGAGATTCTAAAACTTCACATCATCTGTATTGATGATGTTGGCACAGAAGAGCTTGCGAAGATTTTTGGTAATGTTAGATGCGCATTCTCTGAGTTATGTGATGCAGCAGAGCAAAAGGGAAAGCTTCTCATCATTACCACTAACTTAACTGCAACCGAACTCGAAGCAAAATATGGAGAACGAACTATAGATAGGTTAAAAGCCATCACTAAGTTTGTTCCTTTCACAGGTAAATCATTAAGAAAGTAGATATGGAAATTAAAGAAGACAAAGATTTCTTGTTTGCTACAAAGCAAGCTAGATTAGCAACCTTCCTTGAAAATGATGAGGAAAGAAGAATGTTTAGAAACGCCATTTACAACGCTATTAAGTGGGGTAAAAGACACTAGTACATAAAACTATAAACAAAAGAGCAATGAAGATGTTACAAGACGTTACAGATTGGTTTAAGGCTGAAATTCTTGGCGACCAATCATTACAACAGGAAAGAAAGAAGCAGAAATCACAGAAAGATTTCGAGAAGCGTATTAATGAAGCAGCTCATCATGTCTGCCTCTCAGATCGTCCTAATGATGATGGGTCTCCATATCCTGTTATCTGCATGGATGGCACCGTTATCTATAAAATCTGCGAGAATCCTCGAATCGAGAAAGGAGAAATCAGCCTTGAAGATGTAGGGGAAGTTTTGATAAGACAACGCATTCATTATGCTGAAAACAAACTGAATTACAGATAGTTATGCGGTTTAAAAGTTAAATAAAGTTGCTAAAAAGCGATTAAAGAAAGTAACGTTTGGTCAATCCAAAATTTCTTTGTATCTTTGCATCAGTTAATTAAACAACAAATAAGTTTAACAATTAAATGATAAGAGCAATGGAACTATTCAAGAATGTTTTACCGTACAAGGTAAAGGAAGCCCTAGTTTCCCAAGTCGGAAACTACCAAGCTGAAAAGCTAGCAGCAACGTTACTTAACGGAACGTTAGCACAGAAGGAAGACATCATCAAAGATTTTAATCTCGAAGACTGCCTTACTAATGATAATTGTGGGAACATTATTATGCTATCAAAACTCTCATAATTATGGAACGTATATGTAGATATTGCATATTCTCTGGAATATGCTATAAAAATGGTAAGAATCCTACAGACTCCTGCTCCAATTGGGAATGGAAGTACGCAGGTTCATGGTTTGACAATTAAAAGTAAGACAATGGGAAAAGAGAAAGTTACAGCTAACGATTTGAAGGTTACTCTTTCGGAGCAGGGAGTGACATCTGGTCTGAAGCAGGAAAAGATTATTCAGCGCTTGCAGGTTAATGGGTGCTTGATAGCAATGGTAACAGATATATTGGACCAACTTATCAAAGATGAGCAGTCTATGTTCAGATTGCTAAAGGTTCAGTACAAACAAGAGCAGAAGATGCACTACAACCAAATGCGTGATGCAGCAGAGAAATATTACTTCCACTTGAAACCCTTCAATAAGAGTTTCTTCGGTGACGAGAACATTTGCGCAAACCTGGAGGATAACGCAAATGACATCTACGACATCATCAAGCTTCTTGCGGACCACACTAACGACCACAAGGATATGGAAGTGATTAAGAGAAATCTCAGAAAGAGAAAGTTGAACCATCATATTTTCGATTAAGATTATGGAGAAGTCTATGTTATTTGAGAAAATTACTCGCAGATGTCTGCTTACCTTAGATGGGGGGGGCAAAGATTCAAGCCGTCCTCTCTATGCCGAAGCCGACTAAGCCCATCTTTCCAAAGGAAATGGAGCGTCAGTTCATTAAGAATTTCAATGAATCGCAGCCAAATATGGTTCACAAGGTTATTAAGTGTCACATAATGAGAAATTAAGATTATGAAAACAGCAAGACATATTGTAATAGACATAGAAACATTAGGTAGAAGAAATGATGCCGCTATTACTCAAATTGGCATAGTAACAGCAGATGAAAATTTCGATGTGTTAGATCGTTATCTGATACAAACAGAACCTAAAGCTTGGAATACTTGTGAAAGAACATTCACTGGAGAAACTTTACTCTGGTGGATTCAGCAAAAGAACAGTCCAGAAAGCAATAAGCCTACTCATATTGTCCATAGCTACAAATATTTAGTAGATAAGCTATATCAAATCTTTAATAGATACAATACAGAAGACACTATAGTTTGGACTAAAGGGGCAATGGACCTATTTTGCATTAAAGATATATGCGAGTATCTTAACATGGAAGCTCCCTGGAAGTTTTGGCAACCTAGAGACATCAGAACCGCAAAGGAGTTCATTAAAGAGTGGAAGACCTTTGAGAATAATAATCATAACGCTCTCGATGATGCTTTGAACCAGTTGAGAGAGTTAAAAGCTAACTTAATTGAAAGATAGATATGGAAGCAAAGATTAATGTAGCGGCAATCCTAAAGGATAAGCCGCAAGGAACTAAGTTGTACTCTTCTGCTTGTGGTAAATGTGAGTTGAAAGAAGCAGAAGATAAAAGTTTTAAAGTATCTTTCTATAGTTCGAAGTTTGGCTTTATGAATGATGGAGAAGGTATTTTTGATAAAAATGGCAAATTGTATGATGATGGAGAATGTGTCGTTTTTCCATCAAAGGAAATGCGTAATTGGTCTAAATTCGCTTGGAAGAAAGGCGATGTACTTGTAGGGGTAGGACAAAGAATCATCTTTGAAAAATTTATAGATGAAAATTACACTAGATTTCAAGGTAAATATAGCCTAAGTACTTGCGAGGATAAAACATTAATAGCTGATAAAAGATGTTATACTAGTGACTTTAGAAAATTAGATGACAGTTGTAATGTTAAAAATTATTTTAAAGAACTCGAAGAAAAGTTGGGTGGCAAACTCAATCGTGAGACCTTGGAAGTAGAGAAACCTCAGCCTGAGTTCAAGAATGGAGATATAGTGGTATATGGAAAATCAGTAGCAATATGCCGAAAGATTTATAAACATACCCTTTGTTTCTATGTTTCTCTAAATGAAATGTTTGGATTATTGTTTGACGATGAGATGGAATCATCTGAAGAGTATAGATTTGCTACAGAAGAAGAGAAACAGCAGCTCTTTGATGCTCTCGAAAAGGAAGGCAAGGCTTGGGATGCTGAAAAGAAAGCTATTTTGGACTTGAAGCCAAAGTGCGAGTTTAAGCCTTTTGATAAGGTGCTTTGTCGAAATTCTAAAGATGATACTTGGGAAGCTGATTTCTTTGCTCGTCTTACACGAAAAGAAATTGATTACACGCAGAGTGATAAGTATTTATGTGTAGGAGATTTATGGATGTATTGTATCCCTTACAACGAAGAGACAGCACATCTACTAGGAACGACTGATGATTGGAAAGGAGGTGAGGGATGAAAGGATTATGTAGTTACTGCTCCAAATATTTTTTTTGTAGCAAAAGACCCAAACAAAATGAGGAGGATGTAATACTTTGTTCAAGCTTTACCCAGAATAATGATAACGAAGAAACCATTTGGGAGCAGAGAAGATATGAGATAGCAAAAGATGTTGCAGCAGGTCTTGTACAACGTCCTAACTCTACGTATGACAGTGTTGTTAATTCTGCCATCAAAATCGCAGATAAATTAATAGAACGTTTAAAGGAGAAGTAAGTTATGATAGACGATAAGAAAATAGAAGAAGAAGCTACTAATTATGCACAAGATGGGTATAATAACTATGATGACAATATACAGAGTATCATAGAAGAAGCTTTTAAATCAGGTGCTACATGGATGCAAGAAAAATTCTTAAAGAAAGGGGTAAGCGATGAAAGAGCTTAAAGTTGGCGAAAGAGTTGTCTTGGATATCGTTGTAACTGAGACTGTAACTTGTGCGGGTTGCTTCTTTGAAAGTAAGGGTGCTTGTGAAGTTTGGAGAAAATATCCATGCGCAAGTAAAGAACGCTCAGACCATAAAAATGTAATCTTTAAAGAAGTTAAGGAGTAAAGCGTATGAGCTACGAATCAAGAAGTAGATGTAAGGAAAGACAGATAACACCTTGTGGAATTTGTCCTTTGATGTTCAAGTGTCCTTATAATGAAGACAAGGACAAGGATGATCATCGTAAAAAGTAAATAAAACCATAACAAGAAGTTGTTTGGGTGTAGCTGAGCAAGATAATATCTTGGCACGTGGGGCAAAAAAATAGACCTCACTAACAGCCAATAGGCAAAACCTACAACAGCAGTTTCTATTGATAGCGGAACATAAAAATTATCGTGAACCCAAAAACTTCTTGTTTTATTTTTTAAAGTTAAGCGTATGGAATATGAAGATTATAAAAGAGCAAAACAGTTGCAAGAAGAAACACTCCCAGCTTTTGAAAGATTAAAAGAAGCTGTTTCTGTTGGCACGCTTGACAAGAAAGCAATAAAAGAAATTGGAGATTCTTTTGCAAACGCTATGTTTTATGAAAATGATTTTGCAGATTCTCTTGTTGAATTTATTGATGGGTGGTTTGTAAAATTTAAAGAGGAATTTAATAAATTGTAGGTTAACCGCCTTCGGGCATAAATTTTAAAGATATGACAAAAGAAGAATTAGAAGCAAAGGTTACTAAGAAACAAAATCTTATTAATGCTATAAATGACGAGATTCTTTTTTACGTAACGGAATACATTAAGGACTTACCATACAAGATTGGCGATAAAGTGAGCTGCTCTAGATGTGATGTTTGTTGGATTGAGAGCATCACCCCAGAACAATATAATAGTTACTATACTGGCGATATTGTAATAAGAATCAACCCAGCCAAGAAAGATGGCACTCGCTCGAATAGATTGTTTATACTATTTGGCATGGAAGTCGATAGTATCAAGAAGATTGATTAACCATCCTGCAAAGGATATAAATAGATAGTAATATGAATATAGACAAATTAGAAAGAGCTAACATTTTAGCAAAAAGCTTGATTCCTAAAGTAGATGAGCTTTTGAATATGTCTTCTAAGTCAATTACTGGAAAAATTGTTGATGCACTTTACGGTTTATCAGAATGCGACTCAGAGTTTAAAACTAAATTCAATCAGCTTCTTTCTGAAACAAAACAGAAATTTCAGAAAGAGTTTGATGAGCTTTAGTAACTAACCACCCTCCTCTTAGTGAAATTAAGATAATAACGAAAAAGTCGTGCTCGAATTAGATTGGTTGGCATTAGGTGTAGCCGTAAAATATCAATTACCGCTTGACAATTCACCTCAGAGCACTCTTATGTGGAAAAGGCATCAAGCATTTAGTACACATCGAAGAACGTTAATGAGTGAAAGGCTCATAAAGACTCCAATCCGTTATTATTTTGATAACATCATGGGGAGGGTAAAAAGAAGAGAATATGGAAGATTTTTTTGGAAAAGAAATTGTAATTGGTGATAAGGTTTTATTTTCCAATTGCAATGATGAACGTATCCTAATAGGGAATGTTATTGAAATCGGTATCACAAGGGCTAGAATAGAAGCTCTTGATAATGAAGGTGAAATTACACATCATACGAGATTCGGACGGAATATGGTAATCATCAAGGAGAATAAGCAATGAGTAAAGAATCTGTAATTCAAAGCATGAAGGAAGAGTTAGATTATCGTGATGCTTTCGGGAAATATATAACGTCTTGCGAAGGCTATCTTTTGGCTATGCATGCGCTGAGCGCGCCTAGTGTAGCAGAAGAATATGCTAAATGGAAATTAATGGATTTGGGGCTATTATGACAAGAGAAGAATTACAAAATAAATTCGGCGATGCTATCTGTGAGTATTGCAACAAGAACATCATTTCCGAATATAACATCGGCATAGGTTGGCTTTGCGAAGGTCAGTATTGCGAGGAAGCACAAGATGGCTACGCAGCAGAAAATAACATAGAGTTGGAGGATTGATTATGATACAAAAGCAGACATGGAAGGACGAAATCAGAATTTTAATAACTGATGAAGAAAATCTTGGTTCTGTTCAAATAGGCATTCCGTTTTATGTTAGTAATATTTTCGGCAAAGCTGATGCTCTAATATATGCACTCTTTGTAGATAATAATCATAGAAGAAATGGTGTTGCACAACGCCTATTACAACTAGCAGAACAGCAAGCTAAGTTGAATGGAGTGAAGACAATCGGATTGGAATATTTTAAAGATGAATCTGATAGATTTGTTCTAGATTGGTATCTCCGTAGTGGTTATAAACCATTTGATAAGAAAAGTAATTTATTAATCAAGAAGTTATAGCTTATGAAAGCAGAAAATATAAAGTTCAAGGCTAAACGTCTTGACAATGGCAAGTGGGTAGAAGGTTACTTCTATGCTGAATGTGGTAACACTTACATCATCGAAGATAGGCAGAGTGAATCAATGCTTAATAGAAATGATGCACATCAGGTTGACCCTTCTACAGTCTGCCAGTTTACAGGACTGAAAGATTGTAAGGGCAATGAATTGTACGAACATGATGTTATCAAGAATTATCCTTTTATTCCATCAGAAATTGTATGGTCGGAAGAGTTAAGTGGGTATTACCTCACACATGCTAATGGAAAGATTTATGAAAAACCGTTAGGTTATTATCTTTCATTAGGTAAATTCATAGTTGTTGGCAACACGTATGAGAATACAAACCGCATTGAGCGATAAGCTCAAAAAACATAGTTCGCATCACACATTTATCCCAGATTGGATACATGATTGTACGGAATGGGAAAATGATGATATTCTTATTGAAAAGGTTGAACAGAAAAAATAAATATCGTATGAAGAAGGAAACATTTGACTTCTCGGAGGCTCTGAGAAGAATGAAGGAAGGGAAGAATGTTAGACGTAAAAATAGCGAATACATCTTTGCTATATGCGGAGGCGGCTGTTTCCCTCAAACAATATCATACAGAACGTGTGTGTCTAATATGTTCTCTTTAGGTGTTGCAGCTATACCTACTGAATGTATTCTCGCAAAAGACTGGGAGGAGGTGGAAGGATGAAGGTTAGATTAGCAAAGAAGATAATGAATCGTTGCTACGGAAGTCCTCGTTATACAAGGATGATATTGTATGGATTGGACGTAGTGAAAAAGCTTCCAAAGATTAAGCAATACTGGGAGCCTAGATGGGCTTTGTATTATGCTAGCAAAGGTGGCGGTCATGGTAGAGTTGATCATCGTATTGTAAAGGCAGAAAAGATTACTGCAAGATATTCTCGTAAGCTAATGAATTGCCTTGCTAGGTTGGCAGGCGAAACTCCTTTTGAGATTAGAGATATATTAGGTAGTTCAAATAAACTAAAAAAAATATGATTATGAAACAAGAAATGCAAAAATCAATCTCCAAGATTCAAACAGCAGTCGAAACTCTGACAAGACAGAAAGTTATCGACAAAAATGTGTATGACTTTATCCATGGAGAAATCAAATCTCTTTCGGAAAGTGTGGAGAATATAGAGGAAGTAAATAACCCCGATGAAACTCTTCTTACCTTCACAGATATGGAGAAATTTGTAAATCAGCATATCAATCTTGCTGATACATCTGTACTTTGCAAAGAGTTAAATAGGAGAAAAGAAATTGGTAACGATTTCTTAGTAATATCAACTGAGGGGAAAATTGGTTAATTATGGAAAAGAAAGTATTGACCCTCACCGTCAGCAAGCAATGGTTTGATAAGATTGTGACTGGCGAAAAGAATGAAGAGTATCGGGTAATTAAAGACTTTTGGATGAGTCGCCTTCTCCTTATCAAGAATGAGAAATTCAAAGATTTCGATAAGTACGATAAGCTTCATATCGGTAAGACATTTGAAATGCTTATAGACATCAATACTATCAAGGAGAAACTGAATAATGGTACAATGAAGTTCGTACCATTCACTCACGTTCTCTTCAAGAACGGCTACTATGACGATAGTCCAAAGGTAGAAAAGGAGATTGAGAGTATCACCATCGGTAAGCCGAAGAAAGGTCTTTGCCCAGGCAAGTGGTTGGACCATGAGTTTTTCATTATTAAGTTCAAGTGATATGGATAAGACAACAGAGCTATCATATAATCACCTCATTTCGCAACTCAGAAAAGAAAACGCTGATTTGAGGAATGAGGTGCGAGAATTAAGGAAGTTGCTAACAAGAAAATGTGACAAACCACCTAATTAACACTCCGTAACACCATGTTAAAAGGCATTTTTGACTATCTTTTGTCAAATTAGCTTCCTGTAGTTTTCGGTAACATTAGTTAAGCTAAAGAAAGGTTAAATACTTTACATAAGCCTTTCTAAGCTGTTCTGTTTTCTTCTCCATATCCTTATACCTTTTTTTTCGGAATTAGCCCAATATAGAGGAAAATAGGTTTTATTTAACACTTTGATTTTCAATAAGTTATATAAAGTTAACCAAGAAAAATAATGCGATTAAAATTTGGTCAAATGCAAAAAAATGACTACCTTTGCACTATCAAAAATAAATAATAACAATTTAAAAGATAAGAGCAATGAAACAGACAATAAACGTATCAAACAAAGCTGAGGTTGTAGCAGCAGTTACAAGTGATTTTGATGGAGGTTATAACTATTTCGAAGGTGACATTCGTAAGGGTAATCTTAGAGCACATGTAGTTAACTGCTTCCATGGTAACAAGTTGAGAATCCAGATTACCTATTGGGAGGATGGCAAGAGTGTGGCAGTTGAAACCGCTTCAACATGTTCAACAGCAAAGGGGATTGTTAGTAAGGTTTCTAAATTCTTAAACGTTAAGTAATCATGACAGCATTAGACTTCAATGATAGAGGACAGGTTTTCGTTTCATTCGATGAGTTCAACAACTATATGAATGAACACTTAGAACATGGTGATTACACCGAAGAGAAAGATGGAATCACTTATTATTATAATAGTGGCGGTTGTCTTATCGGCAAGTATGACAATAACGAAGGTTTCGGAATTACTTATTAATAAATACAGCCCTCGACACCACGGTAAAGTCACAGCGTATGAAAAATATTTATGGAAAGACCATTAAGCCAAAGTACGAGGTCGCTCTTAAACAACATGTTAAAGGAAGTGTGGATGACGATTATGAAAGTATAGAGTTCCATGCCGCTAACAACTATTGGGAGTCAGTCCGTATGGCTAAGAAGTATTCGTTTGGTATCGGTTCAGAAAATAAACACTTTGCCGAAACCGATAAATTGGACGCTGGTCTTGCGCAAGTAACGGTAGTTTGTTATTATTCAGACGACACATCAGACTACAACGAAGTATGGCAAGAAGAATATATTAATGGCAAGAAAACTGTAAGATATTAGATTTATATATAACGAATAGAAAGATAAAAAGGTAACGGCTGGTCCAACCAACTAGTCACAATAAGAGCAATGAAATGTTAGACAGAACAAACATTCACTTTAAGAAAGCTGTTAAAGCTGTACTGATAAAGGTTAACAGAATACATAACAATACCATATCAGTAAGTATTAACCAAAGATTCATCGACATCACTTTGTTGGATAATAATTCTGGTATTTTTTATTCAGACATGATAAGCCATTTTTTAAGCAAGGATGAAATCCTTCAGAAGTTAGATAACTTCAATAAAATGTATCACGCATGGGTGCAACTTCAAAAGAAAGGAGGTCGCCATGAGTAAGGAGTATATTGGAACAGATTGCTATAATCGCAAGATGGAGCTTTACCATATCGGCAATGAAGTTTATTGCGACCACATCAAAAACGGAGTTGTCGTCAAGACAAACAGCATCACTGTAGATAACCGCATTCTTGGATTGTTTGGCAGTCCTCATACAAGCGGAGCATATATCTACGATGAGATAACGAGAATGTATGGCAAGAAGTTATAATAACTGCATATAAAAAGTAAGAGCAATGAAGACAGACAACGTTTTAGAGCATTTCGCTGAAATGATGATTTCACGAATGCAAAAGATGAAGGCAGGAGATTGGAAGATGGGTTGGTTCACCACATCTTATGGTGGTAACCCAGTGAACCTTGGAGGTCGTGAATATAATGGAATGAACTCATTCTTCCTGTTCCTCTGCATGATGGACGAAGAAAGATTCAAATATCCTATCTTTGCTACCTTCAATCAAATAAAGGCATTAGGAGCTAGTGTGAACAAAGGAGAGAAAAGCTTCCCTGTTCTGTTTTGGTCCATTCAGTACAAAGACAAGAATGGAAACAAAATAACAGAAGACAGCTACAACGGAATGACTCGATCAGCCCAACTAGACTGCAAAGTCCAACCTTTCTTGAAGAGCTACAATGTGTTCAACCTCAGCCAAACCAACCTCGAAGAGGTAGCACCTAAGACGATGAATAAGTTGAAGGATAAGTTCAGTCTCAAAGATAAGAATGAGTTGCCGACAGACACGGCTGGTATGTACGTCAACGAGAAAATTGATGATATACTTCTTTATCAGAAGTGGCTCTGCCCTATTCGCTACGACAAGTATTCAAGTGGAGCTTTTTACAGAGTTGGGGTAGATGATATTACAACACCTCTTAAAAGTCAGTTCAAGAAGGGCAATACAGAGCAGGAGATATTCGAGGATGGGCAGGAATACTACTCAACCCTTCTACATGAAATGGTTCACTCAACAGGTCACAAGTCTAGATTGGATAGAGGGTTTGAGAATGAGAAAGGAGAAAAGGACTATGCAAGAGAAGAGTTGGTTGCAGAGCTTGGAGCAGCTCTTATCGGAAACGTCCTAGGCTTTAGCAGTCGCATTTTAGATAATAACGCTGCTTACCTAGATGGTTGGATCAGCAAGCTTAAAAAGCAACCAAAGTTCATCGTTTCTGTTTTGACAGACGTAAACAAGGCAGCTAAAATGGTATTAGAAATCGTGAACAAAGAAAAGGCACAATTACTAATGCCTGCATAAGATATTTTATTGCTCTATCTAAGGCGGTATAAGCTGATTTGCTTGTATCGCCTTTATTCATTATCATCAAAAACATAAAAAGCTCTATAAGCGAAAATAAATATGCAATTTCTTGGTTAAACATATTTGTTGATTAAATATTTTTAGTATCTTTGCACCAAAAGTAGTAAAGATATGAACATCGAAGAAATACTCAAGAAAACTGATACTATCAGCCAAAAGATAGAAGAGCTACGCAGAAGGACTGTAATGGTCCCTTTGTGGAGTTATCTTTTGAGTTTATATGAGCCAGCAAGCCATAAGGTAATGACAGATACCATAAGCCTTCGTGATAAAGACAATGGTGAAAAATCATCCCGTATAGCGGTTGCCCTTGAAAAGCTGCTCACAAACAGAATAACAGAATTTACATTCTCTATACCAGTTAAGAGAAAGTACAACACTCCAGAAAATGATATTCAGAGGGAAATCCAAAAGGCATTAGAAAAAATCTACGATAGTGCTCATATTGACAACATGAACTACAAACGTGGACTAGCCTATTTCGCAAGCTGTGAAATCTTCACCATCTGGTATACTGTTAAGAAGTATAACTCTCTATATGGTTTTGAATCAAACTACAAGTTGAAGTGCAAAACCTTCTCCCCTATGGATGGAGTAAGATTGTACCCTATCATTGATGAGTATGATGATATGCAAGCTATGTCGTTTGAATATGATAAGACCGTTTCCGATAAAGAGACGGTAACATTCTTCGAAACCTTTACAGAAAACTATCATTTCATTTGGAAGAAAAGTAACCTTGGTGAAATGTGGGAGGAAGTAACCGCACAAGTTGATGAGGATGGGAACACTAAGAGCGGTGAGGAAATCATCATCCATAAGATTCCTGGAGCATACCTGTCTCGACCTCACGCCATCTACGAGGGGCTTGATAATATCCGAAGTGAATTTGAGTATAATGTCAGTCGCAATAGCAACGTGATTGCATATAACGCTGCACCAATCGCAAAAGTCAAGGGTGGCATAGTCGGACAGGAGAAAAAGGGAGAAAGTTTGCGTATATGGAGAGTCGAGAATGATGGCGATATTTCATACGTATCATGGAATCAGTCGCAAGAAGCGGTTAGCGGTCAGAATAAAACCCTCCTCGGATTGTACTGGATGCTTTCTCAAATGCCAGATATTAGCTTTGAGAATATGAAATCTCTTGGTAATATCGGTTACGATGCAAGACAGACGTTGCTCACAGATGCACATCTGAAAGTTCGCATGGAATCGGGCGCTTTCAAGGAGTTCTTTGAAAGAGAGTTCAATGTAATCAAGGCATTCTTGAAGGTCATGAATCCAAAATGGGAAAAGGAGATAGATAACGTCACCTGCGACCACATCATCACTCCTTACATACCAAAGGATGAGAGCTACGACATCACCATCAGACAAAAGGCTAATGGTGGTAAGCCGGTAGAAAGTCAGCTTGAATCCATCGTTAAGCTAGGGCAGTCGCAAGACCCTCAGCAGACAATGAAGGATATTCGACAGGATGAACTTAATGCGGCAGCAGTACAGCAGTCAGCTTTTGCTATGGGTGAACAAACAATATAAACGCAATAAACTGCACAAGTTATGAAGAAAAAAATCGCAATTTGGCTATTCAAGTTAGCTAGAAGACTCTACCCTATCAGTGTAACTGTCTTTGAACAGAAAGAAATCCTAGAGCCAAAGGTATGTGCCAAGGCTTATAGTATCGACAAGAATTACATTCGCCACTACAAGCGAGACCATCATGTCAAGTCCATGAGAGAAGCTTTGCGTGAGATAACAAAGGAAACTCTCGCACAGGCAAAGAAAGATGTACTCAATACTATCGAATCCAAGATCATGAAGCAGAGAGTATATCAGAAGGATGGCAATACGATTGTAGAGGTAAAGGTTAATTGCTATGTCTCCAAAGAAGAAGGTTAAGCCTATTCCAAAAGAACCTCAGTTCTGCAAATTATGTGCCCACGTTTCCAATCCACGTAATCTTAGTGTTACGGGAGAGCCAACGTTGGGCACTTGCCCTTATGAGGAGTTTGCTATCCTCTATCAAAGGGAATGTGTAAACGAACATTATAAGCCGAAATAAATGAGACCAAATATCCCCAATCAAAAGAAAGCATACAATGCTCTGAACAGACGCTTAGTTAACTACGTGGCACAAGTTCAGAGCATTTATGATAGAATCGCTAGCCAAGTTGCTACTGCTATAGATGGTGTCGGTTATGATGGTTCTGCGGAGTTCTTATTTGGGGACTATCCAGAACTGAAACAAACCATCAATGGCATCATGACTAGTTATGCTGCACAGATGAATAACCTCATCTATGCAGGTACAACAAATGAGTGGAAAGAAAGTAACATCATGCAGGACCTACTTGCAAGAAAGGTACTTCGTGCTTATGATTTTGAGAAGGGCGGAGATAAGTACAACAGGTATTTCCAACCTAATTCAGATGCTTTGAAGGCTTTTCAAAATAGGGTTGATAAGGGGTTGTCTGTTTCGCAGAAAGTATGGTATCAGTCACAAGCCTTGAAAAAGGAGCTGGAGCATACCATATCAACTGCAATAGAAAGAGGGCAGTCTGCGGTTGTTCTCAGCAAGCGAATCAGTAAGTATCTGTTAGACTATCCTTCATTAAAGGCAGATTATACAGAAAAGTTCGGAAAAGCCGCTACATGCGCGAATTGCCAATACGCTTCTATACGTTTGGCAAGAACCGAGATAAACATGGCTTACCGAAAGGCAGAGCAGACACGTTGGCAACAATTTGACTTCATCTTGGGCTATGAGATTAAGTTGAGTAAACGTCACCCTGCACCCGACATCTGTGATGATTTGTTGGGAATATACCCAAAAGACTTTGTCTTTCTAGGTTGGCATCCTAACTGCATGTGTTATGTTGTACCTATTGTGATGAGTGATGAAGAGTACTATGGTTCTCCTTCCATTCAGAAGTCAGCTATGATTTCTCGCACCCCAAAGAATTTTAATGACTGGGTACGCAATAACCGCAGCCGAATCGGGCAAGCTAAAACACTTCCATACTTCTTGAAGGATAACAGAAAGTATTGGCACCTGTCCGCTGAGGACGCGGCTTAGTACCATTACCAACAAAAAGATGGGTAGTAGAATTAAGGTTCTACTACCCATCCTGTTTTGTTATTTAGAGGTCCATTAGCCGATTCGTTATCTACGTAATAAAGTTTGAAATCTTGACCTGTCTTCAAAGCTTTTCGTACAGATGCCATAATCAGATTCTTACTTACGCCTTTATAACCGCAATCTCTAATAGCACTTAGAACAGCACACTTTTGACCGATATAAATATCTGGTCCTTTGTAGTAATTAACCACCTGTTCGTCTGTAAGCTCGTCCACGGACTTAACAGAACATTGTTCTAGATATTCTTGTATATTCATGCTGCAAAGATAGTAAAAGTTTCCCAAACTACAATACGTCCGATTAAAAAGTTAGCAAAAGTTAGCAAACAGACTATAAAGAAGTTCAAAAGTTAAACTATTGTAAGTACTTGAAAATAAAGCGGTTATTATTTGGTCATTTGCAAAAAAATGACTACCTTTGCACTATCAAAAATAAATAATAACAATTAAAAGATAAGAGCAATGAAATACGTTAAAGTAACAATAGAAAAGTCCGATAGTAAAGAAGCTATCAGAAGAATAAACGAAAATCCTTTTGTAAAGAATAACATCGATTGCGAAGGTGTCAATGAAGACGGAAAGTTAGAGTGGGTTTCTGGAGACTCTTTCGATATGACAGAGCAATCAGACAGAGATACACTTGATAAGCTCAACAATGAGATTGATACTACCCTTAAAGGTCTTCAATATACAAGTTCAGTAGAAGAAGAGCCTTTCATTGACCCTATTGGTGAACCTTATTTATACAAGTAATCATGACACAGCAAGAATTTGAACAGCGAGTAGGAATGTCGGTCAATGCTACCGAATACGCTTCCATCGAGAATGTATATATGGCTAGTGACCTAGATAAGGATGCTTTCTGTATTCTTTGGGAGAAGATGAACTTCAAAAGAGTTGCAAAAGCTAGAGAAGAGCGAGCAACCAAGTTGAAGGAGCAAATGAAGAAGGAACAGCTATTCGATATATTGAACAAGCCATACGGCAAAAATGAGTTCGGTACGCTAGCAGATAACTTCTACAACAAAAGCGAAAAAGCTGTACTAGAAAGCATTGGAATCCACATGCAGCAAGAAAGAAATGGTATTCCATTCTTTGTAAGTGTAGCATCAGTATTAGTTGATTTGCGTAAATATTTGAATGTCGCATAAAAAGGTAACGGTAGGGCTAACCACCCTACCTCTATATGATAAGAGCAATGAATACGATAAAAACGTTTATTCCATCAGAGTCAGTTGACGCATTCAAGAAGTTTGCTGACAAGACACGTAAGAATGTAAAGGACTTCGCTTACTCCCTAGGTAAGCCTTATGAGAAGTTGTTTTATCATCCTGTAATCAATGAAGAAGGAATTGGAGGGCAGAGAATCGAGGTTTTCCATGAGGTATGTGACCTTACGATCGACATACCAGAGCAGAGCGGTTGGAGACTCCTTGCTACATATAAGGACGATGCTTTTACTCCTGCCGACCCGACCAAGGAACTTATTTTCAAGAACCCTCAGCACGGAGCAGACTATGGTAAATGTGACTTTTGCGGCCACTACTGTAAGAACGCTTACGTAATCGAGAATATCACTACAGGTGAAGAACTGCAAGTAGGTTGCGAGTGTATCAAGAAGTTTGGTATTAATGATATGTACTACGTATCCGATTTCACTAAAAAGCTCTATGAAATCTACGATTACAGAATCAGCTATGCTACCGATGATGAGTTTGGCGACATAGAGGAGTGGGGCGGCAGAAAGGATTCAAGCTACAAGAATGCTATCCTTAAAACGAACCTCATCATGGCAGCCAAGGCTCAGTACGATATTTGCCCAGTCTATAAGAAAGGAACGAAAGTTGAACACGTCCGTTACCGCTCGGCAACTTTGGAGGGTATCGACACCATCTTGAATAGCGGTAAGTTAAAGGTGGATGAAGCTTACGTGAAGGCGGTTTGCGAGTTCGGTGCAAAGATTCAACCTAAGACTGAGTTTGAAGAGGATATGCTTGCGGTAGCAAAGAATTTCTATTGTTATCAAGGTCAAGAGGTATATGCCTTCTTCCTGGTCAAGGCTTACGAAGACAGCTTGAAGCCAGAGTTGAACCTTCCGAAAGGATGCCAAGTTAAGGTGTGTGGCAAGGTCATTCAGAAGCGTTTCGAGGAGTCTTACTTCGGAATGATGGAAATCAACACCATTCTTACAGATAAGGGCGTTACCTGTGAACGCTACGGAAAGGTACCTACCACCGAGGATAAGCGCACTTCCTTCTATGCTCTCGTAAAAGGAGTATTCAATGGAAAGGTTTGCCTAGACAGAGCTACCAAGAATCCAAAGAAGGGAATTGAAGTAGTAATAGAGATTTAGTTATGAACGCATTCAACATCAACACCTATTATGGCTGTGAAACTTGCGAAGCAGCCGACAAATATGGTAATGGTTGCAAGCATGGTCTGTTATTCCCTGTCCTGCTTGTGATGGCTAATAAAAGGGAATGCCCAAATTATAGATTTCAAAGAAAGGAATAGGATGAGTTATAAAGACAGAATAGAATTAGAGCAACTTTTAGGTAGTTTCGTAACATCACCTAAAAGCCTTCTATCAGAAAAAGAGGTCAAATTGCTAAGAAAAGCCATGCGACTTATTGGTAGAGTAAATAAGAGATACGCAGATTTATACATGTAAATACGAAACGATATGAAATTGCAGGTTTATTTCTTATACAGAACAGATGAGCACCTATCAACAGACAGCAAGGAATTGCTCTTTATCGGCAACCTTCCAAATTGTATAAAAGCAGCAAGGAAGTTTAATGCTACAGATACTCAAATTAATGAACTCGGGTATCAAAAGCAAAGTCAGCTAAACAATGTAGGTTACGAGTTTATGCTAGAACAGCATACCCTTAACGAATATATAGTAGAACCATAAAATATATGATTATGAAGATATACAAATTGATATGGTATCTCTACACAGAGGACCAACTTAAAGAATCCCTCATCACCGATAAGGAAGTAGCAGAAGCACGTTACCAAGACCTCAAAAAGGCTCTTTATCGTGGATGCTGGTTATCTCTCTCAGAATTAGTAGAAAACGAAGACCACGTATTAGTGAAAGGTGAAGGTCTTCATTATAACGACATTTAAAAATTAGAGCAATGGAACAGAAGTTAAAAGATTTGATTGAGACATTAGGAAACGAGTTAGGTTGGTCAGTTTCCTTCGATGGAGGTGCAGAAGTGTTGACCTCTGTTGATTTTAATCAACAGAGTAATGCAGGTCAAGATTTTCACTGCATTGTTGATTGCATAGATAACAATGCAGACGAACTTATTGACAACATCAGTCAGTATTACGAAGATTTCGACCCAGAGGAGGCTGCTATGTTATGGTGTGACCATACAACAGGCAAAGGCATAAATGGTGCCCCCCATCACCTCAAAGACATCATTAAGGACATGGAGGAATGCGAGGAACAGTTGCATCAGCTAGCCTTGAAGTTCGAGGATAATAGACACGAGCTTCGACAGGCATCTATCCATAAGGTTAAAGTGCAGGTAACTGAATACCTACAAAAAGTGGTAGAGGTTGATGCTATCAATGGCAGTGACGCATGCGAGAAAGTTGAAGAAATGGTTAATGGATCAGAAATCATCTTGATAGCAGACGATTTCACAACAAGAAAGATTGAGCCTTATGAAGATAAGTAAAACTGCACAAGCTGTGCAAAAGCTAAAAGATGGAGATTTGAAAGGAGCACTCTCCATCTTTTCTACTTTTAAGTATGATTTCACAAGGGATGAACTTAGAACCATGCGAATTGCATATGAATCACTTTGCGGACATGGTGCTTTCTATCAATCATTAGGAATTGATGCTAGTCAGATGATAGTAGATGCGGCAAGTATACTATACGATAGGTATCTAAGTATCAATAAGTTAAACTAAGTTAGCAAAAAGCACTTTATGCTCAAAACGTTTGGTCATTTGCAAAAAAATGATTACCTTTGCACTATCAAAAATAAATAATAACAATTAAAAGATAAGAGCAATGAAACGATTTGAAGATTACGAAAAAGCTTATAATAAATGCTATGAACTTTTGCAAAAACTCACAGCATTGATAAAAGAGACAGATGGCAACCTCACTATCGAGATAAGATTTACTTATATTGACAAATATCCAATACTTTCTGTTAAATACTATTGTAATTACCTATACTCATTTCTTCCACAAGAAGATGGTACATTTGTTATTTCTACAGACAATAAAATCTATACAATGGATGAAATTGAGGCGAAGATAAGAAAGAATTGTTATTTAGACTAAAATATAAGAGCAATGAAACTGATTACGAAAGAAATTAAGAAGAGACTGGAAAAATATCCTCTCTACTCACAGGATGGCAAAAAGGAAGAAGCCATCTGTCAAGCAAAGTTTTTCCTTTGTGTTGGTGCATGGTCTTGGTTCATATTGGAAGCGGACCTAGAGAACAATATCGCCTACGGAATCACTATCAATGGAAGTGGTGAAGGCGAGTACGGCTACACAAGCTTAACCGAGTTGCAGGGGCTAACAACTAAGTTAGGCTTAACAGTAGAGCGAGATACCTCATTCTCCCCTACTCCACTAAAGGATATTAATAACGAATATCTAAAGAAGTTTCTTAAGAAAATGTACGCTTGAAAATAATTTCTCACTTTTTTCAAGAAACTATTTGTTGATTAAATAATTTTATCTATCTTTGCAAAAAGTTACAAAAAAATGAAGATTTATACATCATACTTCTCAAACGGAGCTAAGTTAGCAAAAGCTGGTATCATGATGATCGGTATTGCCCTCTACCCTCCGAAATGGTTTACAGGATTGTCAAACAAGTACGTGTCACCATCATGGGACATTCTTCACAACTCCAAATCTAAAGAAGATTACGTACAACGTTTCAATTCTGAGATATTGGCTCATCGGGACCCAAAAGCATTTCTCTCAGCAATAGAGAAAATGGCAAATGGAAAAGATGTAGCTCTATGTTGCTTCGAAAAGCCAGATGATTTTTGCCATCGCCACCTAGTGGCAAAATGGCTGAATGAAAAGTTGGGAGTACAGGTCGAGGAATTTGGAATTTCCAAGAATCCTGTTTACTCGGAGCAAAGTTTGTTTTAGGCATTCCTCCTTTCATCGGAATACCCACTAGGGTTGGCGGCTCGGAAAGACGAGCATTTTTGCGTGTATAGAATATTGTTATTATAAGCGGAGATAGCTCAGTTAGCAGAGCGCAGTGATACCATCACTGAGGTTGTTGGTGCGGCTCCAACTCTCCGCTCTTTTGCGGGTATAGCTCAGTCGGTCAGAGCGTCACATTCCCAATGTGAAGGTCGAAGGTTCGAGTCCCTCTAGCCGCTCTATTTTTGTAGAATTAAAATAAAAGAGCATGAAAATAGCAGTTATAGGAACGGGCAACGTGGGTGTAGCTTTTGCCGCAGACCTCTCTATTAAAGGTCATGAAGTTACACTCCTAAAGACATCTTCATACAAATCAGATGCCTTTGATAGGCTTATCAAGAACGGCAAAAGGGTTTTTCTTAAAGAGAAATCAACTTATATAGAAACTGCAATCAAAGAGGTTTCTAAAGACCTCAGTAAGGTTGCAGAAGCAGAAGTTATATTTTGTACTATTCAGAGTAACTTCTATGAGGGTCTAGTAGAACGTATACATCAATACCTTCACAATGATCAGATTGTTGTCTGTATCTCTAGTTACGCATCCTCTTTCTATTTTGAGAAACATTGCAGAAAACTACCAATGTTAGTTGAAGCAACAGGTCCATATTTGGAAGGACGAGTAGAGTTGAATGATAAACCAAACGAAGTTGTTTTTCGTGTTGGTTATAGGCATGAAGTTATTCCTGTAGCATGCTTTTCTAATCATGATACCTGCATGGAGAAACTGCAAAGAATCAGCAAAGGTTTTATAGCAAAATATTGCGTGCTTGAATCTGCATTACTCAATCCAAATATGGTGTTGCATACGGTAGGTTCAATTATGAGTATTCCGAGAATAGAATATTCAAAGGGAAATTTCTGTATGTATCGTGAAGCATACGCAAGAGGAAATGACTCCACTATCAATCTATTGATGAGACTTGACGAAGAAAAGATGAAAGTCTTAAAAAACTTGGGCTTTTTCAAAACAAGCGTATTTGAAGCAGGAGGTTTCAATATGTCAGACCCAATAGAGAGTTTGCATCGTTACTCAGAATCTAGTGATAGAGCCATCAGCCCAACATCTGTTCACTCACGTTACATCACAGAAGACGTTTCAGAGGGATTGGTACTGATGGAGAGTATTGCACTTCATATAGGCTTAGAGTTACCTGTTACATCATCCCTCATTACGCTTGCAAGTGTAGCTTTAGGAATAGACTTCCGTAAAACAGGAAGAACTATTCAGAGATTAGGTATTATTAACGAAATAGATATGCTTCATGAATGTAGATAGCGATATAAAAAACAGAACATTTGGTATTGAAATCGAAATGTGCAATCTTGAAAGGGCGAAGGTAACTTTGCCCGAAGGTTACTCCTGGAGCAAGGAAGAGAGCATTGATAATACCGATTGTTCAAGCAATAAGCAGTTTGGTGGAGAGGTGAATACCCCTCCACTACATCTTTGCTGCCTAAAAGAGCTGCATGACCTCCGTTCTGTATACGAATCGATGGTTGCTGCAGGTGGTAAGATTAAGTGGAGTATAGATACTCATGTCCATATATATGTAGGCGATTTGACAGTCGATCAGCTAAAGAAAGTATATCTATTCTTTTATGTCTGCTATCCATATTTTAAGAGATATGCGAAAATCTCAGACTGGGATGAAAACATCTTCAATGCAAAACCTATTCCTACAGAAAAATATTTCGAAGGAGTAAAAAATGCTCAGAAGTTTGATGAATTACAAACCCTCTTCACAAATCAGTCTAAGAAAGGTTTCATACGCCATGCAGTGAATATTTCTGCATACTTCAAGACGAAGACGATAGAATTTAGAACGTTTCATGCAACTGATGATTTCTATCGTGCCATGAATTGCGTGTATTCCGCATATCGCATATTCTATTACGCCATAAGCCACGAATTGGAAGATTATCAATCTATAACATCTTACAAGCAATTTTGTGAGGTTACAGGGCTTAAATATGATACTCCAGAAGAGTTATGCCCACTCCTATATCAAGGGAATCCATATAGCGCAATAGAAGCTTTTATGACTATGCCTTTGCCATACAATTCTGAAATGGTTTCAGCTCTATATGATGCTGTAAAAGCTAACGGACACAAGGAAATCTGCATAGTAAATGGCTTTATGTATTACTATGAGTTATTCTTCCTTGATAAGGTGGAAGTATCTATATACTGCCAAGATGCCTACTGCTATCTGCTCTATATGTTGGCAAATGGTAAAACATCACTAACATATAAGGATAAGCTTGCATGGTTGGAGGACTATAACAATCCTACACCATCAAGACAGCTTGCGCTAGCTCTTTATGCCGTGAAACTGCAAAAGTATTTCATGAGTGAATCGGCAAGAAATAGTGCTGTCTTCGAAGCGTTGAAAATTAAGGCAAGGGAATCTATCGAAAAAACCGAGAAGGCAAATGAGCGATTGATGAGATTGCTCACTACATGTGATTTCCATGTTGGAACACTAGAAGAAGCCATCAAGAACAAGAAGGTAATCTTCTTTAATTACGGAAGAATAGAGAAGAAGCAGAAGAGAGCATTCAAACTCATTTCTGAGAATAGTGACTTGAAATCAGATTTTTCTGTTGCAAGGAACGATTACTATAATCTTGTGGAAAGTATTCCGAGTGATAGTTATTTCTACTATTTCAGCAACAGCCCTTATCTGAGAAACCTGCATAAGATAGCTATGTGGAATAATTCAAGTGGGGAAAGACGGTCTGCAGGAAGGTTCCTCTATTGCAATAAGCCAACTGCACAAAATAATGCAAGCACCTCATATTCTTCATACAGAATCGAATGCAACGAGATTGTACCTCCCGATGATTTGGAGATTACAGACGCAAGCAAACTGATGATTGAACGGGTAAACCCACCTTTACTTCATTGCTTGCAAAAGAAGTATATCAAGAAGGTGGACCAATGTAGTGTCTGTCAATTTGCTTTTGTGGTGAAATACGACAAATATACCCTAGGTGGATTTGGTTTTACGCTACCTCAACACAAGGGGTATGATTTGTTTCAGTTAACGGACTTCTGCACGAATAACGCAATCCCTCGATTGAGTAAACTCATATTGTATTGCATTCAGTCTGTAGGCGTTCAAAGATATTTGAGCAGAAGAATGCGCAAGCTTTGCGAGAAGGTTATATCCTGCGCTTATACTCATAAGCCAGTGAGCATGAAATATCGTGGCGTGTACAAGAAAGTGAAGGAACACTGCACATCATCTTATCTTGCTTACGAAGGAATACTTGGCATATACCCTACGAATAAGGAAATCATTGATAAATATCAAAAATCGTTGAAGAATGGAAAATGAAGATAGATGGAAATACGCAAAAGTTGATATAAACCTCATTGATGAGGTAGAAATCAATGCAAATGAAATGTCGGGTGAAGACTTCGCCCAACTAACAGACAACATTGCTAAGTCTGGATTGAGTAGTGTGCCTACCTGTATCAAGAAGGATAATGGTAGATACATCATGATCAGCGGTAATCATCGTTTGAGGGCATGCAAGAAACTGCACTATAAAATGCTAGGCATCTTATATGTAGAAGAGAGCGAGATTACAAATGATGAAGCTATTGCTATTGAATTATCTCACAACTCCCTTCATGGTGAAGCTAATGTTAGCATCTTGAAGAAGTTGTTTGCATCAATTCAATCTATCGACTTCAAGAAGTTTGCTCATGTGAACATTGACGAGATTAAGCCAATAAGCACAGAGGGTATAGATGTATATGCCATGCAGGAGAATTTCGTATTCACCATCATCCTCTACCCTAGTTCATTTGCTAGTCTGGACACATTGTATGGAGACATTCGTGAGCAAGCACGCAAAAGCGATGCTCTCGTTTTAGCTTCCGAAGAAGATAACGAGAAGACCCTGCTTAAGATTCAACAGGACATAGGTAAGGAGTTTGGCATAAAATCCCCAAGTATCTCATTTGCCAAATTGTTAGAGTTAGCGAGTGAACGTTTAATCGAAATAAAGGAAGGAGAAAAAGAAAATGATTTGGAGCATAACAAGTAAAGAAGAGATGGAGAACTATGGAATTTCTTCCGTCTTCAAATATTATAGAGAAGCCTTAGGAAAAGATAATGTCAAACTAGCTGTTGTAGATGAAAACGATAAGCTAGACTTCTTACAAAAGGAAGATGTGGCATTACTTAGAACCGCAAGTGAATCTCTCATCAAGACTATCCGAGCAAAAGGTGTAAAAACAACAGCAGAGGATTTCTCTAAATACGAATTGGTTAAGGATAAGGAAAAGGTCTTCCGTTTCCTTTGTAGTTGCGGTATTAGAGCACCGAAACAATATCATTTATCATCATTACAAGAAGGTAAGACATATTTTGTTAAACCTAGATATGGAAGTGATAGCTTTGGTATATCGGAGAAAAGCATCTGTCGTACCCCAAAAGAGGTAATGGAACAGATGAAATACCTTAAAGAAGAGTTCGGAATGGAAAGTATTGTTGAGGAGTATATTGCTGGATCTGATTGCACGGTAACCTGCATTAATAACCAAAAATATATACTTCTGTGTTCGATTTCTATTGATTGCGATGAAACCAATGGCATCCAAACACGAGATTGCAAAGTTGGTTTTAAAGAATGCTGTTCTGCAATGAATGATGACAGGTTAATGAATGTGGCAGGGACTATATTCAATTACTTAGGATTGAAATCTCACGCAAGAATTGATTTCCGTAAGGGGATAGATGGCAGATATTATCCTATAGATATCAATCTGCTTCCTGGACTTGGACCATTAGACCATCTTTCGAAATCACTTTTGTTGTGCAAGAATATGTCGTATATAGATGCTTTGAAAGCAGTCATAGCATCTGCAAGTTAGAAAGGTTGATTATGACAAAGGTAAGAAGAACAGAATTAAAAAAGATTGCCGCTGCTTACGAAAAGAAGGGCGGCAATATGGCTGCTACGGCAGTAGCTTTGGGCATTACACGTCAAGCCTTATATAACTGGCGAAAAGAGGATGAGAAGTTAGCCAAGATGTTGGATGATATAGATGAAGGCATTCTTGACTTTACTGAAAGCAAGTTGGTTGAAAAGGTGAACGAAGGTAATCTAACTGCAATCATCTTCCTTCTGAAAACCAAAGGCAAAAAGCGTGGCTATGTCGAGCAAGTAGATAACAGATTAGTAGAAAACCCATTCGAGAAGTTAATGAAGGAGCTTCCCGATGATGAAGAAGGATAATTATGTATAACGGAGAATTGTATATACCAGACTGTTTGTTCCCAACGGACAATCCGTTGGAGATACCATGTTTGTTGTCTGATGTGCAACCTCAGTACATAGAAATCCCATTCTATTGCTTTGGAGAGCAGGCAAGAACAACTAATATGAATGGCAGGGGAACACTCCACTTCTATACTGATGATTATAGATTCCGGTCAATCTATGAGAAGCCAGAGAAGATCTTGAAGTACAACCCTGGCAGCATTATTGAGCCAAACTTCAGCTTATCAAATGATACTCCAATAGCTTTTGGTATGCAGGCTATCTACAAGAAGCGCTTTCTTGCAAGAGCTATGCAGGAAAAAGGGATAGGTGTATTTGTTGACTTAAATGTGGCTCCTAAGTTCTATAAGCTGAATTTGATGGGTGTCCCTAAAGGTTACTCATCATTCGCCACAAGAGGGTGTACAGACCGATTAAATGAACTGCAATTTGAATACGAAATTGCCAAGTTCGTAGCAAATGGCAACAAATTCAGATTTATCGTTTATGGTGGCGGTAATGTAATTGAGCAGTGGTGTAAGGAGAACAATGCCGTCTATGTAACACCAATCATCATCATCAAGAATAAGTTGAAAGCTTTTGAAAAGATGAAAGATACTATTGGTATGCTTGATGTTGATGCAAAAGAAAAATATCAAGAGCTGAAAAAGACCTTGTATGATACTCAAGTAAAGAACTTCTCTATAGAAGATATGCTTGATAACATGCAGGATTTTCCAAAGCTCTCAAAGTAGTTTATTATAGCTAGTAATTAAATTGTTAGATTATGGGTAAACGAAGTAATGGAACGAGAGGGACAAACAGTTCTTCAGCAGCCAAGAGCCGTAAGGCAAGTGGTGGGGTGAGCGAGCTTGATAGAAGATTTCCTAATTGGAACATAAATCAATTCATTTCAAAGACACCCTATGGAGTCGAAGAAGCCGTTATTGGTTCTTTTCATAGGGTCTATGGAAAGAAATACAGCCTCAGTCAAGAAGTTGGTGATATTGATAAAACATTTAAAGAACTTGGGAAAGATGTATATGTTGACATAAATTCAAGCATTAACACGCCACAAGATTTCTTGAATAAACAAGATGTAGCAAAATACATGTCATCAAGAAATTATGAAGGTATCAAGGCTTTAAGATACACTGATGGTAATAGTGAAAGAATAATGATTGTTGATGGAAATCATCGTTTCGTAGCCGCAAAGCTCAATCATGAGAGAAAGGTTAAAATGAGAATAATCGAATAAAGTGTTTGTTTATGAGGAGATTTATATTATTGATGGTCATCATCGAGTTGTAGCAGCCATACTTAAAGGAAACAAGAAAATACGAATATTATTGAATTAGCAATATGTCAGAACAGAAAGCAATAAAAAAAATGATTGCATGGCGCAATGATTGGTGTCTCTTCGCCAAGGAAGTCTTGAAGGCTCGCCTTGACGAAGAGCAAAAGGCTATATTGCGTTCTGTTCAGAAGAACAAAATGACAACGGTAGCCAGTGGAACTGCAAGGGGTAAGGACTTCATCGCTGCCGTAGCCGCTTTATGTTTTCTATACCTCACTCCTCGCTTCGGCAAGGATGGTAGTTTGGAAAAGAACACCAAAATTGCCCTTACTGCACCGACAGGAAGACAGGTAACAAACATCATGATACCAGAAGTGGCACGTCTATACAAAAAGGCAGGCTTTCTGCCTGGTCGTTTACTGTCGGATGGCATCAGAACTGATTATGAGGAATGGTATCTGACAGGTTTCAAGTCTTCTGCCGACAACACAGAGGCTTGGTCGGGATTCCATGCTGTAAACACCATGTTCATCGTAACAGAAGCATCCGGTATCTCGGACACCATCTATAATGCAATCGAGGGTAACCTGCAAGGAAACTCTCGATTGCTATTGGTGTTCAACCCAAACGTTACTACAGGGTATGCAGCCAACTCCATGAAGTCTCCCCGATTCAAGAAGTTTAGATTATCATCCCTCAACGCAGAGAACGTAGTAAGCAAGAAAAATATTATCCCCGGTCAAGTTGACTATGAATGGGTAGCCGATAAGGTCTCAGCATGGGCACAGAAGATCAGAAAGTCTGAGTTTGATGAAGGTCGTGGCGATTTTATTTGGGAAGGTGGGTATTACACTCCAAATGACCTTTTTCGTGTTAAGGTCCTCGGTATGTTTCCGAAGGTGTCCGAAGATACCCTCATTCCATACGAATGGTGCGAGATTGCCCATAGAAGATGGAAGGAACTTAAAGATAGTGGCTTTATCACCCATAAGCCAATACGCCTAGGTGTCGATGTCGCAGGTATGGGGCGCGATAGGTCTTGCTATGTTCCACGACAAGGAAACTATGTTTCAGAAATCAAGTGTCATAATTCGGGTGGTCATGCGGACCACATGGCAGTCGCAGGTCAAGTCGCGCACTACCTAAGTTTGAGTTCCAAGAATAAAGCCTTCATTGATACCATAGGAGAAGGTGCTGGAGTTTATTCAAGACTCATAGAACAAAAGTATTTAACTGCATTCTCTTGCAAGTTCTCGGAAGGCGTGAGAAACAAGCACGATGTGACAGGCTGCTACTCTTTCGCTAACATGAGGGCTTATTTGTTTTGGTGCATACGTGACTGGCTCAACCCAAAGAATGGATTCTTTGCAGCACTCCCACCCGATGATGAGTTGGATCAAGAGTTGTGCGAAGTGCATTGGCTGTTTCAGTCAGATGGTTCAATCATCATGGAACCAAAAGACGAAATCAAGAAGCGTCTGAAACGTTCTCCCGACAAGATGGATGCCCTTGCCAACACCTTCTATCCATACGACTTCGATAGAGACAATGATTTGCAATTGTTAAATAGTATAGTATAAATTTGCAAGATACAGAAAAGTTTTGTAACTTTGCAGCCGAAACGTTTCTTTTAACGTTTCATTGCTCTTAGTGCACTCCGACCGTGAGGTTAGAGTGCATTTTTTATTTAATATAAAGTAATTCAGAAAAAGACTATACACTTCAATATAAGCCTTTCTAAGCGGTTCATTTTTATCTCCATATACTTATACCATTTTTAAGAAGCGGACTTACATACACGAGATTAATAGTTTGATATAAGTATCTAAGTATCAATAAGTTAAACTAAGTTAGCAAAAAGCACTTTATGCTCAAAACGTTTGGTCATTTGCAAAAAAATGATTACCTTTGCACTATCAAAAATAAAATAACAATTTAAAGATAAGAGCAATGAAAAAGGTTAAAGTATACACAGTAGAAGCGATAGAGAAGCGAATTACAAAGGCTTTGAAAAAGGTCAAGTTCGGCTACCAAGAAGGATACTTGATTGAAGCTATAGATGCAGAGTTTAGTATCTACAACTTCAACACTGCACTTTGTAATTTACAGCAGAAAGGAGTCGTAGCATACAATGAGAATACAGAAAGCTATGAATTGGTTTAAAATATAGGAGGTAAGAGCAATGAACGTTTACACAGAATCAGATAGATATACGGTATTACTTCACGCATTCGATACTTTTGAAGGTGCTTGCGAGTATATGACACAGATTATAAATGTAGGGGAATGTAAGGTTCTCCCTCTCATAAAAGCATGGAATGGTGGCGTGGTTACAGCAAAATGGATGGCTAAGAAAACAGAGAAAGGAATTAAATTTGAATTGTTGGACAGCGATATGACAATGTTTAATCGGAGGAAATGAATATGACAGTATATGAATTATCGGAACTTCAGAAAGAAGAACTCAAAATCGAAATGTTGAAAGATAAGTTTGGGTACAAACTTTCATTCAGAGAGTTAGCGTTTGCTAATGATTGTATCAGCGACCGAGAGTTGTTCGAGAAATACAAGGATCAGACCTTTACAGATAAAGACTTCATCGTATCACGCTAAATGAAATCGTATGGAAAGCAACTGTACAACAATAGAAGAGCTTAAATCCGTAACCACGCAGGTTAGTGGTGATGAATGGAAAGATTTCTTCTCCCTCATCAAAAAAGGCTCGTATAGCCTTTATGGTTTTCATCAGTTTCTTGATGAGAGACCAGACCTATGCTTATTAATTCAAGGTATAGGAGATTACCAAACTGCCATTAAAGCTACGTTAGACGAAATCGGATTGAATGATGGTGATATAAATGGACCAGGAGGAAATCATCTGAAACTGATTGTTGCGGATCAGATAGGATTCATAGTGTATGAAACGAAAGTTATGAACTTTTAAAAATAAGATAGAGCAATGGAAGAGAACGTTATCATAGCAATGGATGCCGAAAAGTCTAAAAAGATAAAAGGCATTCCTTCAAGTTGGGACTGGGAGGATATTCATTTCTACCTCATTACTGAATTGGGTTTCAGTTTTGATGTTGTGTTCAATTATTCAAAAGACATAGAGGAGGTATCTTATGAAGGATAATGCAAGAACTATCAAGTACGATTCTATCACATCATACGCAAAGGAATATGGGGTAGAATATCTGAGTAATGAGAACCTTATTGCTTCAATTATCGGTATAGACCCTATGCTACAGGGTAATGAACCAATAAGAAAAATCTTTGATGGTAGTCATTCCCTCAGAAAGGCAAGCAAGAGAACACTGCAGGAGCTTACATCTATCAAAGGAATAGGTGAAAAGAAGGCAACCGCTATACTCGCTGCATTCGAACTTGGCAGAAGACTTATGAAGGAGAAGTCGCAAGAACTTACAGATTTGGGTAGTTCTCTCGACATCTACAACTATATTTTACCATACGTCAAGGATTTAGAAATAGAAGAATCTTATCTGTTCTGTATGGATAACAACTTCAAGTTAATCAAAATGGTTCGATTGTCACAAGGTGGAATATCAGAGACCCATATAGACGTAAGAATAGTGTGTAAAGAAGCTATCTCCTGCAATGCCGTAATAATAGCATTGGTTCACAATCATCCAAGCCCTAACTGCTTTCCATCAAAGTCTGACGATGAGATAACATATAAGATACAGAAGGCTTGTGAAATAATGAGATTGTTTTTTATGGACCACGTTATCATCAGTAGCAAATCAGATCAGTATTACTCTTACCACGATAGAGGAAAATTATAAGTTCTAAGCTGATAAAATACCTCAAACCTATAATTACATACCAAAAGAAACTAACTTGAACACAGAAGATATTTTGCACATTTAAGTGCATTTTTATTGCATCTTATCTTCCAAGGGAGGGCTGTGAAGTTCTCCCTTGTTTATTGAAATGAAAATAATTTCTCACTTTTTTGCAAAAACTATTTGTTGATTAAATAATTTTTTGTATATTTGCACCCATAAAAGCGTGTGAAGATGCACGTGACAGAACTTTTCGTAACATTGCTCTTACACCGAGTTCTACGTTTGGTCTGCCTGCATTTCGCTCGCAGACCATTTTTTGTTAAATATAACTCAACAAGCAATGAACAAGTATTACAAAAAAGTTCTTGAAGCACTGAAAACCAATCGAGACATTAAGGCATTGGGGTTCAGTCGTAAGGAGTTAAAGGGTGTTGCCGCCAATGTTGCCAACAAACTTCAACTCAAAGATGATGCTACTGACGAAGAAGTTAGTGAAGGTATTAGTGACGCAATTGATGATGTCTTGCCGTTACTCCAGTTAACTCAGTCCGCAGCAGACCGCCAAGTCTCAGAGTACAAAAACGCTCATCCTGCACCCGATGATGACGATGTTCCAGATGATGAACCAGATGATGATGACGTGCCAGCACGTAGAAGTCCGTCACAGAAGGGCAAGAAGGGCAAGAAGGATAGCGATGATGATGACTCCGCTACCCTCAACGCAATCAAGGAACTTACGAAGGCTGTTGCTACACTCCAAGGCGATGTAACTGCATTGAAGTCGGGCAATACCACGAACAGCCGTACCGCAAAGGTAAGGGAGCTGCTGAAGGACACAGGTAAGTTCGGAGAGCGTCGACTTAAATCTTTCTCTCACATGAAGTTTGAGAATGAAGAGGAGTTTGAGGACTACCTCGATGAGTTGAAGGAAGATATTGAGGAAGAGAACAAGGAAAGACTTGAAAAGGGTCTTGAAAAGCTTGGACGAATCCCTGCTCCCGATACCAAACCTCAACCAAATAAGGAAGATAAGTTAATGTCTGATGATGAAGTCAAGGAGCTGGCTAAGATGTAATCATCTATTGTTTCACTAATAAATTATTAGATTATGGTAGCAGAAGACTACAAGCCAAAAACCAAAGGCTACGACATGGGTAAGGACGCTGTGGTTATCCGTCAGTATCTCGGTGGTATCACAGGCGGTAGAGCACTCGACTACGCCAACTTCAAGGATGAAGTTATTCAGGCAGGTCACATCATTGTCCGCAAGAAGGTTGATGATGTTTATGAGTATTCTCCACTTGAAACCGAAGATGGCAAGTACAAAGACAAGGCTAGCGATGCAGAATTTGCTGGTGTTGTCGTTCGCTCACGCATGAAGGGTGAAGCGGTTGCCATTATGGATAATGGTCGCGTGAATGATGTGGCAATGCCTTATCAGTTCAAGGACGAAACTCAGAGAACCGCCATCAAGACCGCTCTCCCAAGTCTTATTTTTGAGCATGACTAAGTTGTGCTCTAGTTTTTAACTTAAAAGATTGTTTATATGAACGAATCACTTTTTATTCAGTTTATCCGAGCTATCTTCCCTAAACTTAGCTTGTATGTTAAGGAGAAGGAGAATCCAAAGGAGCGCACCTACCTCTACAAGGAGATGCTTACCGATGTGTATTCTGCCGATCAGAAGTGGGAAGGTTCATCAGCTAAGACCACATACGTAGCTGCCGACATCGTTGAGATGGATTCAGACATTCCATTGAAGAAGCGTGGTCAAATCGCAACCTCTAATGGTAAGTTGCCAAAGATTGCGATGAAGAAGATTCTTTTCGAGTCTGATATCAACAACATCAACATCATGAAGGCTCAGTATGAGAACATTGTAGCTAGAGCCAATTCATTCCAGGCGCAAGGCTTGGTTGAGCAGGCTACATCAACACAACAGGCTGCTAAAACTGCAAAGGCTCGTATCATCAACAAGCTCATGAATGATGGTGTCGCTTGCTCTGTCGGTCTCGAAGAGCGTAACGAAATGAACTTCTTGGCAGGTCTCTCTAATGGTATTATTGCCGTAGAAGATGCAGACAATACGGGTAAGGCTATCCGTGTTGACTATGGATATTTTAAGGCAAACTGCTTCAAAACAGAAACCAATGGTGTTACAACCCGTGATGATTTCGAGAAAATCTTCGATAAGGCAAATGCCGATAACAATACCATCATACAGGTTATGCTCGCTAAGACGCAGATTAAGAAAATCCGCAAGGAGCAATGGGCAAAAGAGCTTGTTGCCGACTACGAGGGTAAGACTTATACCGAAAATACCAAGCTCAAGACGCCATCGGAGTCAGCTTTCTCGGAAGCATTCGAGGATGAGTTCGGTGCAGCCATCAAGGTTATCAACCGAACCGTGATTATCGAGAAGAACGGAAAGCCAAAATCAGTTAAGCCATGGAATGAGAATAACATCATCTTCATCTGTAACACCAACGTAGGCTCTTTCGTTTGGGGTACCCTTGCAGAGGACACCAATCGAGTACCAGGTGTTCAGTATTCTAACGTTGACAGCTACAAGCTTATCTCTAAGTACTCCAAGAATGAGCCATCATTGCAGGAGGTTACCGCAGGACAGGCTATCTGCTTGCCAGTAATCGAGGACGTAGATCAGATTTATATGCTCACTACCAAGTCTGAGGAGGTTGATACGGAAGCCGAGTCTACCGATGATACCGACCAGTATACTACTTACAAGGGTAAGAAGTATAAGAAGGCTGACCTCATCGCTGCATTGAAGGCTGCTGGTGCCAATGTGAAGGCTAACTCAACCGATGAGACTCTGATTAAGGCTCTCAACTCACTCAGCGATGAGGAGGAAGCCGAAGTTCTCTCTAAACTCACTCCAGAGGTTTAATTTGAATTGATATGAAGACAATAAAGCAAGCATTGATTGATGAAATCCACTACCCTATCCCTTTAGGATTCGTGGAGAATAAGATGATAGAACGTCAGCTTAATGGTGATGATGAATATACATTCGAGGTCGCTCAGTCCAAGGAATGGAAAGGTGCGCTTGCTGATTGTCTGTACTCTCTCATACAAGCTGTAAGCTTATCCGAGTCAGACAAGAGCATAGGAACACTATCTGACAAGGATAAGGAAAGGCTGTTAGTACGAATAAATGCTTTATACAAAACCATCGGTGAATCCCCTGCACTGGGTCAACCGATGGTTTATATAGGAGGTTAAGATATGGCTGTATTGGATTTCGCTGCCCATACCCTAGATTACCTACATGTAACTGATGGGTATGAAGACGATAACGGAGACTATGTTCAAGGCTCAGAAGAATGGGTGGAGAACTATTGTAAGTGTGATATTGTTCCTGCTGGCAAGGCAAACGTTATTACTATCCCCAATGGTTCTGCTAAGAACTATTCATACACCATCTACAACCTTCCTAGAGCATGCCGAGATTTCGAGTACGGAGACAAAATCCGTGTAAAGTTCTTCGGAAACGAAGTGAAGGAATTTGTCGTACTCGGCTTTCATCGTTATCAACTGCAATGTAAAATATGGGTATAAAACTCTCAACCTCTCAGTCTGCGCTCAATAACTTTTTTCAGTCCGCTATGGCGATAATAAAGCAAGAAATCCTCACTGCTTATGCCAAGCTAGGAGAAGAATGTAATGCAAGGATAAGAGACCGCTCGGCAGAGGAAAGTTGGATAGACCATACAGGAAACCTACGAAGCTCCATCGGTTATGCCATCTTTGACTACGGGAGGAAACAAGTAGAATCAGCCTTCGCTTCCATAGGCAGTGGTTCTAATGGTTCACAAGAAGGAAGACAAATGATAGCTGACCTAGCCAAGGAATACTCACAGGTTTACGCATTGGTAGTAGTCGCGGCTATGAACTATGCAGACTTTGTAGAAGCTAAAGAAAATAAGGATGTGCTTGCATCCACTGAGTTATGGGCTCGTTCTGTCGTTGATGGTAAACTAAAGCTCGCTGTGGATAAAGCTGTAAGTAGAATCAATCAGATAAGGCTATGAAATCGGATATTGATATCAAGGATGATGTGTACAACATTATCTCTTCTTCGAAATTAAAGACTGCTGTAACAGGTAGTCTTTGCAAGCGAGGAAGACCATTCTATGGAACAGGTAAAACTGGCAAGGAAGATATTTGTATCTCCGTGCTAGCAAACAGAACTTCGCAGATACAAGAAGCTTTCGTAAATGTAAACATCTACGTTCAAGACCAAGCTATCACAAAGAAAGGCAATATCCAAAAGGAAGAGAACACGGCAAGGCTCCGTGAGTTATGTCAACTCTCCTTCTCTACCTTCGAAGCAGTTCATGGATCGGATTTCCGCTTGTCTATGAGTGAACAGAGGGTAATAGCTTGCGAGGGCACAAGTGAGCACATCATTAATAACAAATTATTGTATCAAACTATAAACGATTAAGATTATGTCAGTAACAACATGGGGAAAACCATCCATCTATGTTCGTGACCTTAGTGCTGCAACCAACAACTGGAAGAAGCTTGATACTCCAAAGGAGGACACTACCCAGTTGAACCCTACCAAGGGTGATACAACAGAAGCTAAGGAGGAAGGTGGCGGTATTGTCGATTCAAAGACAACTAAGTCCACCTACGAACTCGTTTATCAAGAGTTCATCAAGAAGGGATTACCTCAGCCTTTCCCTACCATTGATGGACTTATCGAAGGAAACTACGCTATCGCTGTTCAGCCGGAAGATGCAGAGAACCCTGGCTGCTATATCGGCAAGTCAACCGTAAGCGTGGAGGAGTCATATTCTTCAGCGGATGGTGCTTTGATGCAGTACACCCACAAGGCTCTTGTGCCAGAGGGTGACGAGGTAGCAAAGACCACCAACAAGAAGGGTGAGACCGTATATTGTCAGTTCCGTTGGCGCATCATCACAGCCAAGAAAGCTAAGGGTAAGACTGACGAATATGTTCTTACATTCAAGCATCCTGCAGGTGCTACAGACACATCAACGGAAATAACCATTCCAACAAACGGACAGGTCGAAGGTGAACCCTAAGGCAATACGTTGATTTCTTCTCACCCTTCAGCCGATTGAGGGTTATCAGTCGGCAACCTACCCAAGTAGCTCAGTTGGTTAGAGCGAGACCAAAGTCCGTCACATGAAATCCAGTTGGTCTTTAAAATGCTGGTTGAAAGACGCAGGTTCGAGTCCTGTCTTGGGTGCTAACAAATTTTATTGGCTTATGAAGAATGACATCGAAATTGGCGCTAAGATAGCCATGGTGTTAACAGATACACCTCTAGGCATACAGGTAGGTAGAAGACATTTGTTTATCTACCCTCAGACTTTAGGCAAGATGTATTTGACTGCTCCATTGATTAAGCAGCTAGGTATCAAAGATGATAACTTAAAGCTGAATCCCCTCATTGAAGCACTCCGTGTAGTAGAGGAGAATCGAAGTCTTTGCTGTAAGATAATAGCCTACCACACTCTTCAGAAGAAATCCGATATGCTCAGTTCACGCATATTGAAGGCAAGAGAAAACATCATCTTCAAGTTCTGTGATAACGATGATATAGCTACTCTTCTCATCACCATACTCTCAGACAACAAGCTTCACGACATCATCACGGAATGTGGGATAGACAAGGAAGCGGAGCGCATGGAGAAGATAAACCAAGCCAAAGACTCCAGTAATCAGTATATCTTTGGTGGCAGGACCATTTGGGGCTCTCTCATTGATGCAGCTTGCGAGAGATACAAGTGGACCCTTGACTATGTTCTGTGGGAAATCTCATACAACAACCTCACGCTTATGATGAAGGATAAGATAACTTCCATCTATCTATCCGATGAGGAAAGAAAGAAGGCTCACATTCCATCAGCAACAGAGAAGGTCTTCAGCGGAGATAACAAAGAGGACATCATGGAGCTGATCAGACAGAGCGAAGAGAATCCAATTTAACCTCCAACACTAACAAGAAAAAAGTAAAGAATAAAGGTTTTGGTGAGGAGGTGCACCTTTACGTAATTGACAGAATAAAAAATGGCAAGTATCAAGTTTGACATAACAGGCGATAATTCATCCGTACTGAAAGCCTTTCGAGGGGTGCAGGATGGGGTATCACAGACAGCAAGAGTAGTCGAGCAGCAGGGTCAGAGCATTGAGAATGTTTTCAATCGCATCAAGTCTGTTGCATCGGTGGCTTTCGCTGGCTTTACGGCAAAGGAAATCATCAGCACACTGGGTACTGTCCGAGGAGAGTTTCAGCAGTTTGAGATAGCCTTTGAAACCATGCTCGGTAGCGGACAGAAGGCAAAGGGAATGATTTCAGACCTCGCCAACCTTGCTGCTTCTACACCTTTTGACATGAAGGGTGTGGTAAATGGCGCAAAACAACTCCTCGCATACGGATTTGCAGCCAACGAGATTACTGAAACCATGAGAAGGCTCGGTGACGTATCTGCAGGATTGGGATTGAACCTGCAAGACCTCACATGGCTCTATGGTACCACGATGGTGCAAGGTCGATTGTTCACAAGAGACTTGATGCAATTTACAGGTCGCGGTATTCCTTTGACAGAGGAACTTGCCAAGCAGTTCGGAGTTACCAAGGAGAAGGTTTCGGAATTGGTGACAGCAGGTAAGGTAGGTTTCCCCGAAGTCAAGAAGGCTATCGAAAGCCTTACCAATGAAGGCGGCAAGTTCGGTGGATTGATGGAAAAGCAATCTCACTCTATTACTGGACAGATAAGCAATATCCAAGATACCATCGAAATGGCTATCAATGACCTTGGCACACAGACCGAAGGCTTGATGAATGATGCTTTGGATATCACATCTAAGGTTATCGACCATTGGAAGGAGATAGGTGAGGTTATCCTTGCAGCCGCATCTGCCATCGGTCTTTATAAGGCAATGGCAGTTAGTATAGCAGCCTTTGACACAGCAACAACAAATGCAGGATATGCAGCCGAGTTGTCAGCTCTTGAATCTTTGCTCCCTATGAAGGAAGAAGCAAAGAAGACAGACCTTGAAGAAGCAGTAGCCAAAGGTCAATTATCAGCAGCACAGGCAGAGCTGGTAGCATCTAAGCGTGAAGAGGTCGCGGCTTACGTTGCCGAACTACAGGCACAGGCAAAAGCAAAGGCAGACGCAGCCACCGCAGCCGCAGAGGAAGTAAAGGCATTGGAGAACAAACTTGCAATGCAGGACAACGAGGTTCAATCACTCCAAGATGCTTACGATGCCCTGGAATCCTATACAGATGGACAGAAGGTAGAGACAGCAGAAATCAAACTCAACACTGCCGTTAACGAAAGGAACACCATCGCAAAGCAACTCCATACGGCTAGAGAAACCGCTGCAACCGCAGCCACAGAAGCAAATACAGCAGCCAATACGGCTAACACCGCATCCCAAGGCTTGAATACCGCAGCTACCGCAAGAGACACCGCAGCCAAAGGAATATGGGCACAGGTCACCCTTCTCTGCAAAAGGGCACAGGACGCATGGAATGCTTCTATGTTCTCAAGTCCTCTTTTTTGGATAGCTGCCACCATCGCAGCAGTAACCTATGCCGTATATAAGCTTGCCACAGCAGAAACGGCACATGAAACGGCAGTAAGGAAATCCAATGAAGCATGGGATGAATTTGATAACAAGGTCAAGGAACGTCAGCAGAATATCGAAAGCCTTATCAGAACCATTCAGTCTGAGACAGCTACAGAATACGAGAAGGCAGAAGCTTATCAAAAACTCTCCAACCTCGCACCTCAGTTAACGGAGCAATACTCACAAGCTCAACTAGCATCTGCCGACTTTGCTAAGACGCAGAAGGAAGTTGCCGAGAGCATGGATGAGTTGAAGTACGATAAGGCTGTAGAGGAAGTTGAGAAGTATCGAAAGAAAGTTGAGGAGCTTCAAATGCAACTCAGAGCAGACGCAGCCAATGGCGGTCAAGGTAGCATCGCTATCTCATCACAGATAAACCAAGCCAAAGAAGACCTTGACCAAGCAGAAGAAAAGCTTTCCAACATCATCCAACTTCGAGACCAAGCAGCCGAGAATGCAAAGCCTATAGAAGTTCGCTTGCAAGAAGCACAGGAGAACGAAAGTGTACGTCAAGAAATCTTTGACTTCTATGACGAAGCAATCAATCTGGCCAACGATTGGCAAGCTGCCAACGAAACCATCAACTACGCCACAGGCGAGAGTAGATTGGATGCGTTCATCAATAAGGCTCAGAAAGAGATAGCAGGTCTTCGAGAAGACATCAAGAACAATCCTGCTGATCTGAATCTCCGCATGCAGGAGTCTGAGAAAACAAAGGTTCTGAATAACCTCTTAGCGATGAAGCGTAATTGGGCGGTCACTGGCGCAACGACAATACCTTTGGTTTTTAGGGCTCAATGGAATACAGCCAAACAATCCCTCAGCCAAGCCAAAAAAAGAGCACAAGCGTTGGCTAACAATGGTTCTACGGAAACCTATCAGCAAGCTTACAACAGGACGCAGCGTGAATACAACGCAGCCAAGAGGAGGGTTGCTGCTATGGAGAGAAATAAGAGCAAATACACCGCCGCTCAGTACGAAACCGCCACCCAAAACTTGAAAGCAGCCAAGGATGCCTACTCGAAACTAGGTGGTAATGTAAGCGGAAGGGCAGCAAGAGCGGCAGTTACAGCTCGTAAGACTCGCATCAAGGAAGAAAACAAGACTATCAAAGCCCAAGAGGATTTAAACAACCGCTTGAAGACTTTGCAGCAGAAAAATACAGATGAAACTATCTCCCTCATGCAGGAAGGTACGGAGAAGAAGCTTGCTCAAATCAAGAACGACTATGCCAAGCGCAAAGCCGAGATTGACAAGCAGGAAGCAGAGTTCAAGAAGAAAAACAAGGAAGCTGGCAAGAAAGTAACCCTTACCTCTGCTCAGTCCAATGCCCTCAATAAGGCTAGAGACCTCGCTACCCAAGAGTATAACAAGAAGCTTGATGAGGTCAACAGGGAAGCCCTTACCTCTATGCGCGACTACTTGAAGGAGTATGGTTCTCTCTATCAGCAGAAGCAAGCCATTGCCGAGGAGTACGAAGAGAAGATTGCCAAGGCTCAGACGGAAGGCGAAAAGCTCTCTCTACAGCAGCAGAGAAAGAAGGACCTCCAAGCCATCGAGATAAATGCCATCAGACAGAACATCGATTGGGGAAGCGTCTTCGGAGACTTCGGTGCTATGTTCAAGGACCAACTAGAGCCTACCATTGAGAAGCTGCAAGAACTCTCCAAGAGCACAACAGATGTTAATGAGCAGAAGACCATACAGGAACTTATCTCCAAGTTACAAGGCTCTGCCACCATCTGGGATAGCGACATCTTCAAGAAGGTTTCGGACGATATCAACGCCTATCAGTCAGCCATGCAGGGCTATATTGATGCACAAGAGCGAGAGATTGAAGCCACGAAAGCCGTTACCAAGGCGCAGGAAGACCTCGCCAAGGCTAAGAAGAGCGGTGACAAGACAAGTATCAGCAAGGCTGAAGGCAACCTCTCTAGAGCGCAGGGCGTTCTCACTACCGCATCTAACAACGTTTTGGAGTTCGGTTCATCAGTTCAGAAGGCATCATCAGACTTACAGACATCTGCACAGAAGGCAGTTTCTCAGTTCCAGCAGCTTGAAAATGGTTTGCAGGGTCTCACATCGGGGTCACTCAAAGGCATAGGAAACTCTATTCTAGGGCTTGACAAGCTTTTCGGCGGCAACATGCAGAAGGACGTTGCCAACACTCTAGCAAAGGGCATCCAAGGGTTGCTCGGTAAAGACAGTGACGCAGCCAAAACTCTGACGAAAGCTTTAGGGGATAGCGGTATGGCAGGTGAAATAATCTCCGCAGTACTCGGCATCCTCGATATTCTGAAAGATGGCTTCGGAACGCTCATCAGTAACCTCATGGACACGGTCTTTGGCGCAGTAACGGGCATTCTTGATGATGCTTTATCGGGTGACATCGTTATGAAGCCATTGAAGAGTATCGGGAACAACGTTTCTCATATCCTCAACACGCTTTCATTCGGTGGCTTCAATAGTCTGTTCGGTGGAGATGGAAATGCAAAGAAGGTCAATGATACCATCGAAAGACTGACGGACAGAAATACCCTCTTGCAGCAATCCATCGAGGATTTGACTGATGCAATGGAAAATTCCTACGGCTCCAAGGCAACCTCATACTACGAGCAAGCCTATAAGAATCAGCAGGAGACCAATCAGAACTACCTCGACATCGCAAAGGCGCAGGCAAGCTATCATGGTTCGCACCACTCATGGAACGCTTATTGGGGCGGTTTCGGTAGTGATGAGATGGATTGGATCAAGAAGAACGTCAAATCAGATTTCAATGGCGACCTTTTCTCCCTTAGTCCAGAAGAAATGAAGCTCCTCCGTGGCAACGTTGCCATTTGGGAGCATATCGAGAACACAGGAAAGGGTAACTATGGTGGGCGTCTGACGGAGAAGCTGAATGACTACATAGACCAAGCAGGCAAGCTGGATGAGTTATCAGACAAGCTGAAGGAAAGCCTTACGCAGATTTCCTTTGATAGCATGAAGGATAGCTTCGTGTCAGACCTCATGGATATGAGCAAGTCTGCGCAGGACTTTGCAGACGATTTCGCTGAAATGATGCAAAAGGCTCTTCTCTCCTACTCTATGGAAGACCTCATCAATGGCGACTTGAAGAAGCTCTATGATGATTGGGCAAAGGCTATCAAGGACAACGATGGCAAGCTTACCGAAACTGACATAGAGGCATTCAACAAGCGTTACGATGATATAGTCCAGGAAGGTTTGAAGAGACGTGACGAATGGGCGAAGGTAACTGGCTACACTGGTTCATCATCCTCATCACAGACCGCAACAAGCGGAGGATGGGCATCTATGGGGCAAGATACCGCAGACGAGCTGAATGGTCGCTTCACCGCCCTGCAGATTGCAGGAGAGTCCATCGCTCAGAACATGACTACCACCATATCACAGATGGAGAGCATCGTTACACTCGGAATTTCAACCAATGGCGCGGTATTGGAGATTAGAAACATGATGATTATGACAAACAGCTACCTCGAAGACATCGTGAAGTATTCAAAGCTCACCTATAATGACTTCGGAACAAAGCTGGATGATATGAACAGAAGATTAAAGGATATTTGACCTCTATAGGCTTTTCGCTAGTCAACCCTTACAACTATACTCAACAATAGCAAAAGCGGCTCTCAGCGAAGCCTATGAGGTTATTTAATGATTAAATAGTTATGCTTAATGGTCAACTTTATATCAATGGCAAAGATGCCTATCTTACGTGGGGCATATTCTTAGACGAAACCGCCCTCAGTGCGCTCATGACCCCTGCACCAAACAAGGAGTTCATCAGCAACAAGTATCGCTCAAAGGACGGAAAGTCAGTTATCAAGCACAATCCTAGATTGGATGAGAGGGAGATAACGCTGCCGTTCAATATGACCGCCAAGGACTCAGATACGTTCATGATGAACTATGCTAGGTTCTGCGAGGAGGTTCTTGCCAAGGGAGAGTTGGTTATCCGCACCCGATTTCAGCCTAATGTGTGGTATCGGTGCATCTATCTCTCCTGCACTCAATTCAGTCAGTTCATTCGGGAAATGGCAAAGTTCAGCCTAAAGCTCAACGAGCCAGACCCTAGTGACAGAGGTGAAACAAGTAAATACACAAGCTATGATTCAGATAAAGAGAAATAACAAGGTATTCTTCACACTAGAGGACTTCGGTGAGGGCTCTAAGCTGTCATATCAGATTATGGACCACCACTACATCATCTTGAAGTTCACTACGGCTACTCCTATCTATTTCGAGATTGGGGACTCCGTGGAGATTCCCGACTTCGGCTACTTTGAGCTTACATCATCATACTTCCCTAAGCACAATGATAGTGATGGCTATGACTACGAAATGCAGATGGATGCCTACTATATGTCTTGGAAGAATAAGCTTTGCAAGTATCGCCCTCAGCACGGAGCCAACGAGACCTCCTTCAGCCTTACCACAACGGTAGGCGTACACATGAACGTTATACTCGGCAACCTAAAGGCGCTAGGTCTTACGTACAATGGCAAGGATTTCTCCGTTGACTACACTACATACAACAACAAGGCTTTCGATGTTCAGAAGAGATTCTTGATCGAGTACGGCTCCATCAGTATTCTTGATGCTCTCAACGCCATCTGTTCCGAAGACGCACTCAACTGCGAGTGGTGGATAGATGGCTCCATCATATACCTTGGATATTGCGAAATGGAAGGGCAGACAACATTCGAGCAGGATGTTAATGTTCTGTCTATGTCCTATTCGGAATCTAAGTCAACTTATATTACGAGACTGTACGCATTCGGCTCAGATAGGAATATTCCGAAAGGATATTTCACTGGTGCCGATGCGGACGTTACCACCGATGGTGTTGCTACTGATTACCTCATGCTCCCTAACAAGGAAGTAGATAGTGATGGGTTCTATGCCAAGAATGGTTACCTGGAGAATGTGAATGTCGTGAAGAACGACAAGCAGGCTATCGAAGGTGTCGTGATGTTTGAGGAGGAATATCCAAAGGTGGAAAGTGTAGTCAGCAGTATCAAGACCTATGATAGCACCGTTAATAACGAAGACGGAACGAAGACTACACAGACATTTTGGCAGGTCACTTCTACAGACTCTTTCACTAATAACTTCAAGAAGAGTTGGATAAAGAGTAACCTCACTTTAGGCATCAAGTTCACTAGCGGTGCTCTCATGGGTATGGAGTTCGATGTTAGTTTCAAAGTCATTGACAAGGTTAACTACTTTGAGATTGTTGCTAATGACACTTACGGAAGAACTCTTCCCGATGGCGTTATGTGCCCGAAGGTAGGTGATAAGTACTTCCTGTTCAATTGGGACGCAACCAAGATTACAGATACGGACCTCATCCCTACTGCTCAGTTATCTCTGTTCGATAGAGCGAAGCAGTGCTATCAGAAGACCATGATCAGCAACTCAAACTTCACCTGCACGATGGATGGCGATAAGTTCTACAATGATGGAATATACGATTACCATCCTCTCGGAGAACAGGTAAAGCTGATTAATGATATGTTTGCGCAGATGGATGCGGATGGCAAGCACTACCGAAACTCTCGTATCATCGGAATGGAGATACCTTTGGATATCCCTTACGACCATCCTCAGTACATAGTAGGAGAAAAGGCAGCTACTAGCCGGTTGGGTAAGTTGGAAGACAAGGTTGATTCCATCAAGGTGAATGGAATGCAGATTGGCGGCACAGGAAGCGGTAATGGTGGAGGTGTCTATGTAATTGGCATGAACGATACCACTCCTGCATCCGATAGTAACGTTTATTCTGCTAGACGTTCTAGGATGGAGTTTGTATCTAGGCTGCAGGATAACACCGCAAAGAGCACAATCACTTGGGAGAAGGTGCAGAAGTTCCTTGGTGGTTTGCTTGTCGGTAACTCCAACAATGAGAACGGAGGCTCGTGGATTCCAGATGCAGAAGGTCGCTCTCATCTTATTACCGACTACCTGGAGGTGAGGATGAAGGCTATCTTCGAGGAGCTGGTTATCAAGGAAACCTCCACCATCGGTGGTAAGGAGATTATTTCTCCTGCTGGAGGTGTGGTGGCTCATAATGTAGAAGTTGTTACTGTGACATATAACAATGTGTCACAGAAGGCTTATCGTTGCTATTTCTTAGCAGAGCAGGAAGGCAATGCCGTGGATAATGATTTCGCTGTTGGCGACCAGGTGCGCTCGGAATCATTCAACGTTCGCAAGGGCACTTATCACAAGGCTGGCAATCACTTCTATTGGCGATTGGTAATCGGTCGTGATGAAGACCCTGTAGAGCTGGAAGGAAAGAAATATCATTATATCGACCTCTCTGATACCGATTGCGCTACAGCTAGCGATGTACCTGCTAAAGGTGATGTGCTCAATCAGTGCGGTAATAGAACCGATGTAGAACGCCAGAACTGTCTTATCTTCTCGGCGGTAGATACCTATTCGCCATCCATTAGCCTCTATCACGGCATCAACAGCTATTCCTTTGCAAACAAGGAGTATGTGGAATATGGCGTGAATAAGCAGACCAACAAGGCTTTCTTTAACGTTTATGGTGATATGTATGTAGGCGACCGACCTACTAAGGAGAATGGCTATGAGGGTAGTAGCTACATCAAGTATGACAGCGCAGCCAAGCAGGTATCTATTAAGGGTAAGCTCTCGGCGAAATCAACCGTAGATGGCAAGGAACTGTCTCAGTACATCAAGGAGAACTCAGCAAAGGGCTTGACAGAGGAGCAGGTAAACAATCTCATCAAGAACTCGCAGGTGATAGCTGATTTGCAGAATCAGGTTGATGGAGCTATCGAGACGTGGTTCTATGAGGGTGTGCCTACTTTGAATAATGCTCCAGCCAACAGTTGGACTACCGATAAGGATAAAGATACCCATTTGGGCGACCTTTATTATGACAACAAGACGGGCAAGGCATACCGCTTTGCCAAGGATGGCAACACCTATAAGTGGACTATCATTACAGATACCGACATCGCTAAAGCCCTTTCCGATGCAAGCAAGGCGCAGGAAACGGCAGATGGCAAGATGAAGGTTTTCAGCACCCAGCCTACACCGCCATATCAGGTGGGCGATATTTGGGTGAATGCTACCTATCCTACAGATGGCAGTACCTACAAAAATGAGGTATTGCGCTGCCAGACCCTCAAAGCTGCTGGTTCTCCGTTTGCCATCGCCGATTGGATCAAGGCTTCCAAATATACCGATGATACCGTTGCTAACGCAGCCCAGGCAGCGGCGGAGAAAGCGCAGAAGGCGGCAGAAAAGGCGCAGGGTGACATAAGCAAATTAGGAACTACCGTCACCACAAACAAGAAGGCTTTCGACAGCTACGTTACAGATGGCTATCTAGAGCCTTCTGAGATTGCGGCTATGGCGCAGGATTCCAAGCGACTTGAGGATGATTTTGCGGCAGCACAGAAGTCGTACAATGAGGTGAAGGAAGCAGAGGTGCTGGCGAACACTAATGAACTCATTGACCTCAAAACCGCTTTCGATACACTCACTACAGCCAAAACGGAACTCGTTACGTATCTCTCAGATATATCTGCAAGATACAATGCGTCTGATACTAACGGCAAGGCAACCATCGTCTCAGCAGTGGGAACGAAATTTACCAACTTCCAGGGTGCGTATTCGGCTTTCTACGACAAACTGGGTCTGGCGAACGCATATATCACTCGCAAGATATATGGCGACCTCGGTGTAGTTATAGGTGACGTAACCAGCCTTGCTTATTTAAAGAAGGCTCTGATGGATACTCCCGATACTGAGATTAACGGAGGTCTGATTCTTACATCACTCATCGGTTTGCGAGACACGGGCGGAAACACTACGGCAGGTATCAATGGTATAACGGAGAAGTCTGCAAAGGGAGGCGGCATCGCTGCTTGGTTCGGTGGCGAAATGGTTGATAAGGACTACAACGATGGCTCGAAAACTCCTGCTAACACCATCTTCCGCTTCGATGGCTCGGGCTATGTGGCAGGCGGCGCAATCTGGTGGGGAACAGATGGTAGGGTTCATGCAGACCCGACATCGTTTATCATCAGCGAGAAGAACTTGGGTGCATACCTCACCTTCTTTGAACCAACATGGAAGTCAGGAAGTGCAGGAACGAGCGTTGCTGACCTTGTGTCTTTGAAGCCAAACGCTCCATTCTCCAAACTTGGCGTATCGGGCGATGCTACATTCGAGGGCACAATCTCCTTCCATGGCATTAAGCTCACGTATGATGCAACCAACAAGGCTATCAAGATTGATGGTAATCTCTATGCTACTGGCGGTATCACAGCATACGGAGCAGGAACGTCAACATCAGGTGGCGGCGGATTGAATGGTAGTGTAAAGAGCTATGCAGATGCCTTGAAGCTCACATCAGAATCGCTGTCTGAGGTTGCTTCTGCCTACTCCATCAAGGCTCTCAGCAGACGAATTGATAACATAGCCACAGAACTTGGCGGTCTTAATCTCTCTTGGAATAACATCACGGGTAAGCCATCAACATTCACACCTAGTGCGCATACCCATAAGTGGACAGAAATCACTGACCGCATCACGAAGGTAAGCCAGCTTACCAATGATAAAGGGTATCTGACTGCTCATCAGTCTCTCGCAAGCTATTATACCAAAGCGGAGATTGATGCAAAGGGCTATACTACCAATAAGGGTACTGTTACATCTGTAGCACTTACTCTTCCTACTGGTTTGACTTGTGCAACAAAGACTATCACAACAAGCGGTACGTTTGCCATTAGTCTTGCCTCGGGTTACTCTATTCCTACTACTGCAAAGCAGACAGCTTGGGATGGTGCGGTATCGGCAAAGCATACTCATAGCAATAAGTCTGTATTGGACGGTATTTCATCCACTAAGGTAAGTCATTGGAATAGTGCCTATGACTGGTACGCCCTTATGACTACTGACGAGGAGACTGCGGACGGAATTATCAATAAGTGGAACGAGGTGGTGAGCTTCCTCGCCAATATTGCGCAGACAGACACTTTAAGTGGTATCGTTGACGGAATCAACAAGTCTATATCTGACGAGGTAGCAAGAGCGAAAAAGGCAGAAGGGGTGAACGCTTCGGGCATATCCACCAACAAGACGAGTATCACCACCTTGCAGGGCTACTTTACAAGCGGTTCAGCGAAAAAGGCTCTCCAGCTCACGAATACTCGCAAGCTTTGGGGTAACTCGTTTAACGGTACTGCCGATATTAACGGAAGTATCATCGTGCCTAGTGGAAAGTATATCTCCATCGGTAACATCAAGTTGGAGTATGATGCAGCTAATAAGGCGCTGAAGATTACGAATACTACGACCGAAGAGGTGGCTAACCTCTACACAAGTGGTGGTGTGTCCGCTTATGGTGTTGGAGCATCATCATCAAGCGGTGGTGGTCTCAATGGCTCTGTAAAGGCTTATGCTGATGCTATCAGGCTTACTACGGAAAACCTTTCAGAGATTGCAAGTGCCTATTCCATCGCCGTGCTCAACAACTCGTTGAACGCTGCCATTGGCAGAATCTCCACCTTGGAGGGTGGTAGCGCAACAAGCATTGAAACCACAGGCTCAGGCAATGCCGTAACTAGCGTGTCGAAGAGTGGAACAAAGATAACCTTCACCAAAGGCTCTACATTCTCGCTCAATGGGCATACACATACTTTTGCAAGTTTGACCTCTAAGCCAACAAGTCTCAGTGGATATGGTATCACGGACGGTGTGAACGCCGTTAGCGTAACAGGCTCGGGCAATGCGGTTACGGCTGCATCAGTAAGTGGGCATACCTTGACCTTGACGAAGGGTAGTTCTTTCAGCTTGTCTAACCATACTCATTATGTGGGAACGACACAGGTGCAGGGCAGCAGTGCCGAGCAAGCCTTGACAGGAATCACCAAGATAGACAACATCTTGAAGTTGTCAAAGGCTACCGTCACCGTCAACACAAGTTACAAGGCAGAGCAGAATCGCTTGGTGATTTATGGAAGTACCTATGGCAACGATGCAAACTACATCAAGTCTGCTGGAAAGCTGTCCTATGGCGATGGCGGTCCACAATTGGTTTTCTCAACTAGCGAGAACCCTGATGCAAGTGGCGCTCAATCGGCTGCATTGGTTTATACTGACCATGACACTATAGGAGCAGGAGTAAGCCTTTCGTTCGTGACGAACCAAGGCGATGCCTACTTTATTGCTCCACACATCAAGGCTCTCACGGCGTTCCAAGGAAACCTTGCGTGGAGCTATATCACCAACAAGCCAACCACTTTGTCGGGATTTGGCATTACGGATGGCTTGCGCTCGGTTACTCAGCCAAGTGGAAGCAATGTGTTCGTGACTGGCATATCCACCAATGGAACAGCCATCACCTACACCAAGAGCTACACGAAGAAGAGCCTTTCTGCGGTGGGCACTTCGGGATGGACTAATGCATCTATCGATGGCAACATCATTCCTGACATGAGCTTCATAGCTTACTGGAACGGAGCATATAGTGGCACAAGTTCAAACCTCGCCTATTGCAACAAGGGTGCTTTCGGCTCGTTTGCAATCAAGAACAGCCTTGCCTTCTCAGAACTCACAAGCAAGCCGACAACGATAAGTGGGTATGGCATTACTGATGCTTATACGAAGTCACAGGTGGATGCCATCGCCGCAAAGTACTTGCCTTTGACAGGTGGAACGCTCACAGGTCAGCTTAAGATTGTGGCAAGCGCATTGAATGGTGCTTACAATGGATTGCTCATTGGCGATGATTGCTACATAGGTGATTGTAACATTGGCAACACTATCGGCTTGATGGGCGTTGGCAACAACAACGCAGGAATGGTGAAGTTCGGCAAGGGAGGTATGCGATTCGGTTACAACGGCTCGAATCACATAGCTTCGACTACCGCACAATGGACAAACCTCAATGCGGATTTGCTCGATGGTTGGCACAAAGACAACATCGTATGGTCGGGAGCGGTAAACAGCAACACCGCAAGCCTTTCCCACTATTGGGCTAAGTTGTTTGACATTACCGTCACAGACAACCGATATGATGATAGAAGTTTCACGTTCCTCTTCTCCAACGGATATAACGATACCTATTCGGTTGTTGTGTTGAAAATCCGTCAGAATGGAGCGAAGGACTCTGGGGCATACAACTTTAACATATCCTTGCGTGAGTTGGTTGGAAACATGTCTTCAAGGTTGCGTGTGTACTACAACAATGCAACTGGCAATGTTCAACTTTGGGGAAATTGCCAAGGTCAATATGGAAGTCTGTCTTACACAATCATCAAGAAGACAGGACGCACGTCTGCCGATTTCACAAGCCAAGGAACTTTGGTGACAAATACATCGTTCTCTGCGGCTCAAAGCTTGCCAGCAACCACAGGGGATAGTCCTTATACCTTGCTTGATGGTGCTACGAGAATTGGCATCGTGAAGCAAGCAGACCAACTTGTAACGGCTCGCTCGCTATGGGGTCAGTCCTTCAACGGAACAGCAAACGTGAGCGGCAACATGACAGGTGTGGGCAACATCAATACTTCCGCAGCACCAGCAGGAACTATCTACACAAACAACTGGTTCAGAAGCAAGGGAAGCACTGGTTGGTATAGTGAAGACCACGGCGGCGGTTGGCACATGAACGACAACACTTGGATTCGCAGCTTTGGTAGCAAGGATGTATACCTCTCCAACAGACTTAGCGTGAATGGTAACGTCGGCATCGGAACAACTGCCCCATCTCATAAGCTGCATGTGTTGGGAGAAATCTACACCACAACCAAGGTCAACATCAACGGCATCATCTTGGAGAAGGACTCCAACGGTAACTTGAAGGTCAACGGAAACCTCTATGCCACAGGTGGAATAAGCGCATACGGAACTAGCTCTGCTGGAAGTGGCGGCGGCTTGAACGGCAGTGTAAAGAGCTATGCAGATGCCTTGAAGCTTGCGTCTGAATCTCTGAGTGAGATAGCATCTGCCTACTCTATCAAGCAGCTCTCTACTAGAATCACGTCACTGGAAGGTGGCAGTGCTACAGCAATATCCGTATCGGGCGGTGGTAATGCGGTTACGTCTGTTACAAAAAATGGCACTACTATCAGCGTTGTTAAGGGTAGCACGTTTAGCCTAAGTGGGCATACCCACAAGTGGACAGACATCACGGATAGACCATCTTCGTTGAAGAACCCAAGTGCCCTCTCATGGAGCGGATATTCAAGCGGAAGCTATGATGGTAGTGCAGCAAAAAGTATAAGCATTCCGAACAACACGAACCAATTGACGAATGGAGCAGGATTCATTACAGCTAGCGCAAGCATCACAGGTAACGCCGCAACAGCAACCAAGGTGAACCACTCCCTTTCGGTCTTCGGCAAGTCATTCAATGGTTCGGCTGATGTGACCGTTGCGGACACGGACTTGATTGCTTCCATATCAACAGCCACAGCGAACTTGACCGACAAGACGGAGATTCTTACTTCCAGGGCGAGCGACAATGGATTCAACGACAGCAACGCCAAGAATAGGATACATAGAAGACCAGCGTCGGCAATATGGGGTTACATCAACAGCAAGACCATCTCCAATGCGGATAAGTTGGATAATGTCCACCTCAACGGCATATTCACCGCTTTGAGCAACACGAACAATGGAGTGAGCATGACAATCGGAACGGTTGCAAAATCGTTGGCGAACATGCAAGTGTACTCGGCAACCAAGTTGGTGACGGCTAGGAACATCGCCCTTAACGGCGACCTTACGGGTAATGCCAACTTCGATGGCTCTGCCAACATCACCATCAATGGCTACATGAGCTATTGTAATGCAACCGCCAGCAACACCAACACTTATCCTTGGCGAAGAATAGCTAAGGTGAATGAGATTACAGGTAATTATGCAGATGGCTGCATCTTACTCTATATCTCTGAAGGCTTCAATGGCGGCTATTATGGAATAGCCAGAGTCTACACAAGAACGGATAACCTCTCCACAGGTGCAAACGCAAGTTGTAGCATTCAGTGGATTTCACGCAACGGCTACGGTTTGGACAGCTTGAAGATTGCAATGTACAAGACCACAGGCAAGGCATACTATGATGTGTTCCTTAAGATGCGTGGCGGGTATTGTTCTGTTGTAATCAGAACGTTGCAAGACCATCGTGGTGGCTTGGGCAAGAGATTCACCTTGGTTAATAGCACGGAGGGAACCAACGCCGCAAGCCATACCGAGGCATACGCAACCATTGAGGACGCAGCGACCGCCATTCACAACCAAGCCTACACAAGCATCGCACAAGGCTCTGACGTGGCAACGGTGCATAATGCGGACATGGTGGACGGAATACACGCCAGCGGATTGTTTACGAACTTGTCTAACAGCGGGAACAGCTTGTCTATAACGGTCGGAGGAACAAACAAGACGCTGACCGTCAACTATGCGAGCAATGCAGGAAATGCCGACACGTTGGATGGGGTTCATGCCTCTGGCTTGTTTACCAATCTGTCTAATAGTGGGAATAACATTTCCATTACCATTGGCGGCACGAATAAGACGTTGACAGCTGCCTATGCCAAGAATTGTGACACCGTGGACGGCTATCATGCTCAGTTAGGAAGTAGCAAGCCGTATGGCAAGATTCCTGTAATTGGAACTGATGGCGTGATAGAACTTGGACATTACATTGATTTCCACCACGACAACACCACAGGCAGCGACTATTCCGTAAGGTTGCAGACCAACGGCAACCACAGCAATGTGGTAACGCTTCCAACGGCGACAGGAACCTTGGCACTTACATCGGACAATGTAGCCAGTGCCACGAAACTTCAAACCGCAAGAACCATCTGGGGACAGTCGTTCAACGGAACGGCTAACGTGAGCGGTGCTTTGAGCGGTGCGACCACCATCAGCGCAAGCAACACCATCAGTACCACCTTGCAGAATGGTGCGCTTAAGATTGGCAACAAGTCAACTCCTATTAGTGCCATTGATGCGCAAGTTATTTTCAACACAGGTGCGGCTATTCGCTTTGGCGAGAAAAACTGGGATTTTGATCAGTGGGCAGGATTGAAGTACACTCATAGCAACAAGACTGTCTACCTTGGCATTGCGGACGGAAGTGTGTTCAACGCAAATAAAGCGCAGAGTTATGGTAAACTTCAGCTTAAGGCAATAGATAGAATACTGTTTGATTCAGATTCCGACAACTTTCAAATATATTGTGATAATAGCTATGATTGTCTTCGTATTGGCTCTTCTGATAATAGTGGATACGTATTAGTTTCGGATATTGGTAATTGGGACATAGACGGCGAAGATGAGTACGGTGCTAATAATTGGCGCATAAGTATAGATGGTTCTAGTTTGTTTAAGAAAATTTCTTGTCCAAGTATTTATACTGCTGATAGTATTACTTCTACATCAAACAAAGCTTTGTTGCTTTCGGGGAATGTTATACGAGAATATCATCATGGTGGCTCACTTTATTATAGTTCCATTACATTTAAAGATACCACTTTAGCTTTAAGTGCTTATGGTAACATAGGGCTTACTAGCACACAAGGTATAACCATCGATGGTGGAAATGGTAGAATATTAATGGTAGCAACTGGTGGTTTTGACGTAACTTATCGTGCTGCTAGTCTCAGCGTCTCTCAAACAGGGGCTTCGGAATATACTTGGACTTTTAACAATGGCTCTATCAAGACAACAGGCGGCATAACAGCTTATCAGTCTTCCGATGAACGCTTGAAGCACAACATACACGGCGTTGACAGCTTGGCTATCATCAAGGCAATGGGTGGAACGGTGGCATTCCGATACAATGAAGACGACAAGGCTAGCATCGGATGGATTGCACAAAGGGTTCTTCACAACACATTGATGCAAGACCTTGTGGAGAAGGACGAAGACGGCTATCTTAAGATTAACTATTGGTCGCCAAAGCTGATTGCTGTAGCCTTCGGTGCTATCGAGCAAGTTGACGATGAGGTCGCCAAGTTGAAGGCTAGGGTTAGAGAGTTGGAGAATGAAGTTGAACAATTAAAAAGTGATAGATTATGAGTTTGAAAGATGGAATCATCAGTGCTCCTGTGAGCATAGACGATGTAAAAAGTATTCTTGGAGAGAGTAGCAACGACCTTGCTACTCTCTGCAAGAGCGACAATATAGACAAGTGGGCGGAACACAAGCCTGTAGTTTACAAGGCTAATTTCGATAGTAATGACGGCAAAGGTAATGGAAATTATGGCTTGTCTCCCGTAATCGTGGAAGGAGATAGCAGTTATACGAACGACACAACAGCCATGAGTAACATTATACAGGCGATACTTAAAGGTAATGATGATTGGGTTTATGCTCATCCTACGGGAGGAGTTAATTCTCCATACCGATTAGGAGACTTTGTAGGATATAAGAATAAGAATTATCCACCTTTTTACATGAATTATGATAAGGAGGTTTCGGTTAATGTGCAAGTAACGCCTACATACATGTGGGGGATAACGGAAGGCGAAGACTTGCTGTATAGTAAGTTTAGTTTGTTCGACAATAACGACCTTTATCTTTGGGGATTTTATTCAAAATACCCAAACTTCAAGTCGTTCAATTATTTTCGCTCGGACTCTCCAATAGCAGAAGGTGCAAGAGTGGGAACGCAAATAACAGTTGGCTTAGGAAGGCAATACTTTGTCTTTGCAATGGGCAATGCTAAAGGCAATAAGTTCTTAACCATTCCAAATAGTTATGGTAAAGCGAAACTGACTTCTTATCCCTTATCCGCTGTATTCTACAGGAGTTTCTTTGAGGAAGACTTGTCGTTGATAACAGCCGATAGTAAAGACCAAATAAGTGTAGGCTATGGAACTTATAGCCTTTATACATTATTAGATTTAGAAGAGGAATATGGAGATGGACTACATCTCATTTTGGCAGTAAATAGATATAGAGATTTTTATATCACTTTCTATGGCACTCCGCTGACAAATTCTTCTTATGAATTAACGGATGTAAAGCTAAGTTACGAAGGTTCTGACTATAACTTGTCAGACTTGAAAATAGACCAAAACCCTGCTGGTTCGTTAAGTCTCATAAAAGGAAAGAGCCAATACTTTAGTTTCCACTTTAAAAATGTATTTAGTGATTATGATGCAACGACAAACCAACCAAAGCAGTTGGATATTCAGCTAAAGATAAAAGGTAACACCATTATTAACTTATATGGAACAAAGCTATATAGCATAGGAGGTAAGGCAATAAACGAAGATGGCTTTGTTCTTTACAAGTATAATCAGTATTAATTAATTTTTCAAACTACAAAATTATGAAAGTAACATTAGGTAAAATGACAGAGTTCAAGAGAGAGGTTGACATCGTGAACGATTCAACCAAGGTTAAGGGAAATGTAGCCGTCAGTGACGGTAACATTATGAGTGTAGACAACGGTGTGGTGTTGGACGGCGACGGCAACCAGATTGCCACGTTCAGCCAGTATTCCACGGACAACTTGAACGTAAACTACAACACTTCCGACTTGCAGAAGATGATTGATGCCGTGACCAACATCAACGCCTTCTCCGCCTATGTCAAGGAGCACGTGGATGAGTTGTCGGATGGTATTGCTGCCGACTCTGCGGGCGAGTAACAATTAGCTTGATTTGTGGGTGCGAAAACGAGAAAGTGAGTAACACCCACTTTCTTGCTAATTGTTTAGATATTAAAGTGTTAAATGCTTGCGTATGTGCAAATTATTTTGTACCTTTGTAAGCGAATTTATTTATCAATAAATCAAGCGAATTTATGAAAAAGATTAAGACAATCGAGGCGGTTAACGCCTACAAGACATTGAAGGGCTTCAAGACAAGCTCTTTGAGTGAGGAAACTATGCTGGCGGTATGGAAGAACATGAAGGCTCTCCGTTCCATCGCCGACACCTTCGACAAGGACAAAGAGGAGGCGCAGGAGTCCTTGAAGGATGACAAGTTCGAGGAAATGCAAGGCAAGCTCAAAACCGCACAGGAGAACGAGCGCAAGATGAAGGAAGAGGGCTACACCTACACCAAGGAGGACACAGACCTCTTGCAAGAGGTGAACGCCTACTTTGCTGCCTTTGGCAAGAAGACCATGGAGTACTTCAACGAACTCGCCGACAAGGAGGTCGAGGTGGAAATCACTGAGGTCGAGGAAGCCGAGCTGCTTAAGGCTATCAAGGCTTGCGAGAAGAGCTTCGATGACATGGAGATGCTCGCTTGCATCTGCAAGTAACGTAAAAGAAAATGAGAATGTTTCTTTATTGTGGGCGGCTGATTATTTCGGTCGCCCATCATTTTTACTTATAATCTGTAATTTACCCCCCCCATTTTTGCAGCCATCTACTTTCAGATTGTTACTTTTCGCAAAGTTTAACACAAAAATATTATCGTTTCCGTTGATTTTGTGAAGAAAAGGGTATCTTTGCACCATCATTTATTTTAAATCAACGAATTATGAACAATTAACTATAGACAAAAGGAGGTATTTCAATGACAGAAGAACAAAAAGACGAAGTCCATCGGTTAGTTCAATCAGTCGGTGTTGTACAGTTGTCAAGAGTAATGT
>OGJO01000125.1_pt1 | contig 64692 bp, 75 predicted proteins | sample 1572121 | NCBI WGS metagenome assembly OGJO01 (sample SAMEA2582081, study PRJEB24529) | metagenome | biome: Human gut stool | place: China | collected 2011
TTCAGTATGGACTTAAATGAGATTCGCCAACAGATAGACACCGTTGATAATGAGATTGTGGCTTTGTTGGAAGAACGTATGAAATTGGTAACTCGAGTAAGTGCTTATAAACAACGCACCGGAAAGGCGATTTATGATCCCGAACGAGAGCAGGCCCTGTTAGACAAGGTAGGCGCTAGTGTCCTTAATCCCGAATATAAAGAAGCTATCGTCGCAAGTTTTGCGGATATTATGAAGCATTCACGTATTTATCAAGCAAGTAAGCTGGAAAAAAAGTAGGCATCTAGAATGAAAGTAAGACAATTAAGTGATAGTCAAGGTCTTTCTTACTTACATTTAGTAATGTTAAGTCTTTATGCAATCTTGTTAGGGGTGCTGGTTGGACTGATTGATGCTGTTTTTGGGCGCGTGCTTATAGGACTCTCGGAATACCGTGACCAGCATATCTTTTATCTGGTCCCAGCACTTCCTTTAGCAGGCCTTTTGATAGTTTACCTTTACCAAAAGTTTGCGGGTAAGGCAGCACAGGGAATGGGATTGATTTTCAAGGTAGGACATAATGAGGAGGATCAAGTCCCCCTAAGGTTAATTCCACTTGTGACTGTGACCACATGGCTGACCCACCTATTCGGGGGATCTGCAGGTCGTGAGGGAGTTGCTGTTCAGCTCGGAGCCACAGTTTCCCATGCTTTTAGTCACTATTTTAAGATCCCTAATGCTTCACGCATTTTCTTGACCATGGGGATGGCAGCTGGTTTTGGAGGGCTCTTTCAAACACCAATCGCTGCGACCTTCTTTGCTCTTGAGGTCTTGATCCTGGGACAGTTAAGCCTTCCAATTTTAGTACCAACTCTTATTGCATCTTTTGTGGCTAGTACAACAAGCCACCTTTTAGGTCTTGAAAAATTTAGTCACTTTGTATCCGATAGTTTGACTATTAACCTTGGGACCTTTGTTAAATTAGCTCTTTTAGGTCTGGTCTTTGGTGTAGCAGGAAATCTCTTTGCTTATCTCTTATCAGTAGCTAAAAAGAAAGTGGCAAGTCTGTTCCCAAATCCCTATTATCGTGTTCTATTAGGAAGTGTCGTCTTAACCTGTCTTCTTTTGATTTTGTGGAAGGGACGCTATACAGGTCTTGGAACGAATTTGATTGCTTTAAGTGTTGGTGGTGGTACCATTTATCCATTGGATTGGCTCTTGAAATTGCTCCTTACCGTCTTTACCTTATCTCTTGGTTTCCAAGGAGGGGAAGTAACTCCTTTGTTTGCCATCGGAGCAAGTCTTGGTGCTGTTTTAGCACCAGTTCTAGGCCTTCCAATTCCACTTGTAGCAGGTCTAGGTTATCTGTCTGTCTTTGGTAGCAGTACCAATACTCTTTTAGCACCTATTTTCATTGGCGTTGAAGTCTTTGGTCCCGCTAATGCACTCCCTTATGCGATTGTCATGGCTTTTGCTTACCTCATCAATCATAAGACGAGCATTTATGGGCAACAAAAAATGCTAGAAATGTAATAAGATACTAGACAACCTGATAGTTTTTTGATAAGATATTAAGAGTGTGTAATGGACACACAAAAATAACGGCTAATCCGCTGAGACACAGAGGTTGCTCTTAAGATTAGTAAGATAGGAGTATATAAAAATGAATCCATTGATCCAAAGTTTGACAGAAGGTCAACTTCGTACTGACATCCCATCATTCCGTCCTGGTGACACTGTTCGCGTTCACGCGAAAGTTGTCGAAGGAACTCGCGAACGTATCCAGATCTTTGAAGGTGTAGTTATTTCACGCAAAGGTCAAGGGATCTCAGAAATGTACACAGTTCGTAAAATTTCAAGCGGTATCGGTGTAGAACGTACTTTCCCAATCCACACTCCACGTGTTGAAAAGATTGAAGTTGTACGCTACGGTAAAGTCCGCCGTGCTAAACTTTACTACTTGCGTGCTTTGCAAGGTAAAGCTGCACGTATCAAAGAAATCCGTAAATAATTTACAGATTTCACATAAAAAATCTGTCCTCGTGGCAGATTTTTTCATAAGTCCTCTTAGTTAAATGGATATAACAACTCCCTCCTAAGGAGTCGTTGCTGGTTCGATTCCGGCAGGGGACATTTTTAAGCCTTTAACCAAGCGGTTTTAAGCTATTCTGCCCCGAATTTAAGCCAAATGTATTTGACGCCTATTGAACTATAGGTGTTTTTTTATAAGAAAAATCCTAGTCAGGATTAATCCTAACTAGGGCTCAAAATAGAATACAGATGATGTTAAGTATTCTGTTAACTCATTAATTGGAATTGGCAGTTGTATCTGTACTTGATGAAGCTTGTGGGTACTCGTAAGGATTGTTATCAACGTCGTTAACCCACTCATTGCTCTGATCGGTTGAGCTTGCGTGATTGCTTCCTCCACCAGCACCTGCGGCGAAGGCTGCATCGTGACCTCCACCGCCTCCTCCGTTTGTGGCATAGGAGCCATCTTCTGGTCCGCCCCAACCTCGTCCACCTTCAGCAGGCTTGGACTTTTCTTGATTTCCATCTTGGTGGGATGTTTGGTTGTTTTGTTTTTGATTTGGTGATTGAACAGAAGGAGATGCTTGATCTTTATTTTCGTCTTTAGCATCTTTTTTTTCATCTTCTTTTGAAGTAGTAGTTGAAGATTTGGTCTTCTCTTTTTTATGAGATGAACTACTTTTTGATGAAAGGGTGTGAGAGATGTGATGGGTTTTTGCTGCGGGCTTTACAGGTTCTTTTAAATGTTTTGATAAAAAACCAAAGAGAAAGAAGAAAGCTAGCAAAGAGAAGGTAATGATATTATATTTTTTTCTTTTCAAATTTGGCTCCGTTCCTAGTCATAGATGAAGAGTTAAAAATAACAGTAAAAAACCAGGTTTCCCTGGTTCTCATTATTAGCGGCTTACGCGACGGCGAGCTGCTTTTTTACGGTTTTCTTCGATGAAAGCCAATTTCTTTTCTTCTGGTTCGATAATGGTTTTCTTAACTGCGAAGACAGCACCTGCTACAGTAGCAGCAGTTCCGATAACGCCAGTAGCGACACCTTTAGCGAATGAATGTTTTTTAGCCATGAGACTATCCTCCGTATATGTTATAATATGCTTATATTATCTAAAAAAATATCTAGAATAGCAAGTGAAAACATTATGAAAACCAAACTTATTGTAGTGGCTGGACCTACTGCTGTGGGAAAAACGGCGCTTGGGATTAAATTGGCCCAGCGCTTTAATGGAGAAATTATTTCAGGAGATAGCCAGCAGGTTTACCGACAATTGAATATAGGAACCGCAAAGGCCACTCCTGAAGAGCAGGCTGCAGCAGTGCATCATCTGATTGATGTTCGCGATGTTGATGAGTCTTATTCAGCCTATGATTTTGTAACAGAGGCTGAGGCTACCATTACTGATATTGTTAGTCGTGGCAAGTTGCCTATTATTGTAGGAGGAACAGGTCTCTATTTACAAAGCCTTCTAGAAGGGTATCACCTAGGGGGACAGGTAGACCAGAAACAGGTTTTAGCCTATCGCTCAGAATTAGAGCAATTATCTAATCAGGAACTTTTTGACAAAATCGATGACTTGGGTATTGAGATTAAGGAGATTAACCGTCGTCGTGCCATTAGAGCACTTGAACTCCATCGTTTTTCGGAGAATCTTGAAAATACTGAGACAACTTATGACCCCTTTCTTATCGGATTAGATGATGAACGCTCCTTGATTTATGACCGTATCAATACACGAGTGGACAAGATGGTTGAACTTGGACTCTTGGAAGAGGCTAAGTGGCTTTATGCTAATTATCCTGACGCCCAGTCAGCTCGTGGTATAGGCTACAAGGAGTTGTTTCCTTATTTTGCTGGGAACCAGAGCTTGGACGAAGCCTTGGAAAAACTCAAGCAAAATACGCGTCGATTTGCTAAACGTCAATTAACCTGGTTCAGAAATCGGATGACTGTTAAGTTTTATCAGATTTCTAGTCCAGAATATCCTAAAAATGTCGTTCAAGATCTTGAATTATTTTTAAATGAAAGGGAAGGAGAAAAGGTAGGTCAATCTTAGTTTTAAGAACCTATCTTTGCTATAATGGTAGTTATGACTAACGAAGAAAAAAAATCAGCCTATGAATTAATGCTAGCACAGGCTAAGGTGCTTTTTGCCAATGAAGACAATGCTATGGCCAACTTTTCTAATGCCTCAGCTCTCTTGAATACAACCCTACCAAATTCTGTGTTCACAGGCTTCTACCTGATGGATAATGTCAAGAATGAGTTAATCCTTGGCCCTTTCCAAGGTAATGTTTCTTGTGTTCGAATTGCCCTAGGTAAGGGTGTTTGTGGCCAGTCTGCAGCAGAAAATAGAACCCTAATTGTCGAAGATGTTACCAAACACGCTAATTACATCGCTTGTGATTCCGCTGCTCGAAGTGAAATTGTTGTACCAATGGTCAAAGATGGCAAATTAGTTGGTGTTCTCGATTTGGATTCTCACCAAGTAGGAGACTATAACGACGTAGACCAAGATTATCTTGAAGCATTTGTCAAAATTCTACTCGAGAAAACCGAGCTTACATTTGGAATGTTTGAGGTAAACTAATGTATCAAGCCTTATATCGTAAATACCGTAGTCAGACCTTTGGTGAAATGGTTGGTCAAAAAGTGATTTCAACCACGCTCAGACAGGCGGTAGAGTCAGGGAAAATCAGCCATGCCTATCTCTTTTCTGGGCCACGTGGTACCGGTAAAACCAGTGCGGCGAAAATCTTTGCCAAGGCTATGAACTGTCCTAATCAAGTTGATGGTGAGCCTTGTAATCACTGCGATATTTGTCGCGATATTACTAACGGAAGTCTCGAAGATGTTATCGAGATTGATGCGGCTTCCAACAACGGTGTGGATGAGATTCGTGAGATTCGTGATAAGTCGACCTATGCTCCAAGTCGTGCGACTTACAAGGTCTATATTATCGACGAGGTTCACATGCTTTCGACAGGTGCCTTCAATGCTCTTTTGAAGACTTTGGAAGAACCAACTGAAAATGTGGTCTTTATCCTGGCGACCACTGAATTACATAAGATTCCAGCAACCATCCTCTCTCGTGTTCAACGTTTTGAGTTTAAATCGATCAAGCAGGGAGCTATTAAAGAACATTTGGCTTCAATTCTGGAAAAAGAAGGATTAACCTTTGATGATGAGGCTTTGACCATTATTGCTCGTCGTGCGGAAGGTGGTATGCGTGATGCTTTGTCAATCTTAGACCAAGCACTGAGTCTGTCTCCTGACAATCATGTCAGCCAAGCCGTAGCTGAAGAAATCACAGGTTCTATTGGTTTAACAGCCCTAGACAGTTTTGTCGCTAACGTTCGCAATCAAGAGACTACGCAAGCTTTATCAAATCTTGAAACTCTTTTTGATAATGGCAAGTCTATGAGCCGTTTTGCGACGGATCTCTTGGAGTATTTCCGTGATCTTTTGATTGTCAAAGCGGGCGGAGAGAACAGTCACCATAGTCCCCTTTTTGAAGAGAATCTTTCTCTGGAGCAAGACCGACTTTTCCAACTGATTGACTTGGTTACAAGTGCCTTGCCAGAAATTAAAACTGGAACACATCCTAAAATCTATGCGGAAATGCTGACTATAAAATTGTCAGAGACTCATACTCAGGCTTCACAAGAAATTCCGGGGAATTTGCAAGAAGAGTTAGATAGTCTTCGTCGCGAGGTAGAAGGTCTACGTAAAGCTCTTAAAGAGGGCAAAGCCCAAGGAGAAGTAGCACCAACTCGAAAAGCCAAACCTGCTTATCAGTACAAGGTGGATCGTGAAAAGATTCTTACTATTATGCGTGAAACCATGGAAAATCCGCAGAAATCACGCCAGTGTCTGGATGCCCTAAAGGCAACTTGGCCTGAAATCTTGGATTCTATTAGCCCACAAAATAGGGCACTTTTGAATGGCTCCGAGCCTGTACTGGCCAATCAGGAAAATGCTATCCTGGCATTTAATGCCGCTTTTAATGCTGAACAGGTCATGAAACGCAGTGATCTCAATGATATGTTTGGCAATATCATGAGTTCAGCTGCCGGTTTCTCACCTAATATTATGGCTGTTCCAAAAGCAGAATTTGAAAAACTCCGAACAGAATTTGCACGAAGTCTCAAATCCAAAGAAGAATTGGAAAAAGAAGATCGCGAAGAGTATATCCCTCAAGAACTCGACTTTCTCTCTGATGTAGTAGAAATAGAGGACTAAAAAGGTCCAGTGGAACTTTTGAAACGGCTTAATCATGCTATTTTAAGGCACTTTGACCACATTCTGTCCACATTTGTTTTATCTTTTCGTCGTTTCGTGATTTCTGCTCTTGCAATTGGTGGGCATAGACCTCAAGCGTGATGTTTAGATTCTCATGCCCTAAAACTTGCGATACAGATATTAAGTCAATGTCGTGTGAGATTAAGTAACTGGCATAGGTATGCCTTAATGAGTGGACACGCACCTCACGCCCTACGATTTGCCGTAAGGTTTCATTAATCGAAGCGCTGGCTATCTTTGGCAATAATCTGCCGTCCGGTTGCGGTGTCAGCAGTTTTACGAAATTTATAAAATCATCATCAAGCGGTATCTGTCTGATACTGCTTTTTGTTTTCGTAGGCATAAAACCAGTTCCGTCCACATAATTCCATGTCTTATTTATTGATAGCATGCCATTTTTACAGTCAATATCATCCACTGTCAACCCTAAGCATTCAGCAAAACGGATGCCAGTTTTAGCTATGATGTATAAAGCTGCATGGATGGCACTATCTGGGTGTTTTCTAGTCTCACGAATCAAACGCTCGTATTCATCTACCTCTAGGAATTTAGTGGTTAGATCACGCCCTTTATTTTTTGCATTGATTTTGGCAAACTTGCAAAAGTTACGCTTGATATAACCTTCGTGAACTGCCATATCAATGCACGATTTAACTTGTGTGTTGAAATGTTTAACAGTATTTTGAGCGTGTGTTTCAGCGTACTGATTAAGCACACGCTGGTATTCTGTGGCAGTTATATTTTTAAGTTTTTTATCACTGAAAAAATGGTTTATTTTCCGTTGCGTACCGACATAGGTTTTAAACGTAACATCGGACACATTCGGACGCTTGTAGACCTCGCACCAACGCTTGAAATAATCGAGAAAACTGATATCTTCATCGACATTGATGTTATCTTGTAGCTTCAGCTCCATTTCAGCAGCAGCCTTGATAGCTTCAGATTTCGTTCTAAAACCACCCTTAGACTTTGGTTTTCGCTTGCCAGTCGAATCGTAGTAATTTATACGATATTCCCACCCGTTTGGGCGTTTTCTGTATGATGCCATTGTTTAGTCCTCTTTATGATATAACAAAAGGGTGATTTACCTTAACACCCTCAATCGACATAGTTTGGCCAGTCGAAAGACTGGTTTTTTTATTTGGCTAATCCATAAACCCTTGTTGTTTAGCCCACTCAACTTGACTATCATGCCAATTTTCGCGTGCTTGTTGGTCCGATTGTTCTCTTGCTATCTCAGGAGAATCAGAAGGGACTCCGCCATATCCTGGTGTATAGCCGTATTGTTCAGTTGCTTGATCTACTTGTGATTGTGTAGGCCCAACGCCATCAATAGGTTTTTCTTGCTGAGGTTGAGAAGCTTCGGTTTGCGTCTGTTCTTGTGATTGTTGCGGTTGTTCTGAACTTGAACTACTAGAAGTTTTTGAAGTTGAAGAAGAACTATGTTTACTTGATTTCGTGGTATGTTTTGCTACTTTGACAGTCTTAGACTGTTTTGTTTCCTTTGGTTCCTTCCCAGACCGTGGCACAAACATTAAGCCAAGACAGAATAAAACTATAATTGTTAAGATATACCATTTGTATTTATTTAAAAGTTTCATATCAATTCCTCACCATCTTTAGATATTCGTCTTTTACAAACGTCTCATCACAAATAGTGGTGAGATTATATTTTTCCATGAAATGCAAGTAATTGAAATCGTCCAGATTTTCATTTTTTAGCAACTCATGGATCATACTCCTATTAGCTTGAACCTCATACTTTTCTCGCAGACGCTCATAGTGTTTAGGATTGTGTTCTAAGTGCCCTAATTCGTGCAGTAGGACCTTTAAACGTCTTTCTGTGGGTAAATCCCTATTGATGTAAACCACACGGTTAACAGGGTCCAGAAATCCGTCTCGTGGCCACTGGCTAGAATCGAACTCACAAAGAGACACATTAAACTGCTCAAGTAATTCTTTTTCAGGCATGGAATCCTCACAAGTATACCTTCCATTAACTTTATTTTTTGCTGTGGTAACTCGGCCTTTTTATGCTCTATTTGATAACAAATCACCAGATCCTGCTATTTGACTTTTTGGAAGGAGGTGAATCTTAGCTTGGCTATTTTCTTTAAAAATCGCTTCAACTTCAGATTTCTTATCAAAGATTTTATTTGTATCATCGACAATTGCAATATAACTGGCTTCATCTTTATGGTTTTTGAGTAGTTGTGTATCCATAGTGAGAAGCTTCGCCCTGTTTAGGTCGTTGCCGTTTGAGATTGTACGAATCAGTTTTTCTCCACCTTTTATGGGGATAGAAAAGTCAAACTGAACCGTTATGCCTTCCTTACCAGCAAAAGACGGCTTTCTTGCAAATAAGACATCTCGATCATTGAGGTAATTTTCAATTTCTTCAAAGAAGATATTCTTAACCTTTTTATCCTGGAGGACAATTAAGTCGTTGACTTGCATAATGGCTTGCAACAATCTTTGTTTGGCTAATGGGAATTTATCGAGATCTGTTTTGATGTACATTTCCCCATCTTCGGCAACTTCAATCCCTAGACTGGCAGTGATGTCATGTAGTAGAGATTGTTTATGTTTACTCCGTGCAGTAAACGTGACACCATGGTTCTTGAGGTTGTTCAGCGTCCAACCATCGTCACTTAAGGTGATGATGCCACTCTTAGAGACGATGGCATACATAGTGATATAGTCAAAGTCGTTATCGAGAAAAGGTGTGCCAATTTCAATGACATTGTTATCAATATCTTGGTAAGAATATTCTTTCATGAGCCAGTCAAAGTAGGCTTGTTTTAGAGTGGTAGCCTTCATCAGTCTGTCCCCCTTGTTTTCTTAATATTTACCATTTTGACAAACTCATCGTAAACCTCTATGATGGTTCGAACATTTGGAAAGTTGAACTCATCAAGAGGGATAGCAATGGCATCGTGTTTTTTATATTGGTTTGAATAAATGTGAATATGACTATCGGTGATGATCGTACCATCTGGATTTAAGTGGCGACCAGTTGGATGTACATCAATTCTTATAAGATGGTCATGCGTTTCTTTAAAGCGCAAGTGTATTGTAAATTTTTGAATGTTGTACTTTCCACGATAGATACCTAATACATACTCGATGTCATCATCGTCAATAATGGCTTCGTTGATATCTATTGTACCAAATAAGGAGGCAATAATCTTATCAATTTTGTGATAGCTAATTGTATTTTTAGGGTATTTGAGGCGTTCGATTAAGGCTTGAACCTGCTTATCATCTAAATTCGTGTAGTCCATAGATTCCTCATTCCCCCTTACTGCTCATATAGCCGGCAATGATGCCACGGATAGCCCGCTTGTCATCCTCGGTCAGCGGTTTGCCATCGAACATCATGGCGTTTTCTATTATGTTATCGATGTCGTGGGCGTTTTGGTTATCATTCTGCGAACTTGGCTTAACGTTCAAAAACTGTTCTGTTGTCATCCCCAAAGCTTTTGCAAAATCGTCAGCTTTATTCAAAGGAAAAACTCTACTTCCCGAAAGATACCTAGATAAAGTCGATTTAGATACCCCAGATTTACTTGCTAATTCAGACATCGACATAGAACTATTGTCTAAATAGCTTTTTATTAGCGAAATAATTTCCTCGTTGTTTCTCATACTCTTTTTCCTTTTATTTAATAGTAAGAATATTATACAACAGTTCCCGAAAATACACAATACGTTCCCAAAAATAAACTTTTTTCATATTTTTTTATTTTAGTGTTGACAAATGGGAACGTGTTAGGTATACTATAATTGTTCTAAGGAACAAGCAATAAAAACTAAATAAACGGAGGTAATCTATGAAAGTTGATTTGCTTCGTGTGAAAGCCGAGCGAGTGGCGAAAGGTTATACTCAAGCGAAAATGGCTGAACTAATGGGTTTGGCTCGTGATCAGTATAACAAGAGAGAGAATGGAAAAATCTCATTTACCGCTGACGAACTTATCACACTTGCTGACTTACTGGGATACGGTAGGGATGAAATCGGAATTTTTTTTAAGCAAACCGTTCCCGAAACGCAACAATAAATTAAAAGAAAGAGGTGACAACGCAACGTGCATTAGTAACTTAATTAAAACAACGTAAAGTAATTTAAATGAAATGAAAGGAACAAACATGAAACCAAAACGATATCCGTATATTGGACAAAAAAAGCGCCTACCAAAAGTGGTAAACGCTAATAAAGCTTTAGAGATTGTAATGAATACTATTGATTCTTGTGCTCTTGCACATATGAATCATAAGCCTTTAGAATCTCGCAAGTTGTATTGAATGCGATAGCACTTGAAACAGCAACAACTTCGCTATCAAACTCAATACCGTTGTCAGCAAGTGATTTCAAAGCTTCGCTAACAGATTCGTTGATACCGCTTCGAATTTCTGGATACTTAGCTTCTAAGAAATCATCAAATTTTTCAATCATGACTTGTCTCTCCTTTCATCAAAGATAAGTCAATTATATCAAATTCAGAAAGGATACTATGAACGAAATATTAGAACGCATCGCAAAAAGCCTTGAGTCTATCGACGCAGAACTCAAGGCAAGAAACAAAGACCGTGAAATACTTATCAGCCAAGCTGAACAGATTGAAAAAACCTGCTTGGAAATCAAAGAAGACCCATTCGGTCTTAATGTTTTAAAAGAAAAAGCATTAGCTGACAAAGCTAAGCAAGATGAACTCTTAGCCGTTGAGGAATGAGAGCTACCGAAAGGAGTTGGTTAAATGGACAACCCATTCAAACCACTAGCTGACCAATTCGATAGCATGCTGACGGCAGTGATAGCAGATAAAACAAAAGCGTTTGACTTAGAGCAAGCACTACCCATGATTTTAACTGCTAAACAGTGCCAAGCGATGTTGGGAATCGGCAACTATACAGAATTTTTACGAATAACCAACATCGACGGTTTTCCTAAAATCGATAAAGGTCGAGGGGCACAAATCAGATACCCACGGGATGCTGTTAGAGATTGGTTTAACACACACTGGCAAGAGATTGCCTAGCATAACACCCCCAACCGTAGCAGTGAGCTAGCGAAGCGAAAAAATAATTATCCTTTTTTAAACAATATCAACAAAAAGCCTACCAAGTGGCTAGCGGTAAGTACGTAAACATATCATTAACGATAACCCCTAAATTTAAATGCTTCGTTAGCTTGTTGGTGCGGTTGGGAAAGAGGAGACACAGTTGAACAACTACAAGAAATCAAGGAGAAACAACATGAGGCCGACAAGATGGCCGTATTCACGGCAAATAACAAAAACCCCTAGCGGCTTGCTAGAGGAATGGCTTAAAGCCAGAGAAGCATTCTATGCCAGCGCTAAGCAGGAGTGCATATCTGCTTCAAAACGGTTGAATAAAGCTACTTATCGTGTCGAGAAAGTTGATCATTCAATTCAGCAACTCGATTCTCGAGTTTAGAAATCTTTGCATTAAGCTTATCAACTTCTTGAAGTTTGAATGAAGCTTCAAGGTCAACTGCTTGGGCTTTGAGTAATTCATCAACAAGTTTGACGATAGCATCAGAACCGCCCGCAAATTCGGTTAGTGCCTTGTCAACTGCTTGTTTAAATGCATCGAATTGTTCGCTCATAATTCCACCTCCCTTCATTTGGGATAACTCAATTGTATCACGAAAGGAAATAAACAAATGAAACCATCAAAACTATTTAGCTGGATTTGGTCAAAGAAACAACCACAACAAGAATGTTTCTTCGAGCCAGTATGGACACCACGAGAAATTAACGACCAGAAATATGAAGCACGTCAGAGACGTGAGCGGTATCTAGCTGCTAAGTATCTTAACGACAAATAGATCATCAACATCTTTCAGCGTGCAGCCATGGCCCTGCCGTGGAGTGTAACTTATACCCATAATTTTTCCCCAAAAAACTTCACTAAATTACTTTTTTCCTAATCTTCCCAAAAAAAGTCTAATAAAACATTGAAACATGACACGGTGGGGCGTTGGGTGCATGCTGAGAGCACTAAAAAAAGCATGGGTTAGGGCCCATGCAAGAAAAAACATCTATACAAGGAGTATACCATGAAAACATCTAAAATTACAACACTTTCAGCAATCGCAATCGCTACAGCGTTTCTCGGTGGGGCAGTGGTTCACGCTGACGAAACACAAGCGGCTAGCAACGTTTACACAGAAGTAGCCGGAAAAATCACAGTAACACCAATTCAACAAACTGAACAGCTCGCTACAGCGGTTGATAATGCTAAGGCTGCTGGGGTGACTGTTGAAACTGGTAATACAGTTAACAACCTTACTCAAGATCAAGCGGCAAACGTAATGAATGAAAAAGCTAGCGAAATTAATTCAGTAGTTAGCCAATACAACGCTGAAAAACAAGCTTACGCAGACGCTCAAGCTAAATATGAGGCTGACAAAGCTAAATACGTTGAAGACAAGGCAGCCTATGAAAAGAACATGGCAGAAGCGGAAGAAAACACCAAGAAAGAAGGTAATCTTTCAGAAGTGGCTGAGCAAGGTTTGGTATACAACAATGCCAGCGAGCCAAACGCTACTCATGAAGTAATTAAAGGCAACGTAGTTGATGAAAAAGAAGTACAAGACGCCGCTAAGGCTGCGGAAGTGGGGGATAAAGATTATTTGGTTAACGCTGTCCTCAATCCAGATAGCGAGTTTATCAACGGGGGTACTTATGTAGCTCTAAAAGCTGGCGAAACTACCAGTGTACGCTATGAAGGGCTTAAAAATAGCACTTACAACGGTCAAAAGATTGCAGCCGTGGAATACGACTACACATCAGACATTGACACTTACGCCATCCTATACAATGACCCAACAATTACAATCGGTCTCATGAATTTCAGTAAAGCTATTGACGTAGCTACTAATGTTCGATTCTATGACGCTAACAAACAACTCATTACATTGACCAAAGATGCACTGTTTGGGTTTAATTCTCTAAACCGCGGCAAAGGCGAGTTTTACGATGACAAGATTGAATATGTTTCAAATGAAGCAGGTTTTATCACAATCAACGGATCAACAATCGTAAACCATGAAGGAAATAAAGCATACGCTGATAGCTCAAATGACGAAAGTGTTATTGGTGAGTGGGACAACTTTGACAGCGCTAAATTCTACAAGGGTGGCATCGTAGGACTTACCAAAGACGGTAAAATGAGTTTCCACTTTGGGAATGATGGCCGTGTTTGGCAATGGTTCGCTATCAACTCAACCATTCCAGTTTCAACACTTCCAATCAAACCAGTTGAACCAGTAGCACCAATTATCAAAGAACCAACAACCCCTACTGTTAAGGTCGACAAATACGAAAACATTTCAGCTACACCAGTTGAAACACCAACAGACGAAACGCCAGAATTTAATGGCGGTATCGTCCCACTTGACCCACCAGTGGTTGAAATTCCGGAATTCGAGGGTGGCATCCCTGGAATCCCAGAAGAGCGTGAGCTCCCACCATTCGAAGGTGGAGTAATTCCAAATGACGCCCCTATCCTCGATTTGCCAGAGTTACATATCCCAGAGGAGCCAACACTAGGAAAACCAGACGAGCCTAAAAAGGTGCCTAACAAGCCGTCAGACGCTCCAAAAACTAAAGAGGTAGAAACCGCAGTATCTTATAAGCTCGATTCTGAGCCGAAAGAGGTGGCAAATACGCCCGTTTACGGTGGTACACTTCCAACCACTGGCGAAAAAGAAGGTATCGCTAGCACTTTAGGATTGGTTGTGATTGCAGCTGGTATCACTGCTCTAACTCTTGGATTTAAAAAGTACAACGAAGTTGAGGGAGAATAATCATGGAAAAAAATAACAAACAAGTCGTATTTTACAGCGCTGAAAAAGATGGATTTCTTGAAAGATACAAGGACAGAAGTACTCTAGCATTTGAATTGAAATTCAGCGAAGATTTAGAAGATGCTCTATATGTGCCGATTGAGTCGTATGAAAAACAAAAAGACGAGTTCGACAAGCTTGCTGATGCATTTGGCTGCGAAGTGCTTAATGTGGAAGTTGAATACAACGTAACTAAACTTGACGGTTCGGACTTCGAACGCACGGAGCGTGAAGAATCCATGAAAGATGGTATCAAAGCACTCCTAGAATTTTTGGCGAAGTAGCGTAACATGAAGCGGTGGGAGGGAAGGCATTAATTATGGCAACATTATATGACTTAACTGGTCAATTCCTAGAAATCTATAACATGGAAATTGACGATGAAACCAAGCTCGATACACTCGAAGCGATTGACTGGACTACCGACTACGAAAATAAAGTAGAAGGCTATGTCAAGGTTATTAAATCGCTCGAAGCTGATATTGAAGCTCGCAAAAACGAAAAGAAACGCTTAGATGGTTTGAATAAGTCAGACCAATCTAAAATCGACAACCTCAAGGCTGCTCTTGCTACTAGTATGGCTGAGACTGGTCAGGATAGAGTTGACACCACTCTCTTTAAAGTTGGCTTCCGTAAATCGAAAGCGGTAGTAGTGGACGAAGATAAACTTCCTAAGAAGTATCAAATCGTTAGCTACAAGCCAGACAAGAAAACGATTAAAGAGCTACTTAATAGCGGTGCTACTATCCGAGGTGCTGCACTCGAAGAAAGGAGAAATTTAAGTATCCGATGAAAATTACAAAAGCAACAGAATTAAAAAATAACGATGCTTGTTATCTGATTTATGGCAATCCGGGGTTTGGTAAGACTTCAGCGGTTAAACACATCCCTGGCAAAACGTTGGTTATCAATATCGATAAATCAGCCAAAGTGTTAAGTGGTTGTAAGAATATTGATATCGCAGACGTAGACACTCATAAAATTTGGGATGAATGGTTAACAATCGTCAAAGAACTTTTGAAAGGTGCTGGGCAACCATACGACACTATCGTAGTTGATAATGTTTCAGAGCTATTCCGAGCATGCTTATCTAATCTAGGTCGTGAAGGAAACAACAACCGTGTACCTTCACAAGCTGATTACCAACGTGTTGATTTCACTATCCTAGATAGCTTGCGAGCTTTATTGCAACTCAACAAACGAATCGTGTTTATCGCATGGGAAACCTCTGATCAGTGGACGGACGAAAACGGCATTATCTACAATCGTGCCATGCCAGATATTCGCTCAAAAATTTTAAACAACTTCCTCGGTCTAACCGATGTGGTAGCTAGACTCGTCAAGAAAACCACTGAAGATGGTGAGGAAGTGAGAGGGTTTATCTTGCAACCGTCAGCGAGCGTTTACGCCAAAAATCGTCTCGATGAGCGAAAGGGGTGTAAGGTAGATGAGCTTTTCGCTACGGGATTACCAGAAGGAACTGATAACTGACATAATCGAATCCATGAAGCGAGGTAATCGCAAAATCATGGTTCAATCGCCCCCTCGCAGTGGCAAGACAGTAGTGATGGCTTACATCGCTAAAAATGCCACCGATAAAAACAAAAAAGTCTTGTTCTTTAGTCATCGCAAAGAGATTAACGAGCAAGTCATAGCAACCTTTGAACGTGGTGGTGTCAACCTCGATAATGTCACCATTGGGACAGTCGGAAGCCTTGTTAGAAAATTGGACAAGCTTCCTAACTTCGATGTGATATTGGTTGACGAAGCCCACCACATTAAAGCTAAACAATATCAGACTATCTTAAAACACTTTAAAGACGCTACACAATTATTTTTCACTGGTACACCAATTCGATTAGATGGAGCTGGTTTCCACGATTTAGCTGACGATTTAGTCGAAGGAAAATCGGTTAAATGGCTTCAAGAAAACGGCAATATTTCAGAGTTTAGTTACTATTCAATCAATCTACTAGATATTGATAAACTAAAAACCCGTTCGGGTGAATATACCAACCAATCTATAGATAGTGCGTTTGAATCGTCACAGCAACAATACGGCGACTATATCGACCATTACAAGCGTTTAGCAGAGGGAAAACAAGCCATCGTCTACGTCCATAACGTAGACTACGCTAAACGAGTTGCTGACCGATTTAATGAGAATGGCTACAGTGCTGCTATCGTATCTGGTAAGACACCTAAAAAAGAGCGTGCTGAAGCTATGGAACGTTTTAGGAATGGCGAGCTAATGATTATGGTAAACGTTAACTTATTCACTGAAGGGATTGACCTTCCTGGAGTTGATGTTTGTATCATGCTGCGGCCTACTAAGTCGCTATCGCTATATTTGCAGTTTGCCATGCGTGCCTTAAACCCAAGAGAGGGTAAAAAAGCTATCTTGATTGACCACGTTGGAAATTACAATACCCACGGACTTCCTAACGATGACCGTGAGTGGACATTGGACGGTGTTAAAACTAACAAAAATAACAGTGAGAAATCAACTGTTACTTGCGAGGATTGTTTCGCAACATTTTGGCGAGATCAGCTAATCGATGGTAATTGCCCTTATTGTGGAGCAGAGGTTGTCAAGAAAAAAGAAATCAGAGATGTCGAGCAAGAAAGCGTTGATATCGAATTACAAGAAATCAACCAAGGAATGGAATTTGTTTCCATCCAAGGTGAAATGGTAGAAGTTAGCAAAAAAGAAGCGGAAATTTACCGCAAAGTTAAAACCTACAAGAAGAATTACACACGTTGTAAGAACTTGGCGGAACTTAAAGCGTTTCGACTACTCAATGGCTATCAACCAGGCTGGTTGTGGCACAAACAAAATGAATTAAAGATTTGGAGATAAAAAACATGGGAATTTTTTCAGTAAATTATGAAGCAGCAGAACAATTCGCAGCAATCGAAAACGGAACTTATGAAGTCTATGTATCACAAGCTGAACAATCAGCAACACAAAGCGGAACTGATTTCTTGGATATCCGTCTTAAAATCCGTGATGATTATCAACAAAAATTCCGTAACAATCTGATCTTTGACAAAGTATATGTCAACAAAAGCACTTTGCAATATCCGGAGTGGGTACTTCAAATGTATTGTAAGGCTGCTAAAGTTCCGGAAAAAACCGACATCCAAACAATCGAACAATTCCTAGATCTTATCAAAGGTAAGTCTATGAAAGTAACAGTGGAAAACGAAACTTCAGAATGGAATGGCAAGGTTTACGAAAATTTGCGTGTTAAAAAACGTGAACAAACAGAATTGCCACCTTATTCTGCGAAAGCAGAAAAAGCACCAGAAGTGTCAGATCTAGATTTACCATTCTAAGCCTATGGTAGGGATGGTAGATTACGCCCTTCATTATCAAAAACTAGGTTTTTCGGTCATCCCAATAGACAAAACAAGTAAACGTGCAGTCGCTAAATTTAAGGATAAAACATTTAGTGAAGAAGAAGTTAAACGTTTGTGGCACGAACACCCAGACGCTAATATTGCACTGCGGACGACTGACTTCTTTGTCATTGATATCGATGTTTCGGAAAGTGAGGATGGCTACCAGTCTTTAGAAGATTGGGAGCTATCCAAATATATTCCGAAAACATTAACGGCTAATACGCCTTCTGGTGGGAAACATATTTTCTTAAAAAAACCAAAAGGCGTAAATATTAGCCAAGATATTCGAGTTAAACCTGGCATTGATATTAAGGCAAACAACAACAATTACATTTTGGTAGCACCAAGCAATAACCCGAAAGGGAAATATTCTTGGAACAAAGACACTGACACGATAGCTGAAGCCCCTAAAGAAATAGTGGATATTCTGAAATCGGAGCAGGAATACAAGCCTTTGAGTTTTTCAACCAACTATAAAAAAGGGGAGTTTTCAAACAAAACCGCTAAATTATTCGAGCAAATCGTTTTTGGTCTCGGTGATAAAGGTGGAAGAAATAACGCCCTAGCTAGTTTTGTTGGAGGGCTACTAATTCGTGAAGTGGATGTGGATGCAGTATATTTGTTGGCAAAAATCGCTAATCACTACACTCCGGAAAGTTTGTCAGACAGCGAGTTCGACAGGACGTTTATGAGTATGCTTAGAAAGGACACAGATAGTAAACATGAAAATACCGCCACACATTCAACAGATTAATGAAGAATACAAGGAAAAAGTCGTTGACCGTCCCGTGTTTCTTAAAAAGCCTAACGATTGGCGAGAAATCCGTTTAGCATGTAAAAATTACCGTGAAATGTGGCTAGAGAAAGCATCGTGGAAAGTAACACAATATGGCACGAAAGAGAAAAAAGGTAATCCACCTACCCGCTTAACTGAATTAGCAGTAGCGGAAGGGATGGAAGAAATCCTCTATATCATCAACCTTCCCAACGAGCGTGTGGCTATTTACGATCCAGATAAAGGTTATTACCACAAAGACCCTAGTTTTGCTTATCGTGTCATTCGATTGCTAGAGCCTAATTTTAACGAAACCAAAGCTAAAAATGTTCTATTTATGCTTGCATCGACTACTAGGGTTAACCAACGAGAAGATTTCTCTTGTAATTTTGCAGTCGGTGAGTTTGAAGAACCTAATCGTTTTATCCTTGTTAAGAATGGTATCTACGATAAGAAGGAACGTGTCTTAAAACCATTTACGCATGAGTTTGTGGCTTTTTCAACAATCGCTACCTCTTATGACCAATTCGCAGAATCACCAACCATTGACGGTTGGAATGTAGATGATTGGTTACTAGACCTCATGAGTGGTGATAAAGACCTTGTGAAACTAATCTGGCAAGTCATTTCTGCAAGTCTAAACGGAAACTACTCTTACCGCAAATCAATCTGGTTTGTCGGTGAGGGTAATGACGGTAAGGGAACAGTACAACAACTCATTACCAATCTTGTCGGAATTAAAAACATTGCCAGTCTGAAACTCAATCAATTTTCAGAACGTTTCTCATTGTCTATGATCGAGGGAAAAACGGTAATTATCGGTGATGATGTTCAAGCTGGTGTCTATGTGGATGAATCTTCTAACTTCAACTCAGTTGTCACTGGTGAACCAGTATTGGTCGAGGAAAAAAATAAGCAACCATATACCACTGTCTTCAAAAAAACAGTGATTCAATCAACTAACGAATTGCCACGTTTTAAGAATAAAACAAACGGAACATACCGACGTTTCGTGATTATCCCATTCAAAAAATCTTTCAGTGCAAAAGATGATAATTGGGCAATTAAAGACGATTACATTAATCGCAAGGAAGTTTTGGAATACGTCCTAAAAAAAGCGCTGGAAATGTCATTTACTAGATTTGATGAACCGCAAGCATCTATTGAAGCCTTGGAAGATTTCAAGGAAAGTAACGACACGGTTAAATCATTCGTAGTTGAATGGTTCAATAAATTCGAATCTACTCGGCTGCCCTCAAGATTTCTGTGGTGGTTGTATCAAGAATGGTGCAAGGAAGAAGGCGTTACTAAATTAACAAAACGCAAGTTTGAAAATCAATTAGCTAGAGTGGTGCCGTCAGAATGGGTTAAAAAACGTTCAAAACCGGGTAAAGGTTTCATCCCTTCAGTCGATGTTCCGAAACATTACTACACATTCTCTTGGTCGGATGAAGAACGTGATACAGCTACGGTATGTTATGAAAAAGTTACCGTTACCGTTTGAGTTACCGTTTAAAACGGCATACGGTAACCCTCACAAACCCTTTAACCATACCGTTTCGCTCTACTTAGTTACCTTGTTATCTTATTTATATATTGAAATAATAAATAAATAAATAAATAAAATATATATAAGTAGAACTAATGATGGTAACGGTAACGAATAGACTAAAAAGTAGTCAAAAGCGTTGGTATGATTGGTTTTTAAAGGGTTACTGTTCTAAAAAAAAGAAAGGTAACTATTCAAGTGAGTTCTGAACATAGTATTCAAAACCAAATTCGAGTGGAATTATCAAAAGCCGGCTATATGGTATTTCGAATTAACGTTGGTAAGGTCAGAATGGCAGACGGGCGTTGGTTCGATACGGGAGCACCGAAAGGGTTTTGTGATCTATTCGGTTTTAGACCAGATGGACAGATATTTTTCATCGAAGTAAAAAATGAAAAAGGTCGTGTGAGAGACGACCAAAGGAAGTTTATGGATGCCATGAAAAAACGAGGGGCACTCGTTGGAGTGGCAAGAAGTGTTAAGGAAGCTATGGACATAGTTAATGAGAAACAAAGTAAAGGATAAGTTAGTTGGTGTGTATGCACCCGGAAGCTACGATCACACAAGCGTATTAGGTCAGACGCAAGAATTCTCAAGATGGTTCTGGGAGAACCGCAAGGATATGGATTTAATCAGTGCGAAGCTAGGTATTAATACCAAGAAATTAAACCGCATTCTGACGCTGGAGCAGTTACCGGATAAGGAATTACTAACGAGGATGATGGAATTATGCGAGTAGCGAAAGAGTATGCCTTATATAAAGGCGAAGAACTAATAGCTATGGGCACAAAAAAAGAAATCGCTAAACAACTAGGCGTGTCAGCTAGCACCATTGGGTACTACGGCACACCAGTATATGCAAGACGTACAAGCGACAGCAAAGGAAGGAGATTAGTCGAGTTATGAAATATGAGGTAGTAGTCTACTACGACGATTTAGTTGATAGCGTGCATACATTCAACAACAAGAATGAAGCTATCAACTAATTACATCGTTTGAGAGGTATTAAGTACCGAAACTCAAGAATGTATCGTGTGGAATTGGAAGAGGTTAAACAATATGATGGACAAAGTTGAAGCAGTCAAGAAACTAGCAACAGTGGGGCGTTTATCGATGTCCTATGCAGAGGACTTATACGATTCTTTCTTTGAAAAACCAGTGGTGCCACAGTATGTGGCGGATTGGTATGAGGAAAATAAGAGAGATTTTGAATTAAATCTATTTCAATGTATCGGCGAGGTTGTGGAAAGTTATAAAGAAGGCTCGTCAAGCGAATTTGAACATTGGTTGATGTCTGAGGATACCGACGTATTGCAAACCCTCGTCAACATGCACCAGTTTGGGTATGAGGTGGAGGAAGAGACGAAGTACACTGTCAGAATCAAAGTCACTAATCAATACTTATGCAACGATGATGGGATTCTTCATTTTTCTCCAGGCTTTAGGATGGATTTCACGAAAAACGACCTTAAAAAATTGAATCTCGGCTGGGTATTCGACTGCGAGGGCATTGAAATCGAGGAGGTGGGGTAGATGGCTAATTTTATCAAAATAAACACACTATACCGTGGTTGCATTGAAGAAAGAATTTTGAACACGGACGATATCTCAAATATACACATCGGGGCCAATATGATTTCCATGAGAACTCCATTTTTAGATGGCTCAAATAATTTATCGGTGACAGAAGAAACTATCGAGAAATTAGAAAAACTTTTAGAAGTGGTAGAGGTGTAGTAATGGCCAAATTTATCGAAGTAAAACCTTTTAATTTCGGTGGCGAGAAACATAGAATTCTGATTAACGTTGAAAAAATCGACTATATCCAAGAGCTAGAAGGAGGCGTGACATCGATACATCTATCGGATGTACCTCTAGACTATTTTGGCGAGAAGGATTTATTCCCCAAATCTTTGCATGTAGCAACGCCGTATGAAATTGTATGGGACGACATAATGAAAAAGGAAATTAAAAATGAACAGACTTAAACAGCTAAGGGAATCAAAGGGGATGACTCAACAAGGGTTAGCTGATTTGGTTGGAGTTACCAAGGGGGCGGTTATCCACTGGGAAAAATACGGTTTTAGCAGTGCAGATAAACTCAATAAATTAGCTAATTGTTTCGACGTATCAATTTCTTACTTGCTAGATTACGACACAAATAACACTTTTTCAGAGTTAATCGACAAAGTTAACGAATGGGCTATCAGTCACGGATTAGATAAAAGCAACCCTAAAACTCAGTGGATGAAGGTAACGGAAGAAGTCGGGGAAATCAGAGACGTGTTTCTGAGACCGTCTGATTTTGAAAACCCAGAATGGTCGCTAAAAGACGCCATAGGAGATTCTATCGTAACACTGATAGTCCTCTGCTTGCAGCTAGGATACGACGTGGAAGAGTGCCTTAAAATTGCTTATAACGACATCAAAGATAGAAAAGGAGTAATGATTGATGATAACTTTGTCAAAGAAACCAAAAAGAGATAACCAACTAGGCATAGCTACTGCACTACTGGTTATCTCACTAGCCATCAACGTGACTACTGTTCTACGAGTGGTTAATAGACCTATCGAGACCGTGGTAATCCATAAAGCTGATAATGCTGTGGAATTACATGGTAAGGTTACTGGAAAATCTATGGTCGGAAAACTCTACACGCTCGATTGTGGGGCGTATGGTAAGTTCCTTGTCAGCAAGGAGCAGTACGATAGCGTGCAAGTTGGGGACGATATTCCCAGCTATCTGAAAGGGAGAGGGAATTAAGATGACGAAAACCATTGAATTACCAAGTTACTTTGAGCCTGAGCAAGAAGGTGCAAGGTACGGCTCATTAGAAGAACTTAAAGAGTTGCTGTTACTCAAGCGTATAGTGAAATGGGATAAAGATTTTCTGCTGCTTGAAGACGGTACAAAGGTAACTATTGAGATGTCAGAAAGTGATTGCTGTGCCTATGCTGGCGGGGAATTCAAAGATGTCAAGCTAGACGCTGTTATCACTGATGTCAAAATTGGTGAACAGGTAATGAAGGAAGAATACTGTGGGACAACGGAAAACAGGAACACAGTCACTATATATCACAATCAAAACCCTATAGCATTGGCAGAATGTGAAGCAAATGACGGCAACGGTGGATATTATTATAGCGTCGCCTCTATCGTTATTGGAAAAATTCATTTTCCAGTAGTTGAGGCTTAGAACGGGAGAGGGCAATGATACCAAGATATAGAGCGTGGAATAAAGCCACAAAAGAGATGCACGAAGTGGATGATATTGTGTCTATCGATTTCGGAAAAAGCGAAATTTGTGTAAAGACACTCTTCTTTGAGAGAACAAGTCGCTACGATTTCGATGATATCGTTTTAATGCAATCAACGGGGCTTCGAGATAAGAATGGAAAAGAAATCTTTGAAGGGGATGTAGTCAAAATGGCTAAGAATGTCTATTCTGAGCCAACTTATTACGAAGTTGTAAGACATCGAGGCGGAGCATATCGCCTTGAGTCTAAGCAATACGGATGTGAATTGTGGCTACGACATACCGACTGCGAAATTGCAGGGAATATATACGAGAATCCAGAACTGGTAGAGGTGGAGCAATGAACAAACGACAATTGAAAAAATCAGTAATGAGAAATGTATCTAAACTTTATGATATGGCTTTCGAGCGAAAACGCTTTAGGAGAGACGTAGCTATTATTTGCGGTAGAGGTCCAAGAAACACAAGAGCACTTACTACAATGGTGGTTAAGAGAACTGTGTGCGAATACGCCCCATTCGAAGCTGTGGGAATAACATTAGAGGGATATATCGCTGATCGCAAAGTGATTGAGGGGCGTGGCTCATGAGCAAAACCTACAAATATGCAGGACTGACCAAGGAATTACATCAACGGTTAGTCAATGAGCGTGTAGCGCTAAAACTAGCACATCTGAGAGATTACAAGCAACATTTCCAAAAAGTGAGACAGTGCAGTGAGGAACAAGCGATTATCATTTTGCAAGCACTCAACAGTGCAGTCGTTGAACGTGCGAGGATCTCACCTCAAACAGTTGATAGACTGAAAGGCATCATTTCTGATGAGCTTTATAACGACCTACAAGCATATCTGTCACAACACTACACAAGGGGTAAAACCACGCGCCCAGTTTTGGAGAAAACCAACGCAGGACTGCCAGAAGGACTGTTCAAACGGTTCCAAGAGGAAGTGGAAGAACTACGCAAGGAACACCCTAATAACCTAAACAACTACATTAGAGAGGTTAAAGGGTGCGACCAGAAAAATGCTAACAGAACCCAAAACGCCCTCAATCAGTGCTACTTGGAAAAAGCTGCTCTAACGCCTTTGAAAGCTATTCAAATGGAAGGGCTAATTTCAAGAGAGTTATTCAGTGAGATTATCGACTTTGTTTTCAATAACTACGAATGGTCTGAGAAACTAGACAACGAAGTTGACCGCATAACCCTAGAATATAGAACTAAAGGCAAGGTGGGCCGTGAGAAGACAACGGTCAAAAAAGCCTTATATACAGCCTACGCATTAGGCGTGTAGCTAGAACGGTTTAAGAGGGTTCGACTCCCTCGCTGGCTATTACCAGTCAATCTATATACGGAAAAGAGGAGCCTTTTGATTTCTTTTCATTCAAATCAGCAGAAGCGTGACTGGTCGTGGATGCACCAAAATCCAGTAAATAATAAGTTATAGAATCGAGGAATCCTTTTACACTTTGTTTACAAATCTAAAACGCATTACTGGTGGCGTGATTATCCAAGGCGTATGCCTGCAATAGATATAGGTCAGAAATCTCCATAATTCATCCGACTTAATTCTTGTATTATTTCAAAAACGAAAGGGGAATATCCCCGATAATGATTTCACTATATCTAGGCTGTCAAGGGTTCGACTCCTTTGCCAGTCATTGTCTGTCAAACACTAAAAAACAAACAAATAGATTTTAGTGGCTTGAACACTTTTCAACATCGAGCAAGCTGACAGACCTTGCTCAAACAAAACCCAGCAAATATAATAAAAAAGGATGTGAATTACCCTCTTTCTTACTAGATATCATTACACGTAGTCAAAGGCCTTGCTGGTGCTGATGGCTACAAAAAAAGACCCAGACTAATGCCTAGGACTGTTCAAACGCTGATAATATTATTATACCATAAAGGAAATGAATTTATGAGAACAGTTGAACGGCTGCAACAAATCAAGGCGCTTGATAGATACATTGACAGTCAGATAGAACAGATTAAACGGCTGGAATCGCAAGCGCTAAAAGTAACGGCTGGTGCTATGCAGACTGACATGGTACAAGGTGGTAAGCGTAAGGGTAAGGATGACATCTATGTGGAACTTATGACTGCTCGTGAAGAAGTAGAACGCTTCACGGCTGAAGCTATCAAACAGAAGCTAGAGTTTCGCAGACAGATAGCAAACGTGGGGGATATAGATGCCAGGTCCCTACTGCAAATGGTATACATAGACCAGCTAGATATCTGGCAGATATGTGACCGCATGGGCTTTAGTAAAGCCACCTACTACGTTAAGTTAAGACAAGCTGAGAAGTATTTGGACTAATCTATAGTGGTATATACCAATTCATACTCCACTATACTATGGTCGTGGTAATATAGTATTATCGAATCAGAAGGACACAGTGGTGTTCTTCTTTTATTTTATCTGAAAGGAGGTATGCCAATGCCAATGGTCAGACGATGTAAGGCAGAGGGGTGCCGTGCCTTAGCAGAGAGACCAGCACACTACTGTACGACACACCACAGTATGGAAGCAGCATACATGGAAAAGAGGCAGAGATACTCACGCACTAGATACAACAAGCGAGTGAGGAATAGAGACGATGAGAGCAAGGAACGGTATGCGTTCTATCGCTCAAAGACTTGGTCTTCTATTCGTAAGATTGCATTAGAACGTGACAACTATTTATGTCAGTACTGTCTAGCGTTGGGTGTGACCACACCAGACGCACGCATAGGCGACCACGTTACACCCGTTGAAATTGCGCCAGAACTTAGGACTGAAATTTCAAACGTAGTGGCAACGTGTAGAAGCTGCGATAACACCAAACGGACCTTGGAACAAGAAATCTATGGTACTGGTCAAAATAGGACGAAACAGAACACGGAGCTACGACTTTCCGTGGCAGCGTGGGCAGGTTTAATAGCCCGGAAAAAAGAGGACGTCATTAAACCCCTCTAATAAGCCCATAGCGCGATTTTATAATAAGGGTGGTATAACAACCCTCGACACGATTTAAAATTGACCCCCGCCCCTTTCTCGTGCCAAGGAGAGCCGCCACAAGGTGTTCTCTTGTATCGCACGCCAATTTGAGGGGTTTTAATAAGGGTCGGATTTGCAATTTAGGAGGTGAGGAAGTGGCAAATAAGTCACCAGCAAGGCGAGAGCCTTTTTACAAGCAAAATGACCGTTTTCTACCGCTTGACCCACCAAACTACTTAGGGACAGTGGCGAGGACGGTTTGGACTAAAATCATTCCATTTTTAAAAGCAACAGAAAAGGTCGAGCGTATCGATACGTTTCTAGTGGAAACCTACTGCACAACCTATGAGATTTACAAAAAAGCCTATGAGGACGTGAAAGAAAACGGTATCCAAACCGAGATTATCAAAGTGATTCAATCCCCTGGTACTGGTGAAATTTTAGGCGAGCAATCAATGGGCTTTAAGAAAAACCCAGCCGTTTCGACGATGAAAGACGCTGCTGAAACCCTTAATAAAATAGGCATTCAGCTAGGTCTAACACCTAAAGGGCGGGCAGAATTGGCAGAAATAGCCGGAAGCCAAGCGGATAATTCTTCGATGAAAGATAAAATGGCAGCATTCTTCAAATAAAGGAGGTGAAACATGCAAAAGATTGATTTAACCAAGTCAAAAGATGTAATCGGTGCTTATAAGAGCATCGATTTTTCTTATGAGCGAAAAACATATACCGACTATGGCACACAATACTGTTTTAACGTGCTAGATGGTAAGATTGTCGCTGGATATAACATTCAATTAGCATGTTTCCGACACCTTCGAGATTTGCAAAGACAAGGGGATAGCGATTTTCCTTATGTCTATTCGGTTGATGCGTTTAACCGTTTCTTGAAATTCCTATCATTAGTGCCGAATGTCGATGATCTAAGTCAAAAACTAGAGCCTATGGATTGGCAGTATTTCATATTTGCCCAACTCTTTGCGTGGTTTGATTTAGACGATGTACCAAGGTTTTCAAATATCATCATTTCTATTGCTCGTTCGCAAGGGAAGACGATGATAGCTGGTATTTGCTTGAATTTCTCTTATCTGATTGAGATTATCGGGCAAAGTAACCAAGATTTCCTTGTTAGCTCATTAAACTTCGACCAAACGATGAAGTTATACACTTATGTTAAATCTATGATGGCTAGAATCATAGAGAATGAGCCATTTAAGTCGCTAGCAGAAGAAACACAAGTCCAATTATATTCACGAGAAATTAAATCTCTCGTAGATGCCAATACTATTCATACCATTTCGTTTGAATCTGGTAAATTTGACGGTAAACACTTTAAACTTGCCGTGGCGGATGAGGTCGGTGAGCTCAGAACGGATGAAGGTATTTCTAAAATCACATCCGGACAAGTTAATACTGAGGGCTCACGCTTCATTGAGATTTCAACTTCTTACCAAACGCCCGATGTGCCGTTTCATCAAGAGCAAAAGAAACTGATTGAGATTATGGAACGTGACTTTGACAGGTCTGGCGATGATCAGTTATGTCTAATATGGTCTCAAGATAATTTGGAAGAAGTGTTTAAACCAGAAACGTGGGCAAAGAGTAACCCGTTGCTTAACCATCCGAAATTAAAGGATGGTTTGATGAAAGGGTTACTTTCCGAGCGTGATAAGAAACTGCTCATGGGGAAACTAGCTGATTTCCAAGTTAAGAACATGAATTGCTGGCTATTGGCAGATAGCAACAGTTTTCTTGATTTAGACGATATTGAAAATGCAGTCGTTGATGAATTCGACATCAAGGGTAAGCGTGTTTATGTCGGACTTGACGCTTCAATGTTTAGCGATAATACGGCTATTGGTTTCGTCTATCCCTACGTTACTGAAGACGGCAGACAGAAATGGCACATCGAACAGCACAGTTTTATTCCGTGGCAACAAGCGGGCTCGCTAGAAGCCAAAATGGAGCAGGACGGTGTCAATTATCGAGACCTAGAAACCAAGGGCTATTGTACGATTACGAGCCACCCACAAGGGCTTATCAATCCAGAAGAGGTCTATCGTTGGTTTTGTGAATATGTCGAAGATAACCAACTGGATGTGGTCTTTTTTGGATATGACGCTATGGGGGTTTCTAAAATCATCAAGGCGTTGGAATCTAACACTAGCTTTCCAATGATGCCGATTAGACAGCGGACAAGTGAGTTAAAAGACCCTACAAAATTCCTTCAAACGCTCTTTATTGAGGGAAATATTACCCGTTTGGATGATGAAATCATGCGTAAAGCCTTGATAAATGCGGTAATAAAAGAGGATAACATTGGCATTCAAGTAGACAAAATGAAATCGACCTATAAAATCGACGTGGTAGATGCTCTTATCGATGCGTTTTATGATGGCATGTATGCGTTTGAAGACTACGCTATTACTAACAATCCAACGTGGAAGGTCGAACACATGAGTCAAGAGGCCGTTTTAAATTGGCTAAAAAACCCAGATAGTGGGCTATTAGAGGAGTATTAAGACATGATTTTAAAGTTTTTTAAGGCAATTTGGGCAGTTTTTGACATTCTTATGTTCCTTTTTGCTGCAATTTCGCTCAATATCACTACTTACCACATTGGCTATGTGTGGTTTGGTGTTAGTATGACAATAACTTTCGTACTAGCTGGGCTAGTGAGTGAGCTAGCTGCCAAAAAAGGCTAGAAAGGAGGTGATAACGATTGCCAGTATTTAATATAACTAATCTCGCAACAGAGAGCCCACCTAGTAATCAAGGGGGCTTTTTTGATATCACTGATCCAGAGTTTTTAGCTACCTTGAATGGTAGCGAGTGGGTTTCAGCTGAAACTGCTCTTAAAAATTCGGACCTATTCTCTATTATCAGTCAGCTATCCAATGACCTTGCGACTGCCAAACTAACGACTAGTCGAAAACAATTACAAGGTATTGTGGATAACCCATCAAACAACGCTAACCGCTTTAATTTCTATCAGTCTATCTTTGCTCAAATGCTATTGGGTGGGGAAGCCTTTGCTTATCGTTGGAGAAATGACAACGGGCGTGATATGAAGTGGGAGTATTTGAGACCATCTCAAGTCACATTTAACCGTTTGGATAATCAAAATGGGCTTTACTATAACATCACTTTTGATGATCCACGCATTCCACCAAAACAACATGTCCCACAAAGTGACATTTTACATTTCAGATTGCTATCAGTGGATGGTGGTTTGACAAGCGTAAGCCCTTTGATGGCTCTTGGTAGAGAATTAGATATCCAAAAAGCCAGTGATAAGCTAACGCTTAATTCACTTAAGAACGCCCTAAACGCCAATGGTATTTTGAAAATCAAAGGCGGTGGTTTGCTCGATTTCAAAACTAAGGTCTCACGCTCACGGCAAGCAATGAAGCAAATGCAAGGTGGTCCGTTGGTACTGGACGATTTAGAGGACTTCACACCTCTTGAGATAAAATCCAACGTGGCCCAACTACTTAAGCAAGCGGACTGGACGACCGGACAATTTGCCAAAGTCTACGGTATCCCAGAGAACGTTGTCGGAGGACAAGGAGACCAACAATCTTCACTAGAAATGAGCTCAAACGTCTACTCTAAAGCAGTAGCACGCTATTTGAGACCGTTCCTCAGTGAATTATCTCAAAAACTTTCATGCGATGTCGACGCAGATATTTTCCCAGCGGTTGACCCGACTGGTGCTAACTATATCAGTCGTATCAATAGCATGGTCAAAAGTGGCACGCTCGCACAGAATCAAGGCTTGTATATTTTGCAACAAGCTGAAATTCTACCTAAAGAGTTGCCAGAGGGTAAAAACCCTAACCATACCACATTGAAAGGAGGTGAGATAAATGGGCAAGATTGACATTAAAGGCGATATTGTAAGCGATGATGCCGGAGCATTCTATGAATACTTTGGCATGTCTAGCACCTATCCTAAATTGGTACAAGAAGCCATCGCTAACGATGAAGACGAAGAAATTACGCTTAACATTGCTTCAAACGGTGGTGATGTATTCGCAGCAAGCGAAATCTATACTATGTTAAAAGCCAGTGGCAAGCGTATTGTGGTTAATGTGCAAGGACTTGCGGCTAGTGCTGCGAGTGTCATTTCTATGGCTGGCGATACTGTTCGTATCAGTCCAACGGCGCATATCATGATTCATAAGGCGTCAACTGGTATCGTTGGTAATAGCGACGACTTGGAACATCAATCAGCAGTATTAAATAGTATTGATGAATCTATTGCTTTGGCTTACGAGATGAAAACTGGACTTAAGCAACCAGAATTACTTGATCTCATGGCTAAAGAGACATGGCTTAACGCTAAAACTGCCGTTGATAAAGGCTTTGCGGATGAAATCATGTTCTTCGATGATGACGAAGAAGAAATCATGGTTACTAACGCCGTACATCAGCTACCAAGCAAATCAGCAATCACTAAATTTAAGAATATGATTGCTACACCTAAAACCAATTCATTGCGTGAGCAGAAATTGGCGATTTTACTTGAAAAATGAAAGGAAGATGATTGATGAAAACATCAAACGAATTGCATGACCTTTGGGTTGCACAAGGCGACAAGGTCGAAAACTTGAATGAAAAACTTAACGTAGCTATGCTTGATGATTCAGTTACCGCTGAAGAATTGCAAGCAATCAAAAACGAGCGTGACACTGCTAAAATGAAGCGTGATATGTTCAAAGAACAATATACAGAAGCTCGTGCTAGTGAAGTTGCAAACATGTCTGAAGAAGACAAGAAACCATTGACTGAGAGTGAAGAAGAAGTCAAAGCTAACTTTGTTAAAGACTTTAAAAACCTCGTTCGTGGTCGTTACCAAAACTTGCTTGACTCTAAAACAGACGGCACTGGTGCTGATGCTGGCTTGACTATCCCTCAAGATATTCGCACAGCTATTAATACATTGGTTCGTCAATACGATTCATTGCAAGAGTATGTTAATGTCGAAAACGTAACTACTCTCACTGGTTCTCGTGTTTACGAAAAATGGGCTGATATTACTGGTCTCAATAAAATTGATGATGAAGCTGGTCAAATCGGCAACAATGATGATCCAAAATTGTCACTTATCAAGTACGCTATCAAACGCTATGCTGGTATTTCAACAGTAACAAACAGCTTGCTTGCTGATTCTGCTGAAAACATTCTTGCATGGTTGTCTGGTTGGATTGCTAAGAAAGTTGTTGTTACTCGCAACAAAGCTATTTTGGAAGTGATTGCAACACTCCCAACTAAACCAACATTGGCTAAATGGGATGACATCATTGATCTTGAAGCTAAAGTTGACCCAGCTATCAAACAAACATCATTCTTCTTGACTAACACTTCAGGCTTCACTGCCCTCAAGAAAGTTAAGAACGCAATGGGGGACTACCTCATGGAACGTGATGTTAAATCACCAACTGGCTACTCAATCGATGGTTTCGCAGTTAAAGAAGTTTCTGACCGCTGGCTTGCTAATGGTGCAGCTGGAGCTATGCCGCTTTACTTTGGTGACTTGAAACAAGCGGTAACACTCTTTGACCGTCAACACTTGTCACTATTTTCAACTAACATCGGTGGTGGAGCATTCGAAACTGATACTACTAAAGTACGTGTGATTGACCGTTTCGATGTTGTTAAAACTGATGAAGAAGCATTTGTTCCAGCGTCATTCAAAGCAATCGCTGACCAAAAAGCGAATCTTACACCAGGAGCCTAATTAGGAGGTAAGTAATGAGTGTATCTAAGGAAACTATCATGCAGACCCTCAATCTGGATGAGACAGACGACACTGCACTCATTCCAGCTTACATTGAATCAGCTCAACAGTATATTATCAATGCAGTCGGTAATGACCCGAAATTCTACGACCTAGATAGCGTGGAATCTCTATTTGACACGGCTGTAATAGCTCTCACAAGCTCGTATTTTACCTACAGAGTGGCTTTAACTGATACGGTGACTTATCCTATCAATCTCACTTTAAATAGCATAATCGGGCAATTAAGGGGCTTATACGCAACGTATAGCGAGGAAAGAGGTGACTAATGGCTAAAGTTAGATACTTACCCTCAGACTTTCGTTTCAAGGCTGATTTTGGCACTTATCAAAGCACGCCCAATAAATTTACGGGCGTAAGCGTGCCAAAGTTTGTGAAACAGTTTACGTTGCACTATAAACCTCACACTCGTACACTCAATCAAGAGTATTTAGCCCAACAGAATGGCGAAACCGATACAAAAGTTATCGTCATTCGCCACAATGCCAAAGTGGTCGAAGGTCAAGTGGCTGTTTTAAATGGCACTCAGTATGATATTGTGCGAGTTAGTCCAAATGAAAACTTTGGGCTTAATCGCTACGACTTTCTGACTTTGAGAAAGCGCAAGAAAGTTGGGTGATGGCTATGGTAGGGCTTGATAAGGCACTAGAGGGCTGGCTTGAAACAGTAGCCAGTATTGGCGATTTAACACCAGCGGAACAAGCTAAAATAACAACCGCTGGCGCTAAAGTGTTTCAAAAGGAGTTAGAAGATGTAACCCGTGAGAAACACTACTCAAATAAGAAACATTTGAAGTATGGGCACATGGCTGACGGTCTATCTGTCCAATCCACTAATGCGGACGGCAGAAAGAACGGTGTGGCAACTGTGGGATGGAAAAATAACTACCACGCTCAAAATGCCAGACGATTAAATGACGGCACCAAGAAATACCGTGCTGATCATTTCGTCACCAATGTGCAAAACGATAGTGCTGTTCAAAGGAAAGTGCTATTGGCAGAAAAAGAGGAATATGAAAAAATTATCCGTAGAAAAGGAGGGAAGTGATTAAGTGTTAGCAACCGTAAAACTAAAAGAGCTCATTGACGGCAAAGAATTTGGTGAAATAAGCGAAGTATATGCAAACAACTTGCCCAAAGAGCTCGAAGAAAACACCGATAAGACAATCGTTTTGCTCACAGAAAGCAACCCATCCCTTGATTTGAGCGGAAACAATACCTTTTTCAGTAAAACAGATAGAGTGGAAGTACAGATTTTTTACAAGGCTGATATTGATTTTGATATTGAAGCCTTTGAAATGGAGTTACTAAAATTTCTTAAATCTGAACACTACTCGATTACAGACATGAGAGAACATAGCATAGACCCCGACACATTGCAGATCACGGCGGTCTTTTTTGTTGCTCTCGACAAGCTAATTTAACAAAGGAGAAATCATTTTATGGCAATTGTAGGTTTGAAAATGGTCCGCCTTGCATTGGTTGACCCTAAAACCCAAAAACTACTTAAAGGTGCTGACGGCCTTTCTACTGATGGCGTGATTGAAGTTGATTCAGCTATGCTTGGTACTCGTACCGCTAACATCTCAAACTTGGAAGGTCAAGCGACTAAAATTCCCGGGAACAACTCAGTACAAGATGTAATGATTGCACCAGGTTCCCCAACAGTCGTTTTCGACTTCAATAACCTTGATTTTGAAATCAAACAAAAAATGCTTGGTTTCAAACCAGACGGCAAAGGTGGTTACGTTATGGACGGCGAGAAACCACACACAGCGGTATTGATTGAATCTGAAACGCTTGACCGCAAACACTCAGTATTCTTTGGTTTCGCTAACGGTATCATGCAAGAATCAACTCAAAACGTTGCTACAGATACCGACACTGCCCAAACACGTCAAGACGATAACATGACATTTAACGCCTTGTCAGCGACTGCGTTCGGCGGTGAGCCTTACAAGAAATACTATTCTGGAGCATCTACTTTCGACAAAACAAACATGTTTAAAGAAGTATTTGGGGGCTATGCCCTTCCTGCTGCATCAAATAGTATTTAATAATTCGCAAGAGGTCGGGCTCATGGCCTGACCTCTATTTTTGTTAAAAAGGAGTAAAGATAAAATGGAAATCAGAACTATTCAAATTCCAGAAATCAGTAAAAAAGCATTTAAAGTGACAACAAGCAACCGCAATGTATTGCGTATGCATGAATACCAATTGGCAGTCCTTAAGATTAGCGATACTGTCGAAGACGGTGACACGCAAGAGCAAGCGCAAGCAAGCTTCACAATCCTTAAAGAAATGCTCGGTTTCATTCGTGCCGTTCTCAACTTGGATGATGAAGCCTATGACAAATTGCTTGATTTGGACAACGAGCGCACACAAGAGATTGCCGAAAAATTGGTGGGCTATATGTACGGTTTGACTGACGAACAACTTGAAAACGCCACTGGTGAAACTGACCCAAAAGACTAAAGTCTAAAGGGGAACAGATTTTTGATTTAGAAAATAGCATAGAGGACTTGAAACTTATTGCTAAAAAATCAATTCAAGGTTTTGGGTGGACGCTAGACCAATACTACGACACCGATTACTATGAGCTGATGAAGATTCTAAACGCAAAAGAGGAAGAAGATAGGATGGTAGACCCAACATCTTTACTCTAAATTTTTGAAGGAAAGGAGGAAAAACAATACATGGCAAAAGTACAAGCTACCATGTCCACTGAAATCGCCTTAGATACGTTACAAGCGGCTAACTCGATTAAGCGACTAACTCAGTTAGTCAACAGCTCTACAAACGCATGGAAGGCACAAGAAAGCCAAATGCGTAGCGCTGGGGACTATTTAGGTGCAGCACAAGCTAAGTATGATGGTTTGGGGAATGCTATCCAAAATCAACAACATAAGATTGAGAAACTGAAACAAGAACAATCTCAACTTAAAGGAAGTACCGCTGAAACTGCTGAACAGTACCTTAAGTACCAACAACAGATTGACCAAGCGACAACACGTTTGGCATCGTTGGAAAACCAACAACGGCAAGCAAAAAATAGCCTAGATTATCATAAATCTGGGCTTTCTGAATTACAACGTGAGTACAAAGCCCAAAACGAAGCTTCAGACACTTACATCAAGCGTCTTAAGGCAGAAGGCAAGGAAGATGAAGCTAGGCAAGAGCAACTTAAGCAATACAAGGGTTCGATTACTAATTTAAATAAGCAGTATGAGACCCAAAAAGAAATGCTTGAGCGTGTCGCTAAACAGTCTGGGAAGACTAGCGATGAATACCGCAAGCAAAAGCAACGTTTAGACGAAACGGCAACAAGTTTAGCACACACCAGGAATGCCGCTGACAAACTGAATGATGAAATTGAGCAAAGTCAACGCTCTAGCACGTTCATCGGTCGCTTGAAAGAGAGCTTCAAACGTTTAGGTAGTGAAGTCAGTGAGACTGAACATAAAACCTCACGGCTGAAAGGTATCTTTGGCGCTACGTTCGCAGCTAACCTAATCAGTAACGGTTTTCAAAACGCATTGGGAGCTATCAAAGGTAAGTTTGACGAAATTGCACAATCCAGTGCTGAGTACGTTAAGTACCAACAAACCATGAATGCCACTTGGTTAACTTTGACGGGTAATGCCGAAGAAGGTAAGAAAATGGTCGATATGACCAACCAAATGGCGCAAGCTGCGGCTAACTCAACCGAAATGGTTGACGGCATGAACCAAAAATTCTATGCCGTTACCCACAACACAGAGCTAACTAAGCAACAAACACAAGCCATTTTGACCTTGCAAGATGCGTTTGGTCAAACGGATGCAGCGGTTGAAAACTTTGCGACACAATGGGCACAAATGATTGCCAATGGTAAGGTGCAAGGGCAAGACATGATGTCAATTATCAACGTCTTCCCAGAGATGAAAAACCAACTTAAAGAAGTAGCTGCGCAAGAGCTTGGCATTGCAGACATGACCGCTGATAAATATGCTGAGTTGCAAAAAGATGGTAAGATTACCGCTGAAATGGCACAAAAAGCCTTGTTCGAGTTGCAAGATAAGTACAAGGATGCCACCGCCAATTTCTCAACAACCATTGGTGGTCTTGAACGGACAATTCAGTCCCGTATGCCGGCGGTAGTTGCTGCCTTCCGTGACCCAATCGACAAAATGAAAAACCCATTTTTACAACAGATTGGGGATTGGGTAGCTGACCCTAACACTGAAACTAAGTTTAAAGATTTAGGGGAACACGTTTCCAAAGGTCTGGGCACCATCATAGATGCCTTTTCAAAAGTGTTTAATCTCGGTGATGGTAAGGACAAGCTCAATGGCTTCATGGACGGTCTCAACAAGACTGTTGATAATGTTAGTAAAACCATTGCTAATAACGCCCCTAAAATTGTAGCCTTCTTCAAAGAAACCAAAGATAGTCTAGGGGCAGTGTTTAGCATTGGTAAAGATTTTGCCGGTGGTGTCTGGGAAGTAGCCGTAGACATGATTAAAAGTGTCGCTGGGGCATTCAATCTTATGACTGGAAACGGTAAGAAGGCTAAAGGGCCAGTCACATCACTATCCAAGGCATTGGGTGGCATTGCAAAACATAAAACGGCTATTAAAACGGTCGGTTCTTTGTTTGCTGCTTACTTTGTAGGCTCTAAAGTTGCTCTTGGAATAACGGCAGTTGTTAAAGGTATTCACGCTTGGCGAACAGCCACAGTCGGGATGACAGCGGCACAAAAAGCAATGAACTTAGCAATGGCTTCCAATCCCATTGGTTTAATCGTGGTTGCGGTAACTACGGCTATCACTGCCCTAGTGTTGCTCTATAAACACAACAAGAAATTCAAGGCGTTTGTAGATAATATGTTTAAGGCTGCCAAGAAAGCCTTTGAAAAAATCTTCAAAGTCACAAAAGAAATCTTTGGCAAAATCATTGATTTCTTCAAAAAGGACTGGAAACAGGTCCTTTTATTTATTGCCAATCCGATTGCTGGGGCGTTTGCTTTAATTTACAAGCATAATAAGAAATTCAAGAAGTTCGTTGATGGCATCGTGAATCATGTCAAGGATATGGCAAAAGGCTTTGCGAAGAACATGAGCAACCTCAAGAAAGGTTGGTCTGACAAGTGGGATGGCATTAAGAAATTCGCATCTAAAACGTGGGACGGAATCAAGGGCAATGCTACTGAAGCAATGACCGCTCTTGGTAAGGACGTTGACAAGCATCATAAAGGCATCAATAAGAATTGGTTTGATGGTTGGGAAAACTCTAAGAAATTTCTATCTAAAAAATGGGATGAAATCGGAGCGTTAACACAAGAGAAATTCGGTGTTAACATTACCAAACTGATTACCGACGCATTGACCAATATCGCTAAGTTCTTCAAAGATACTTGGGATAACGTGAAAAAAGGCTTCGGTGAGATGTGGGACGGCATGAAAAAACTTGCCGGTGATGGTATTAATGCCGTCATTGCGTTGCCAAACGCTGGTATCGATGGTATTAACAAACTGATTTCTGATTTTGGTGGTAGTAAAGAAGCTATCTCAAAAATCCCGAAAGTTAAGTTTGCCGGCGGTACTGGTATGTTTAGCTCATACCGAAACCCAATTACCAAGCCTACACTTGCCACGCTAAATGATGGCTACGATAGCCCAGAGACCAATAACCAAGAAATGGTTATTTTGCCAAACGGCAAGTCATTCTTGCCACAAGGGCGAAACGTTGAATACCTCTTGCCGGCTGGCTCAGAGGTTATCAATGCTAGTGAATTGGCAATGCTTATGGGCGTAGAGCGTGGAGCCTTTGCTAAAGGTACTGGTTTCTGGTCTAAAATCTGGGATACTGCTACTAACGTAGCCGGCTCAGTGTGGGATACCATGAAGAATGGCGTCGATAAATTCATGAAAATGATTGAGTTTGTCACCGATGTTGTTAAAGATCCCGTTGGTTCATTGGCTAAGAAATTCAGTCCTAACGCTGATAAGTTAGCCGGCATGTTTAACCCGCTCGGTAATGCGCTTTATAAGAAACCTATCGAAGAAGCTAAAAACTGGTGGAAAGAACTCTGGTCGATGGCTAATGCCTCAATGGATGAAGGCACGGTGGCTATGGGTGCTAAAGGTGATGACTACCGATTCAAGGACAAGGCTAAAGACGCTGGTGCAGACCCTTGGGGTTACTTCTATCGTGAGTGTGTATCATTCGTTGCCAGTCGTTTGGCAAACCTTGGCGTTAAACCTAGTCTATTTAGTCACCTCGGAAATGGTAACCAATGGATATCTGCCAGCGTGCCACACTTAAACAGACCAAAACCCGGCACGGTGGCCGTCTACACTGGTGGGCCAGTATCAAGCAACCACGTTGACTTTGTAACAGCCGTACATGGGGACACTTACGACGGTGAAGAATACAACTACGGCGGTAATGGTCAGTATCACCAATACGCCGGCCGTCATATCTCTAACGCTGCTACTTTCCTTGATTTTGGGGTGCGTGATAGCGGTGGCGGTGGTGAAGACAATAGTAAGCCACTTAAAGACCGTAACAGCCCACTTCAAACGTTGATTAAACGCCAAGTCGGTGGCATGTTCGACTGGATTAAGAAAACACTTGGCCCATTGCTCAGCCCAGCCGGTGGTGGTGAAGACGGTCCGCAAGGTACTGGTGTTTCTCGTTGGCGTGAATCGGTTGTTAGAGCCTTGAAGGCTAACGGTATCGAGCCGAATGACTTCCGTGTGTCTAAGATTTTGGCAACTATTCAGCGTGAATCTGGTGGTAACCCAAACGTTCAAAATAACTGGGATAGTAACGCCAGAGCTGGTACACCATCTATTGGTTTGATGCAGACCATTGGCCCAACATTTAACGCTTACAAACACCCAGGGCACAACAATATCCGTAATGGTTATGATAACTTGCTTGCTGCGATTAACTACATCAAGCACCGTTACGGTACATCGGATGCAGCCTTTAACCGTGTCGCAGCCTACGGCTACGCTAACGGTGGTCTAGTCCACAAAAACGGTGTTTATGAATTAGCTGAAGGCGATATGCCAGAGTATGTTATTCCAACAGATATCGCCAAACGTGGCAGGGCGTGGCAACTGCTTACTGAAGCAGTGGCTCGTTTCGCTGGTGATGCCCCACAAGGCAACCACGATAACGCTTCAGACCGTGAGCGTGTTTCTGTCCTCGAAGATAAGTTGGATGTCATGATTGGTTTGCTAAGTCAATTAGTAACCAATGGCTCTAACCCAATCGAGATCAGAAACGTTATCGATGGAAGAAGTGTATCAAACGGGTTAGCACCCTTTATGACAAAAGCAACAAACGATTATGAACGCCGGCAGGCGTTGTTAGGAGGTAGCATTATTTGATAGGAATGTCAGTAACCTATGACGGTAAGAACTTAACCGAATTATTTAACGAGGGGCAAGGGCGTACCGTTCCAGTGGATGTCACTAAAAACGTGGCATCTAACTTCAATAACAACTATCAAGATCAAGGACGTAGACGCTACGGCCAGCAATTCCTATATAGCACCTTGTCAGTTAAGCAAATTCAAGTATCGTTCACCCTAGTCGGAAACTACGACTACTTTAATACCATCGCTGAAACGCTGGGCGGATATCTCAACGTAGATAAGCCTAAACCGTTGATTTTTGGCGATGAACCTAACAAGGTTTGGGAAGCTATCCCGTCTGGTCAAGTGTCCTTAACAGTGGATAAGAACACAGCACCGATTACCGCAGCGGTAACGGTTACATTTGACGTGCCGAAAAGTTACGGTGAAAACAAAGCACAAGCCTTAGTAAGTAGCGATGGTGAAACCAAGTACGGCAGTATTAAAAAGGTATCGACTGGGCATTACAAGGCTACGTTGAAGAATTTTGGTACGGCTGAAACCTATCCAGACATTAAGCTGAAATTTAACTCGGATAATGGTTGGGTTGGGATTGTTAAAAGCTCTAGTGAAAGCTACGAGATTGGCAATCCTAACGAGGTAGATAGTCGAACTGTTAAACAATCTGAGATTCTATTTGACTATGTTTCAAATGGTTGGATAACCAAAGGATTTGCTAATGGAATTAAAAACCGAGGTCGTTTTAACGATGACACTCACTCGCTTAATGGTACTTTGGTCATCGATAATGCTTGGGGAAGACCACACATTGCACTATCTAGTACAGGGGGCGGGGACAGAAACCTTAGAGGTGCATCGTTAACATGGGAAATACCGGTTGACAGCTACGGGGAGAAAGGTGCTTTGTACGAATATTTTTGGTGGAGACAAATTTTATGGTTAGGTGCTGCGCATCAATACGGCTTTATCAAAATTTCGGTCACTTCCGAGACAGGAGAATTTTTATATGGTGTTGAAACCTATAAAAATACGGCTGGATTTGACTGCCATTATAATTTCATGGCGGGGGATGGTAAAGGCGGCTATAAGATTCTTGATAGAAAATATTTCTACGGAACGCATGTATCAACCGCTAACCCTTTCAATGAGCCACAAGGCTGGTCTGATGTCCAACGTTTCGATGATGTACTCCAATTTTATTGGCAAGGGTCTTATCCAAGATATACTGTTCCTGAGATTAAGGGTAAGAAATCAGCTGAAATCAATATTGGTATTTTTGGAATAAGTGATTGGCCACTAATAACGCACTTATACCTCGACAGTTTTGTTTATCGGAAAGACTACCCTAACAACGGAATAGGCATCCCTAACCGCTTCCGTAAGGGCTCTATCCTCGAAATCGATATGGCAAAGGGTAAAACTTTAGTCGACAACTTGCCAGCATCTAATGAGCTAACATACTTGTCTGAGCCGTTTAGTATTGGCACTGGTGAAACTGGAATCGATATCTATACATCTAGTTGGACTAGGACTGACCCGACTATTGAAATTACTTGGAAGGAGCGTTTTGTTTAATGCAGATTTGGATTCATGACAAGAATATGCGCAAGGTGTGTGCGTTTAATAACAGCGTTCCCGGCATGCTGCCATATTCTAACAGTCAATGGCACACTTATCTTGAATACTCAACTAGTACATTTGATTTTGCGATTCCTAAAATCGTCAACGGGAAATTACACGACGATGTAAAATACATCAACGATCAGATGTACGTGTCATTTTATTACGATAACACCTACCACGTTTTCTATGTCTCACAGCTCGTTGAAAACGACACGGCGTTTCAAGTCACTTGTAATAACACCAACTTGGAATTAGCTATGGAGAGTGCACGCCCTCTTGCCAACAGTAATGGTGCTAAAAGTTTGGAGTGGTATCTTCAAAACCTCGACTTGTTAGGGTTCGCAGGGTTGGAAATTGGCATTAACGAAGTTTCTGACAAAACAAGAACAATTACGTTCGATTCTCAAAACGGGACTAAATTAGAGCAGCTTCATAGCTTGATGAATCAGTTTGACGCTGAGTTTGTTTTCAGAACAGAGTTAAACAGAGATGGGACTTTAAAACGCTTTATCATCGACATCTATCAACAACCAGACGAAAACCATCATGGAATTGGTAAGGTCAGAGGTGATGTCATCCTTCATTACCAAAACGGGTTGAAAGGTGTTCAAATTGCTAGCGATAAAACTCAGCTATTTAATCTTGGATATTTTACTGGTGAAGGTATTGATCTTAGTTCAGTTAATATTGAGGAAACAAACCAAAACGGCGAGATTGAATTTTATTCAAAAAAAGGTAGCCCTATGCTATACGCACCAATTTCGGCGAGGATGTACCCTTCAGCTCTTGGTGATACAGGTTTGGATAACTGGACACGTAAGGACTTCCAAACAGAATACAAAAACATTGATGCGCTTAAAGCCTACGCCTTGCGTACTATTAAGCAATACGCTTATCCGCTATTGACCTATACCGTTGATATTCAATCTAGTTTTATTGAAAACTACAAAGATATCAATCTGGGAGACACTGTTAAGATTATCAATAATAATTTTAGGGGCGGTTTAGCTCTTGAAGCTCGTGTATCTGAAATGGTAATCAGTTTTGATATGCCATTGAACAATTCAGTTGTGTTTTCGAATTTTAGAAAGCTCGATAACAAACCATCCGATAACTTACAACAGCGTATTGACGAAATCGCAGCTAGAGCCTTGCCTTACCGTGTCGAGATCACAACCACGAACGGCACAGCGTTTAAAAACGGTGTTGGACGTTCGACTGTTAGACCGGTTTTGAAGCAAGGCGATAGAACTGTTAACGCTACATGGCGTTTCATGATTAACGGTGAAATCAAATATGTCGGCATGACCTATGACATGGTAGCGTCAGAAATCACCCAACCAACCGCATTGACGGTCTCAGCATGGGTAGATAATAAAGAAGTAGCTTCAGAAGAAGTTACTTTTTTAAATGTCTCGGATGGAAGGAATGGGCTGCCAGGTCCAGCAGGACCTAAAGGCGACACTGGGGCTAAAGGTGATAAAGGCGACACTGGTCCTCAAGGCTTACAAGGTCCGAAGGGTGATCAAGGGATTCCCGGCGTTAAGGGTGCTGATGGTAAAACCCAGTACACCCACATCGCATACGCTGACACGGTGTCTGGTAGTGGTTTCAGCCAAACCGATACAGACAAGGCTTTCATCGGTATGTACCAAGATTTCAGCACTACGGATAGCCGGAATCCACAAGACTATCGCTGGTCTAAATGGAAGGGTAGTGACGGGCGTGACGGTATTCCGGGCAAAGCTGGAGCGGACGGACGAACACCTTATGTCCACTTTGCCTATGCCGATAGTGCCGATGGTCGAACTGGTTTCAGCCTGACACAGGACGGCACTAAGCGCTATTTTGGCCACTATTCAGACTACGAGAAATCAGACAGTCCCGACCCGACTAAGTATAAGTGGATGGATACATTCAGCGACTTTGATTTTGGCACTCGTAACTTATTGGCTAACACTCAAACACTGGCCAACAATACGACCAACAGCAACACGTCAGAGCATTGGCAGAACTTTATTATCGCTCGTAGTAAAGAAGCGGGCGCAGTAGTGACACAGACCTCTATTGTGCCGTTAACTGGCAAAGAGTACATCTTGTCATTCTACGCTAAGGCATCCAAGGATAACTATCCTATCCGCTGTCATTTCTTCAATCCATCAACAACCATCACTGTTTTAACCAGCAACGGATGGACGAGTCCGTCCGTTGCTGACGGCCAAGCACGACTTAATATCAGCACTGAGTGGAAAAGGTATTGGGTCAAGTACACACAAGGCCCGACCGACAGCATTAAAACCGTCCTGATTGGTCGTCACGGTTCACGGTACGATGGTGGTGACAACAACACAGTTGTCGAAATCTGTGCACCAGCTCTCTATGAAGGTCACGTCGTCAAGGATTGGTCACCAGCCTTTGAAGATGTTCAAGATCAAATCAATTCCAAGGCTGATAGTGCTTTGACACAAGCTCAGCTCAACAAGCTCAACGAAGTTAATTCTGCGATGAAAGCTGAGCTTGAGGCTAAAGTTTCCCTCGATACGCTCAATCAGTGGGTGAAGGCTTATCAAGATTTCGTGAATACAAATAACGCCAACCGAGCACAAGCTGAGAAGGATTTGGCTGATGCCAGTGCCCGTGTCGCAAAACTAGAGAACAATCTGAGCGATATGTCAGAGCGCTGGAACTTCATCGACAGCTACATGACTTCATCAAATGAAGGGCTTGTTATCGGTAAAACCGATAACTCTAGCTCTATGTTGTTCAGCCCAAATGGACGCATTTCAATGTTCTCGGCTGGTAATGAGGTCATGTACATTTCACAAGGTGTGATCCACATCGAAAATGGTATCTTCTCAAAAACCATCCAGATTGGTCGCTATCGAGAAGAGCAGGATTTCATCAATCCTGACAGGAATGTCATTAGATACGTGGGAGGTAGTTAATCATGGTAGAATTTTGGTCAAATAATGACCGTGGATATCGCATTAGGCTGTGGATTGACCAAGTTGGACAGAATATCCAAAACAATACAAGTGATGTCCGTATTCGATTAGCATTGCTGAATCAAGGGTGGACATTTGCAAGCTATCAATGTTCTGGTTACGTCGATGGTTTTGGGCAACGAATTGACTACTCTGGTAGCCCAGCGATGCTTAACCGAAATTCAGAGATACAGTTGATTGACCGCACAATTACTGTCCGCCATGCTGACGATGGGTCTGGTGCCTTCGGTGTGCGTGCGCATTTCAACGGATCGGGTGGATACAGCCCTGGAAATCTAGACATTGGTAACCAAGGCATAACACTGACAACTATCCCAAGAGGAAGTTCGGTGAGCGTTCCAGAGGGATTCATTGGCAATCAAGTAGATATCACTATTGATAGGAAATTAGCTGGTGCCACGCACACACTGCGCTACGCTTGGGGCAATAAGCAAGGTAAAATTGCTGACAATGTTGGGACATCGTTCAAGTGGACAATCCCAGCGGATTTTGCAAACGACATACCAGATGCGACAACTGGTCGAGGCACTATATATGTCGATACCTATGTAGACGGCAAATTGATTCAGACGCAGTCAACAACACTAACAGCAAGCGTTGTTACAAACAACATAAAACCCTCATTCACTGGGTTTACTTTGACGGATGCAAATGCAACGACTCAAAGGATAATTCCAGAGCCAACACATTTCGTGTCCATAATGTCGCTTGTGAAGATTGTCTTCAACGGGGCGCAAGCAAAAAACGGAGCTACGATAGCTGGGTACTACGCTGAAATCGTTGGGGCCAGCAATTCTGTTTCAACAAACGGCGGGGTACTCCGTGAGGTCGTTGTAAACAAAGACACTCAAATGACCTTGAGAGGGAGAGTTCAAGACTCTCGTGGGATTTGGTCTGGCTGGAAAGAAATGAAAATAACATTTCTATTCTATTTCAGCCCAACACTAAAATTTGAGGTTGTCAGAAGTGGTTCAAAGTCAGACACGCTAACCATCAAGAGGTTCGCTAAAATAGCACCTCTTAGCGTTAATGGTGTTCAAAAAAATACCATGAAGCTGACTTTTACAACAACAAAAGTTGGAACGAGCAATGCTGTAGCAGATAATGGGCAAGCTGGTGGTGAATGGTCAAGTATTTCTGAATTCAAAGCCTCTAACGCAAATCTGGGCAAAGAATATCCCGCAGATACCTCATTCATAGTCATAGGCAAACTAGAGGATAGATTTTCGCCCTCGGAATTTCAAGCTACAGTGCCGACCGATAAAACTATCATGACCTATGATCAACAAGGCGTTGGTATTGGTAAATATCGCGAGAACGGGGCGCTTGATGTCAATGGATTGATTTATTCAGGTTCAAAGCCAATCCAGCACCACCGACTTACAGAAGTACGAGGTGCTGCAATCATTGAATACAACAACACAAACCTCGATGATTACAGAACGACAGGCTTCTTCTCAGTAATGAGCACGATGAAGAATTATCCTATCAACAAGCCTAAACCTACAGAACAAGTAGGGTCCTTAGAAGTAATAGAAGGTTTGGGTGGTATTCATCAATCGCTGACAACAGGTTCTGGTAGGTTCTTCAAGCGCACTCTGACGCAGAATACAGTTGGAAATTGGGTTGAGTTTGTGCAAACCAACCAACCCGTTGTTAAAAAAGAAATCCCGATAGGGTATGGTGTCAAAGCTAACATGGCTCGAAAAGGGGATGTAGTGACCTTCAGTTTAATCAGAGGAATCTATTCTGTTGTTGAAGGTGAACGCAAGGATTTGGGCGAGAAGATTCCAAATGGATTCAAGCCTTGTGTGCAAACTCACTTGGTTGTAAATAAAAATGCAGCCAATGAACACAAAGGATGCGCAGTGTGGCATCTTGAACCTGATGGAAGTATGTATTTTTCAAACCAAAGCTCTGAAAATGCAGTCTACACAGGGACAGTCACTTACATAACCGAAGACGAATATCCATCAATTGAAGATAATTAAGAAAGGAAAATAATATCATGTCACTTAAAATTACAAAACAACGCACAATCAATGCAGAATTTAATGTTGAAGAAGAAGGAGCTACAGTTCTGGTTAAACAGACATACATCAGCATTGACGAGAATGCAGTATCTAGTGTCCAAGAGAATCTTCTTAACGCAGAGCTCTATGCTAAATATCGCAAGCAGATGCGTACAGACGAACGTGCTCTACGTGACTTGCGTTATAAAGTTGAAGACGAAATCTTGGCTGATACTACACAGGCGTAATGCGTTAAAAATGGGGGTAAAAAATAAAAGATGAATATTTCTGATTTGATTGACCACCTTGCCCCTACTATCGGAGTCATAGCAACGGGCTGGTTTGGTATGAAAGCTAGCAAATCAGCTAATTTAAGCAAATCACAATTTGGAGATCTAAAAGGTGAGTTAAACACCATTCAAGAATCAGTTGAAACTATTCAACAAGTCGGTGAATCAAACGGCCAAAAGATCAATGAATTAAATGACAAACTAGCAGTGCATGATGAAGCTCACCTTGTTACCATGTATCTAAGGTTAGAGCGTGACATCAATAAAGAGTTAGAGCGTGGGTATACCACCGTTCATAATTCGGATGTCATCCATAAAATGCACTCTAGTTACAAGAAATTAGGTGGCAACGGGTACATTGATGCCCTTTATAAAAAATACATTAATTTAGAAGTGAGGAACTAACATGATTAATTTTAAACTACGCTTGCAAAACAAAACTACTCTAGTAGCTCTTATCTCAGCAGTTTTCTTGATGCTGCAACAATTCGGGCTTGAAATCCCACACAATATCCAAGAGGGAGTGAATACATTCGTTGTGATCTTGGTAATTCTTGGAATCGTCACAGACCCAACCACTAAGGGCCTTGGAGACAGCGAACAAGCATTGGGCTACCACGAACCAAAACAAGACTAATCGAAGGAGAATAAATAAATGAGTAAAATTGAATCAAGTATTGCACGCATGCATCATCTACAATCAATCCCAGTGCATTATGACATGGGTGACCGTTACGGGAATGACGCCGACGGCGACGGACGCATCGAATTTGACTGCTCATCAGCAGCAAGCTATGCGCTCGAAATTAACTTAAATAACAACACAGAATCACTTCAACAAGCACTACCAGCAATTGGCTATGCGAAGATTTACGATGCCGTAGACGGCACATTCGATGGGCAGCGTGGAGATGTGGTAATTTGGGCACCTCGTGACGGCTCAAGCTCTCTTGGCGCATTTGGTCATGTATTGATTATGACCAGCGACAGTACCGCCATCCACTGTAATTACGGAATGGACGGCGTGACTGAAAACGACTATAATTATATCTGGGATCTAAACGGTCGTCCTCGTGAAATTGTCTTCCGTGAAAGCGGAACACCTCTTCCAGCACCAGCCCAAAGCGAATTTGAGCGTGAATTAGATGTTAATACACGCTTAGAGAAGTCAGACAAGCCTTATTATGAAGGCACTCTTACCACCGACTACTACGTTGAAGCTGGTCCTCGCATCGATAGCCAAGACAAAGAATTTCTTCCAGCAGGGACAAGAGTCCGTGTTTACGAGAAACTAAACGGCTGGTCTCGAATCAACCATCCAGATAGCGCTCAATGGGTTGAAGACCAGTACTTGGACGATTGCACAGATATGTAAATAATAGACCACGAAATAAAATAAACGAAAAGGAGTATATCACCTCCCGACAGACCACAGTTCGGACATCATGGTGGTAGTGGTCGAAGCCTCAGCATTTTGCTGGGGCTTTTTTTGTGTTACAATAGTATTGGTTTTGAGAATAGCCTTCATAGGTAGACGCCACCTTTATAGGTGGTTTTTTGTTTTTGTCCACAATTCTGTCCACCTTTTTTAGAAATCGGTGGGAATAAATAAAAATAAAAAAGCTATAAACCGTTAATTTCAGTGTGTTTATAGCTTTATTTTTTATCATTTAATGCTGCAATAAGTTCCAGTGGACCTTTTTAGGTCCGAGCCAAGAAACCCAAAAGCGAGGCTGTTCAGTGGACCTTTTTAGGTCCAATCCCAGTAAGTTAGATGGCGAGATAGTCAAGTGTAATTTGATAGATTTCTGAAGCTAATAATTGGAAGGTCCATCCGTGTAAAAATGAAAAGAGCCTAGACTGCTTGTCCTAGGCTCTATCTATTGATATAATAATCTTATGATTCAACAAATTTTGTTTATTACGCTTGAAACTATTTTTGAAACGGTTTGTTTTAATTACAGTTTACAACACGGCTATTACTTTTTTACAGCCTTTTTTGGGTATTTACTGTTTCGTCGTCTTTGGACAACCTACGTTGTTTCACGCATTGCGCGTGCAGCCGACAAGTCTACCAAGAAGTAAGGCTCACTTCGCCAGCGGTCAACCATTTTTCCCGACCATCATCAGTAAGAACGAGAAGTTGGCCCTTATCGCCAATTTCCTTGGCAACACCAGTATAAGTCTTTCCAGCTTGTTCAAAGGTCACTTGTTTGTCTAAAACGAGGGACTTTTCTTTATAGACCTTGACCAAATCGCTAGTAGGAATGGTTAAAAAGAGTCTCCAAATTTCTGAAATGAGCTGGTTTCGAGTAATGCTTGGTTTTTCAGAAGTAAAAAGACTAGTAGCTTTATTAGCTAACTCTTCAGGAAAATCACTGATTGAGAAGTTAAGCCCAACCCCGATAATGACATCTGTGATGCGACCAGATTCGATAGAACTAATGGCTTCGGTAAGGATACCAGCCATTTTTTTGTTGTTGAGGTAGATGTCATTAACCCATTTGATTTCTGTATTGATGCCAGTTAGACGCTGGATAGCTTTGACAATAGCAGCTGCCGCCATCATCGTATAAGGTGGTAACTCCTCAAAATGACAGTTGGGCTTTAAGTGGATACTCATGTAGATACCACCTTGTGGACTGGCAAAGAAGTGACGTTCAAATCGTCCTTTGGCTGCCTTTTGACTTGATGCCAGATATAGTGCAGGCGTCGGATTAATCTTTTCCATGCCATGTTTAGCATCTAGTTGGGTAGAGTTAGAATCTGGATTAAAGTAGACTGGAATGTTGAGTTGCTTAGAGATGTCTTGAGGAAGAAGAATATCTCCCTTTTCTAAATAGTAGCCTTTCTTGCGGACACTTGTAATGTCAATTCCTTGTTCTTGAAGTGTTTGAATTGCCTTCCAAATGGCTGTCCGTGAGACACCAAGGCTTTTAGCCAAGCTCTCTCCCGTCACAAAATCAGGACTCTTCGATAAGATGTCATAAACGTGTTCATAAGTTTTCATATCCTAAGTATAATACAAAAGATGGTAAAATGCTCACTATAAATTATTGATAAGGCTTGATAATAAATAACTATATGACTAGACTGAAAAAACATGATATAATGGAAGGTAGTTATTAAGTCCCGATAAGGCAACAGTCATCCTAGGGTTGGCTGTTGGTTCTTTGTAACTTTTTAACGGCGTCTAGCTCTATTAGGAGTATAGCGTTTTACCTATTAGGAGACGGTCAAATCTGTTTTATCTAATACTATTTTTCATATTAAAAGGGGGACATTTTATATGTCAGAACGTAAACTTTTCACGTCTGAATCTGTATCTGAGGGGCATCCAGATAAAATTGCAGACCAAATTTCAGATGCCATTCTTGATGCGATTTTAGCAGAAGATCCAGATGCACACGTTGCAGCAGAAACAGCTGTCTACACTGGTTCTGTCCACGTTTTCGGTGAAGTTTCTACAACAGCTTATGTGGACATTAACCGTGTGGTTCGTGATACTATCGCTGAGATTGGTTATAACAATGCAGAATACGGCTTTGCAGCAGAATCTGTTGGGGTTCACCCATCATTGATCGAACAATCTCCAGATATTGCTCAAGGTGTCAATGAAGCACTTGAAGTTCGTGGAACTGGTGATCAAGACCCACTTGATCTTATCGGAGCTGGTGACCAAGGTTTGATGTTTGGTTTTGCTATTGATGAAACTCCAGAGTTTATGCCACTTCCAGTTAGCCTTTCACATAAATTGGTTAAAAAATTGGCAGATTTGCGTAAATCTGGTGAGATTTCATACCTTCGTCCGGATGCTAAATCTCAGGTCACTGTTGAGTATGATGAGAATGACCAACCAGTACGTGTTGATACTGTCGTTATCTCAACGCAACACGATCCTGAAGCGACTAACGACCAAATTCGTCAAGATGTCATTGAAAAAGTCATTAAGGCAGTTATTCCAGCCGAATACTTGGATGATGAGACTAAGTTCTTTATCAACCCAACAGGTCGTTTTGTTATCGGAGGACCTCAAGGGGACTCTGGTTTGACTGGTCGTAAGATTATTGTTGATACTTATGGTGGTTACTCAAGACACGGTGGTGGTGCCTTCTCAGGTAAGGATGCCACTAAGGTTGACCGTTCAGCTTCATATGCAGCTCGCTACATTGCCAAAAACATCGTAGCTGCTGGTCTTGCTAAGAAAGCAGAAGTACAATTGGCTTATGCTATTGGTGTTGCTAATCCTGTGTCTGTCCGTGTTGATACCTTCGGAACGGCGACAGTTGCTGAAAGCAAACTTGAAGCTGCTGTTCGTGATCTCTTTGACTTGCGTCCTGCAGGTATCATTCAAATGCTTGATCTTAAACGTCCTATCTACCGTCAAACAGCGGCCTATGGTCACATGGGACGTACGGACATCGATCTTCCATGGGAAAAATTGGACAAGGTAGATGCCCTCAAAGCGGCTGTAGAAGCTTAAAAAGATTTAATATTACTTTCAATTTAATAATATCAAAGTAACAGAATTTAATTTTTTTGAATTCTGTTTTTTTGTTTTGAAAATAAATAATATGAATTTTCTGACTTTAAACACTTGTAAAGCCTATGGATTGAGTGATTTAAGGATAAAAACTACTAGCTATAGATAAATTCTTTTGGTGAAAACCTTTGAAAGGAGTTGAAAAATAAGAATAAATTGCTATAATAAAAGTGACGATGTAATTATAAAACTAGAGTCATTTTAGATTGATAGAGTAAGAAGAAATACCTTTAAATAAGGTTTAACAGGTGTTAGATAATCTAAAGTGATCTGGTTAGTTTGTGATTTCTTGGGGAAGCTAATCAACATAACAAGATATTTAGTTAGTCAATTTAATCTATTCTTTAATAATATTAATTTACGTTAATGTTTATTTAGAATGATCTTGTTCTTTCTTATATTTTTAAAATCTTTAAGAATCTTCGAAAGAGATTCAGATGAGAGTTACGTGCTCACTCATTGGGGAGGAGGCCATAACTTTCAAAGAGCTTTCTTAAGAAAGGCATTACATGGTGGTCTTGAGATTATTGGGAAATACTTGAGACTAATGATTAGAATGGGTAGAGAGTGTAGTTAAGGGGACACTCTTAAAAGTGGGGAGAAGTTTATGAATATTTTGATACTTGGTAATACTGCTGGATTAACAAACGATTTCATTTTGAAAACGTTTCCTAATCAAGCAGTTTTTATTTTTGGTCATACAGGTGTAAAGAACTCTCGTAAGAATAAAATCACCGTATATACCAAACATTATGAGAACAATCAATTAGAAGATGTTTTTGATTTTCATGATTATGATCAAATCATCTATTTTTCGGAATATCTCAATTATGGACATGAAAGTTCAGGGGAGATTGAAAATCTCATCAGATTGTTAGAGTGTCTTAAAGATAGAAAAAACAAACGTTTACTTTACATTACAGGTCCTGTCCTTGAGGATGGGAAACGAAGCTTACAGACGACAACTAAGGATACCTTATTATCTTGGACTCGAGAATTTGGGGTCAACCTTAAAGTTCTGCATAGTCCCTTTCTTTATTCAGTCATTAATAAAGAAGATTATCTATATAAACTGTTTGTACGTTTAGACGATCATGAGCAGGTGGAGTTGAAGGAGTCATCACAAAGTCAGGCGACTTTTATCAGTCTATCTGACTTGGGAGATTTGCTTCACAAATTATGTGAGCGATGGAATGACATCTATGAAAGTATTATTATTCCGGATCCCTTCCAACTGACTTTTGGTGAGCTCTTGCAAGCTTTGGATAAATATTTCCCTAACAAGCAGGTTCATTTCTTAGAGGAAAGAAGAATTAGGAAATATGATAACGATCCTGAAAAGCACCATGATTTGCGTGATCGATTCGCTTGGTTTATGCGTTATGCCTTGGTGCGTGACTTGCCAGATATTTACGAAGACTATCAAAAGCAGCGAAAAGGTTCTTTACGTGTTTCTAAGTTCCGCAATATCGTAGATAATATCGTTAAGCAAAAGAGAAATAAGAAACTTGCTGCTGTTGTCGTGACTTTCTTAGTCTTTGAAGCTTTTCGATATATGACTCAAGGTCAGTTACAGTTTCAATTGATCGACCTACGTTTGCTCTTTGTTGTCTTGATTAGTACAGTTTTGGGTATGGGTTATGGCTTGTTCTCAGCAGTCCTTGCAATTATTGGTTTGACAATTAGTCAAATTTTGTCTGGAACTAGCTGGCAATTACTTCTATATAATACGGATCGTTGGGTTGCTTTTATTGCCTATATCTTTATCGCTGTTGTTTGTGGTTTTGTGGAAATGAAGAAAAAAGATGACAAGCTACAACTAGACAAACAATTGGAAACAGTTAAGGAAGACTATCTTATCCTTAATCAATCCTACCATACATTACTCAATGAAAATAAAGACCTGAAAAATGCCTTGTTAGCAAGTCAAGATGGTCTTGGAAAAGCCTATTCTTACTTTGTGACTTTAGATCATGCTAGTGTTGAGAAGGTTCTCAGACAGACGCTTGATTTGGTTTCAGAGATTTTGAATGCTCCTGTTTCACTTTATGGTGGTGGTCCTTTCCAATATGAGCTCCTTTTGGGAGATAACGATAAGAAGCAAGTATCTTTGACAGATTTTAAAGAAGTTGGAGATGCCTTCGGTCATGGACGTGTCTGGGCTAATAAATCATTGCTTGAGAATCGTCCAGCTTATGCCATGGAAGTTAAGACCAAGGCAGAGGGTACCTTTATCATTTGGGTAGAGGCTGTTCCTTTTGAAGCCATGTCTACTAAAGTGTTAAACGAGCTTGAGGTTCTTTCAAAAATGAGTCGTTCTTTCATTGAAAAGGCAGAACTTCTTGAACAAGCTAGTCATCAAGGGAGGGTTGCACAATGATTCCAGTCCTAATTACTAGTATTTTAGCGGTTTGTTACTTCCTATCTATAGCACTTGTCTATAAAGCTATTGTTAGTGGCAGATCAGATTTAACCATTTTTTACTTGATTTTCCCAATTGCTTTACCTTTCTTTGGTGCCGGTCTGATTCATATGATTTCTAAGCCAAATCCTGGTAGACACCGTCGTGGTCAAGAAGCAGCAGTTGGCGGCAAAATTAAAGATTTGACCATTGATTTTGGAAATATCGATGATTTTCAACGTCCTAAGGAATTGGTTGAAGAAGACATCGTTCCTCTTGAAGAATCTCTCTATTTGAATAAGGCTAAGGAAGCTCGTCAGCAATTGATGGGATTGGCTAATAATGATCCATCTCATTTTATGGATTTGCTCTACTTGGCCCGCTTAAATGAGGACAGTGAAATTGTTCACTACGCGACAACCTTTATTTCTGAAATTTCAAGTCAATACGATGAGAAGTTGAGTGCCTTTGAGAAACGTTTTGAAAAGGGTGAAGCAGACTTTGACCTCTTAACCGAGTATTGTGATTTTATGGAAGATTACCTCTCTAAAGAACTTCTAAGTAAACAAATGGAAGGTTTGCTTCGTAAGGAGTACGAGGAACGTCTCTTGCAAAAACTTAGTCACGGAACGACTGCTAAAGACTTAGTGAGAGTTATCCATAATGAACTAGCTCTTGGTTTGTATGATTTGGCTCAAAAGCATTTGACGCAGCTTTCAATTAAATCAAATGCGGATGATGTGTATTATTTGTATTTGGAATATTACTATCAAACTGGTCAGTTTGATGAATTTAAGAACATGATTCGTGAGATGCAAGGCAAACAGGTTGTTCTTTCTAAGGACAAACAAGATCTCTTGAAATTCTGGCAAGGAAAAGAGGTGATGGCATGAAATTAGGTAAAAAGAATGTTATCCGCAAAGAAACCTTGCTAGGGGTTGGCCTTATTTTGTGTTTGGCCATCGGACTCTTTGTTCAAAAGAAGGGGGAATGGTACCCAACTCAAGGTAAGGAAGCCTATCTTACCGGAAAAGTACCATCTACGGCTTCAGTGGTCAAGGATTTAGATAAAGATACTCTGGTTCTTTATGATAGTGAAAACGAGACGAGTCAAAGGGCTTGGAAACAGTTTGAGCAAATTCTAAAAGATATGCGTATGGGAGCTAAGTTAGTCGATGTGGCTAAACACGAGTCCTATTCACTTTCAGATTATAAAAAAGTAGTCCTTCTTGTCACTGACCTTTCTCGAATGGAGGACCAGGTTCAGCCACTAATGGATTGGACTGAAAAAGGTGGTCAAACACTTTTTGCAGTAACCATGGGGAAAGAAAGTAATCTGGATGCCATTGATCATAATCTCGGCGTAAGTTATTCCAATTTTGAGATGGATGAGGTCAAGGAAATCTACGTGGATCCTGACTTCATGATTGGTGGGGGACGCAATTATAAAATTGAAGAACCTTTTGAGTCAGCTAGAAAAGTCTCACTTGAAAGTGATGTTAAGGTACATGCTAAAACAACAGATGATTCTCATACACCGTTGATTTGGGAAAAATCATACGGCAAAGGGAAGTTTGTTGTTGATAACCTTGGAATTTATGAGCGTAATGTCCGTGGTATTTATGCCGCTTCCTATAGTCTTTTAACTGAAGCGACAGTTTATCCGGTAATCAATGGTTCTACCTATTATATAGATGATTTCCCATCACCTGTTCCAGCCGGAGATGGTCGTTTCGTTAAACGTGACTATGACATGTCTGTGTCTGAATTTTATACCAATGTTTGGTGGCCAGACCTTCTTAAACTGCACGAAAAGTATGGTATCGTTCATACAGGTGTGGTCATTGAAAACTATGAGGCTCAGACAGATGGTAAAATTGTTCAACAAAACGATTTAGATCGTTTCAAGTATTTTGGAAATTCACTTTTAGCCAATGGCGGTGAACTTGGTTATCATGGTTACAACCACCAACCTTTGAGTCCTTTATCTGTTAATTATGGTGAAAAGTATGCCAGCTACAAGACTTGGAAGGATAAGGCTGCTATGAAGGCTGGTCTGTCTGAGTTGATTCGTTTTGTCAACCAACTCTTTCCTAAAGCTCAAAAATCAGTCTACGTTCCACCATCAAATATTCTTTCAAAAGAAGGACGAGAGGTAATTGTTAATGATTTCCCAGAAATCAAGGCTATCTCAAGTAACTATTTCCCAGGAGATTTCACTTATTCGCAAGAGTTTGAAGTGTCACCTGATGGAATGATTGAAGAGCCACGTACAGTTTCTGGTGCGGTTTGGGACGATTTCTCACAGATGACGGTCTTTTCTGAAATGAATATGCACTATGTCAATAACCATTTCCTTCACCCTGATGATGTTCTTGATGTCGATCGTGGTGCAGAATTAGGTTGGGCAAAGATGTATAAGGCTTTAGACAAGGAAGTTAGTTGGGTCCACAATATGTCACCTTCGCTCAGGAATCTAACAGGTTCAGAATTAGCAGGTGCTGTTCAGCGTTACGGTATTTTGAAAGTTTCTCAAAAATATACCAAAGACGCCCTAAAAATAGATCTTGAGAATTTTCATGATCATGCTTACCTTATGGTTCGTTTAAATCAAAACGAGGTTAAGAAGGTAAAAAATGGTAAGGTTACGCATTTAACGGGTAATCTTTACCTATTGGAGGCTACGAATAAGTCAGTCACCATCACATTAAAATAAGGCAAAATAGGGGAAATGCCGATGAAGATATGTTTAATTCTTGAAGGGTCCTATCCGTATGTTCACGGTGGTGTCTCTACTTGGATGCATCAATATATTACAGAAATGAAAGAGCATGAATTTGTTCTCTGGGTTGTGGGGGCAACACATGAGCAAAAGGGAAAGTTTGTTTATGAACTCCCTGAAAATGTCGTAGAAGTACACGAAGTCTTCTTGGACTATGTTGTGCCAGATAAAGAAGAAGACATAGAGCCACATCAGTTTACAGATGAGGAAAAACAAGCGCTTAAAGATATGGTTTTTTGTCAACAACCTGATTGGAAAGTCTTGTTTAAACTTTTACAGGATGGTAAGGTCGTTCCTAACGATCTCTTGAGTAGTGAGGCCTTTTTTCAGGTCTTGAAGGATCTCTGTAATGAGCGCTACACGCAGCTATCTTTTTCAGATGTTTTTCACACTATCCGTTCTATGCTGTTTCCACTTTTAAATATTTTATCTTGTCCACCTCCTGAAGCAGATGTTTACCACTCAATCTCTACAGGTTATGGTGGTATTCTTGCAACTTTGGGCAGTTTGACCTATGACAAACCTCTGTTCTTAACTGAACACGGGATTTATACACGTGAACGTGAGGAAGAATTGCTTCGTGCCAAGTGGGTTTTACCTACAATGCGCCAACAGTGGGTAAGGTTCTTCTATATGTTGTCTGATGCGATTTATCAAAATGCTCAAAAAATTACCAGCCTCTTTACTAAGGCCAAGGAAATTCAGATCGAGATGGGTTGTGATCCAGAGAAATGTCAGGTTATTTCAAACGGGATTGACTACGATGCTTTTTCTCAAATTCCTTTGAAAGAACCAGATGGTTGGATTGATATTGGAGCCGTGGTACGTTTGGCTCCAATTAAGGACATCAAAACCATGTTGTATTCTTTCTACGAACTGGCTCAGCAAGTGCCAAACGTTCGTTTGCATATCATGGGTGGTATAGATGACCAAGAATATGCGGATGAGTGTTTTAGCCTGGCTGATAAGATGGATTTGGGAGATCGTCTCCTATTCACTGGTCGGGTTAATATTCGAGAATATATGAAGAAAATTGATTTTACGCTTTTGACCAGCCTTTCTGAAGGTTTGCCACTTTCTGTTTTGGAATCAATGGCGGCTAGCCGTCCTTGTGTGACGACAGATGTCGGATGTTGTCGAGAATTGCTAGAAGGTCGTGAGGATGACAATTTAGGGATTGCAGGATTTTGTGCGCCACCTACTTGTACAGGGCCTCTTGCAGAAGCTATGAAGAAGATGGCGATTAATGATGCTAGACGTCTTGAAATGGGTGAAATTGCGCGTAAGCGTGTTGAGGCGATATATCAATATCCGCAAATGATCGGTCAGTACCGACGCTTATATGAGGAGGTGGCTGTTTAATGGCCGGTATTGGATTTGAATTACGTAAAATTTACAACGAGGATAGCCTTTTTTCAAAACAAAAGGCCTACGCTTATGCTGGAATTGTTTATACCGGTCCTATGCTTTTGGGGATTTTGCTTACAGCTGGTGTCGTTGTTCTAACAATGGTAGCGGGAATCAGTGAAAATGAGCGTGATTATATTCTTTCGAACTTAACCTACGCTATCATCTTTTCACTCGTGATTACCAGTCTCTTTTCTCTGGTGGTAACCCGCTTTGTTGCGGACATGCTCTACGAGAAAAAATTTGAGACTATTATCCCCTCATTTTATGCGTCGAGTGCTTTGATGCTTTTGATTGGGACACCGCTGTATGCGATTTATCTAGCCTTGGCTAGTCGAAGCTTAGCAGAAGTGGCTATGGGAGTTTTGCTCTTTGGTGAGCTCTGTCTCGTTTGGAATGTCATTACCTACTTGACAGCGATTAAATCCTATAAAGAAATTATCAAAGGTTTCTTTTTAGCGATTGGTGTGACGGTTGTCTCTGGATTACTTAGTATTTTCCTACATCAAAAGTATGGTATCTTCCTAAGTGTTTGTTTGGGATACGGTGGAATGATGTTTTGGATGGTTCGTCTCATCCATGACTATTTCCCATCTAATCTTAAAATGTCCTTTGAGTTTTTGAAATGGTTTGATCAATTTTCTGATCTTGCCAAGACAGGGCTTTACATGTTGGTGGCCCTCTTTGCTCATATTATTATTAACTGGTTTGGGCCAATTAGTAAGAGTTTTGACGGCTTCTTCCGTACAGCTCCAGTCTACGATGTGCCAGCCATGCTAGCCTACTTAACGACTTTAGTATCAACACTTAATTTCGTTATGTCTGTCGAGGTTTCCTTCTATCCGCATTTCCGACGTTATTTTAACCTCTACAATGAAGAGGGGAGTCTTTCGGATATCCAGGAAGCTGAAACTCAAATGCTGGATGTCATGAGTAACGAACTCAAATATGTTTTTTGGAAACAATTGCTAGCGACAATTTTCATTATGTTCTTCGGAAGCGTGGCCTTGACTTACTTACCAATTGGTTTTAACAATCAAATGCATGGTTACTTTTTAACGCTATGTCTGGCTTATGGTCTCTATGCTGTTGGTAACGTTAATATCTTGCTTTTGATGTATTTTGCAGATTATAAGGGTGCTAAGAAACTTGCCAAACACTTTGCTATTCTAACAGTAGTTTTGAGTTTTGGTTCTCAGTTCTTGGACTCAGCCTTCCTAGGCTACGCCTTCTTGATTTCTTCTCTTGTTCTTTTTATTGAAAGTGGTCAGGAAATCGATAAATACACAAGTGATCTTCAGTATCATTTCTTAGGAAGCCAAGCCATGGTATCTAAGAAAGACGTGGGCTATTTTGAAAAATGGACTGAGCGTTTAGAAAACATACAAAAGAGGTGGGGGAAATGAATAGGAAAAAGAGTTTAGCAGCAGTTTTGTTGCTCTGTACGGTCTTTGGTTTTACAGCATGCGGGACCAAGGAGCAAACAAAAAATGGTGTGACAACTAAAAAAGTAGATAAACAAGCGGCCACTGATATCTCTAATGTACACTTAAGAGACAAAAAGAGTCTCTATGATAAGGATCATACAAAGGTAACGACCATGTACCTGACTGTACGTCGTGGAGATGCTACAGAAAATCAAAATCACTCATGGTCTGAGGTCAACCAATATTCCGTTGAAGATTATCAGAAAATGCATGTTAAACGATATCAAGTAGCAGGACTCCTTCAAGTTGGGAACGAGGACGGTCCTGTCTCTGGTGAGTTAGGTTATGACCAAGACGTGCCAAATGCTAGTGTTCAGATTCGTGGGGAAAGTTCAAGTAAGAACGCCCAAAAGAACTACAAAATCAAGATTAAAAAGAACAAGGGTGAGTGGAACGGTCAACGTACAATCAACCTTAACAAACACCAGACTGAAGCCCTTCGCTTTAGAAATAAGTTGTCTTATGATCTAATGGAAGAGATTCCACAACTCATGGGTGCTAGAACGAGTTTTGTTCACCTCTACGTTAAAGATGAAACCTCTGACAATCCTTCAGGTAAATTTGAAGATTATGGTCTCTACACGCAAGTCGAACAGATTAACAAAAACTATCTGAAAGATCATGGTCTAGATGAAAATGCCAACCTTTATAAACCAAACTTCTTCGAATTCTTCCGCTATGAAGATACGATTGTTAAAGAAGATGATCCTAAATTTGATAAGGATAAATTCGAGAAACTTTTGGAAATCAAAGGTAGCCATGATCACACCAAACTTATTGATTTTCTAACCAAGCTCAACGATCCATCGGTGAAGATTGAAACCATCATGGACAAGTATGTAGATCCTGAGAATATCCAATATTGGATGGCCTTCCAGATGTTGCTTGGTAATGATGATACACAGAGTCGTAACATGTATCTCTATAGCCCACAAAACTCAACTAAATGGTACATCATTCCTTGGGATAACGATAGTATCCTGATGAAGAATGAACGTCGTTTGGTAAGTAAGGACAGCGACCAAGCCAATAGCTGGGAAGTCGGTGTCAGCAACTATTGGGGTAACCAACTTTTCCAACGTTTGCTCAAATCAAAAGAGTTCCGCAAGGGTCTAGATGAGAAGATGGATGAGCTACGTAAGACAATTACTGGTGACAAGATTACTTCTATGAGTAATGAATACGCAACAGTTATTAAACCTTACCTAGCTAAGATGCCTGACCAAATGCATGCTAAGACAACACCTGATAATTACGACAAGATTTTGGCAGATTTGCCAAATGAGTTGGAGAACAACTACAAGATTTACAAAACAAGTCTTGAAAAACCGCAACCATTCTTTATCAATAAGCCGGAAGTGGCCAATAACAAATTGAAATTAAGTTGGGGTGCCTCTTACGACTTCAATAACAGCAAGTTGACTTACACAGTTGAGTTAGCTAAAGACTATGAATTTAAAGACAAGGTCTTTGAAAAATCTGGTCTCAAGACCCTCAGTGCCGAAACAGATACCTTGCCTAAGGGACAATACTTTGTGCGTGTGACTGCAACTAATGAAGCAGGACAATCACAACGTGCCTTTGACTACTATGTCAATAGTGATAATTCAAAACAATTTGGTATCATGAGCTTCTTTGTCCTTGAAGATGGAAAAATTGGGGTAGATGGTTATGAAGACTAAAGAGAAGCCCTTTCGCCATGAGTTGAAATATGTCATCGGTGAACCAGAAAAGGCTCTGCTGACTGAACGTTTTAAACATTTGATTCAATTGGATAAGCATGCGACAAATGGTGGTTATACCATTAGGAGTCTTTATTTTGATGACTATTGGAATAGTGCCTATGCTGAAAAAGATGCAGGTATTCTGGTTCGTAAGAAGTATCGGATTCGTATCTATAATTTCGGTACCAATAGTATCAAACTAGAGCGTAAGAAAAAGGTAGATACCTACATTTTGAAAGAGGATGCACCTCTAACAGTTGAAGAATTTTATAAAATTATTGATGGGGACTATGACTTTCTCTTAAAAAGTCCATATCCTCTCTGTCAGGAATTTTACTATGAATGCGTTAGTAACATGTTGCGTCCACGGACCATCGTTGACTATGAGCGAGAGCCTTGGGTCTATGACTTTGGAACAGTTCGCTTAACCTTTGACCAAAATGTCAGAGTAGCGGTTGGAAGTTTTGATATTTTTGATCCAGACTTACCAACAATTCCAGTCATTGATCCAGAAAAGATGGTTTTCGAAGTTAAATACACAGAGTATCTGCCAAAGATTGTCCAGAGTGTCTTGCCAGGGAAAGCAGACATGATGGCTGTCTCTAAGTACGTATTGGCTTATGAAAAATCTCAGTATCTAAATGGTTTTGAATACTGGGAAGATGGGAATATATAAATAGGAAAAGTGCTAAGTTTGAAAGAACTTAGTATAAGAAGGGGAGTTTATGAGTGTTCAAGACTTTATAAAAAAATCAATTTTGCAGTCTGATAACTATGCGACGCAGTCGCCGTTTCGTATTGTTATCGTCTTGCTACTTGCCTTGTTGATTGGAGCCTTTATCTATAAGGTTTACCAGCATTTCTTTACAGGCGTTATTTATTCACGCAGTTTTGCCATGACCTTGGTCGGTATGACCTTGCTTACGTCAATGGTAACACTTGCAATCAGTTCAAACATCGTTATCTCACTTGGTATGGTCGGTGCCCTCTCTATCGTCCGTTACCGTACCGCTGTTAAGGATCCTATGGACTTGCTCTATCTGTTCTGGGCAATTACCTCAGGGATTACGGTAGGGGCAGGTATGTATGTCCTAGCCGTTGTAACGTCCCTTGTTATCCTACTGATGCTTATTGTCTTTAGCCGCTTGCAAGAGACTGGTAAGGTGTATATCGCTGTGGTTCACTATGATGGTGAGCACACAGGTGACAAAGTTATTCAAGAACTTGGTCGCATCAAACACTTTATCAAGTCTGAAACCATGCGAAAAGACAGTGTTGAGATGGCTATTGAAGTCTTTGTGAAAAATAACGACCTAACCTTCGTTGAAAATATTAAATCTATCGAAGGTGTCAAAGACCTTACGCTAATCCAATACAATGGCGAATACCATGGCTAGTAAACGTGAGAAGAAGAGTTGGAGTAGTCGAAAGAAGAAACTTTGGCTCGTCATCTGTCTAATCATCGTTACGAGTGGTCTTTATGCTATTTTTGTGTATTTGAATACCAGAAATACAGGTACCAAGTTTGAATATACGCTTTCAGACAAGAGTTTTGGGAATCCGCTCATGGGTTATGTCCCTTCAGCGGAAGAAAAAACAGTTTCTGAAGATGTTCATCTTGTCTATGTTGATATCACATGGAAAGAATTGGAACCTAAAAAGGGCCACTATAACTGGGAAACGATTGAAGAAAGTAACCAGTTTAAACGATGGAAGAAAGAGGGCAAGCAGGTCGTCTTACGTTTCTTGCTAGATTACCCTGGCAAATCAAGTCATAAGGATATTCCTGACTGGTTGGGAAATGAAATTTCTGACCTTGGGGATGCTTATAACACATCCTACGGTAAAGGATTTTCACCAAATTACCAAAATAAACTGCTTAGAAAATACTATAAAGAAGCTGTTACTGCTATGGGACAGCGTTGGGGCAATGATGATTTTATCGCCTACATCGAACTTGGTGGCTTAGGACACTGGGGCGAGTGGCATGTTCACTCAGATGCAGGCATTCGCCAATTACCACGAAAAGAAGTTCGTAAGGATTACATCGCACCGTTTCAACCAGCCTTTCCTAAAGCGAAGATTCTTATGAGAAGACCTTTTGATACAGGTTTGGAAGGTGATTTTGGAATCTATAATGATGTCTTTGGAGACAAATCAGCAACTAAAACCTGGTTAAATTGGATTCAAAATGGTGGCTCATACGATCAAACCCAAGAGCAGGCAGCCTTGAAAGCCATGCCTAAGGCTTGGGAAAAGGCTCCTATCGGTGGTGAATTAACAAGTTCACAGTCTATGTCTAGCTTACTAGGTAATAACTTAGATGAGTTAACTGAAGAAGCTAAGGCAGCTCATTTGACCTTCTTGGGTCCAAAGGTTGCTGAAGATATCGGTGACGGCCAAGCTGCCTATAAGGAGCTCTTGAAGAACATGGGCTATCGCCTCTGGGTATCAGGTTTGACAATCTCCAAAGGAGAGAGCAAGGTTGAGATTACCCTTAATTTGGAAAATTCTGGGGTTGCCCCTTTATATGGGGATTGGCCTGTGGTATTATACTTGTGTAATACTAATGGCAAGGTTCTTCAAGCACAACAACTTGAGTGTCGTTTGTCTGAATTGCTTCCTGATCAAACAACTGAACTTAAGGCAAGTTTCGCCTATTCTAAAGATCAGAACTATCAAGTGAAGCTAGGAATTCTATCTCCAATGACACAAGAGCCTTCGGTTCATTTTGCCATGAAAGGTTTTGAAGGAGAAGTCATGCCTAAATTAGCAACGATTCAAAAGGATCAAAAAGGCACTAGCAAGTAAGAAAGGAAAAATAAATGTCTATTTTAATTACAGGAGGAGCTGGCTATATTGGTAGCCACACAACCGTTGAACTCCTTAATGCAGGTTTCGATGTAGTCTTAGTTGACGACTTTTCAAATAGTTCACCAGCAGTACTTGAACGTTTGGAAAAGATTACAGGTAAAAAGTTTCCATTTTATCAAGGATCAATTTTAGATACTGATTTTTTGGATAAGGTTTTCACAAATGAAGATATTGAGTTAGTTATTCACTTTGCAGCCTTCAAGGCAGTAGGTGAATCTGTTCAAAAACCTTTGAAATATTATAAGAACAACATCAGTGGTACCATTACTCTCCTTGAAAAAATGAAGGAATACGATGTGAAAAACATTGTCTTCAGTTCAAGTGCCACAGTTTACGGTACCAATAATCCTTCTCCAATGACCGAAGATATGCCAACATTAGCTATCAACCCATACGGTTATACTAAGTTGATGATGGAACAAATTCTTACAGACGTAGCTGCATCAGATCCGTCATGGTCTGTCACAAATCTTCGTTATTTCAATCCTATCGGTGCTCATGAAAGTGGTTTGATTGGGGAATTGCCAAACGGTATTCCAAACAACCTGATGCCATATATTACACAAGTAGCTATCGGTAAACTGCCTGAGCTTAACGTCTTTGGGGATGACTATCCAACTCCAGATGGTACAGGTGTGCGTGACTACATTCACGTTCTTGACTTGGCCTCAGGTCACTTGGCTGCTGTCAAATATAATTTGAGTCACAAAGGTGCTGAAATTTTCAACTTGGGTACCGGACATGGTTATAGCGTTTTGGATCTTGTTAAGACTTTCGAAGCTGAAAACAAGGTTGCTATCCCATACCGTATTCAAGGACGTCGTGCTGGTGATATTGCTACTTGCTATGCCTCTCCTGAAAAGGCCAAAGAAGTCCTTGGCTGGGAAGCTAAGAAGACCTTGAAAGAAATGGTTAGAGATTCTTGGCGTTGGCAAACGACTAACCCAAATGGTTATGAAGACTAAGTAGCTTAGCTCAAATTATCAGTTCCTAGAGAGTGTAAGATAAGCACTAGATTGTTTTAAACTATCCCTAATCTAGTAGCTTCAAAAATAAAAAGAAGAGGAGTGGAAGCAGTCACTAAATGATTACAGATTTAGAACTGTCTCACCCTCTTTTTATGTTTTAGCTTAGCTTTCTATGGTATAATGAAATTATGACTATTATTAATCAATTCGTCACTTTGGCGAGTCACCTTGTATTTATAGGATTGAGC
>OGJO01000136.1_pt1 | contig 62088 bp, 55 predicted proteins | sample 1572121 | NCBI WGS metagenome assembly OGJO01 (sample SAMEA2582081, study PRJEB24529) | metagenome | biome: Human gut stool | place: China | collected 2011
TGGAAGCCGATGATTTGATACAACGAATCCAGTACAATGAGATGCCCTTGCGAGTTGAATATTTCCTTACTGAGAAAGGTCGTGACCTGCTGCCGGTCTTTTACGCCATTTCCCAATGGGGAATGAAATATATACCATGATTCTAACTATATTAATATCTGCATGATAACAGCCGGGAGGCATTGACAATTTGAGTCAACTTCCCGGCGTTTTATTTTCTGCATTTTCTACTGCTGCAAAGGATTCAGGAAGCAACCTGATTCATGAGAGTTGATAACTCCCACCGCCTGCAAATAGGCATAGATGATTACGGTCCCCACAAACTTCATGCCTCGCTTTTTCAAGTCTTTTGAGATAGCATCCGATAATGGTGAGCTGACCTTGTCTACTTCTTGGATGCTCTTTTCATCTGTCCAATGCCATAAGTATCGGTTAAAACTGCCCCACTCTTGCTGTATCTTTTGAAACACTTGTGCGTTGACCACTGCAGCTCGTATTTTCAGCCGGTTACGGATGATTCCAGAGTCAGCTTGCAGAGCCGTCAATTTTTCTTCGCTATAAGATGCCACCTTCCGTAAATCAAACCCGTCAAAAGCACGGCGAAATGCTTCTCGTTTATTTAAGACACATTCCCAGGTGAGGCCTGCCTGAAAATTCTCCAAAATCAACATTTCAAACAGCAACTGGTCATCGTGGACCGGTCTGCCCCATTCCTCGTCATGGTATCGCAGATAAGTGGTATTAGTCGGGCTCACCCAATGGCATCGAATCTTTCCATCTGTCCACTGCATTCGTATCGTCATTTTGAACTTGCTCCGAAATCGTTATGCCTCGCACGCCTCCCGGAGAGCAGGCAGCAGCTCATCCAGCCGCCCGTCCAGTCCGAAGGACTGCTCTTTGATATTGTCCGCAATGTAGATCTCCCCCAGATTGATGGTCACATAAGTGGCATTTGGCTCGCCGGCCACCAGGCGCATCTTCCATGAATTTTATATATCTTCAAAAGATTTTGAGCAATAGTAGAATCTTTTGAAGAATACTAGTCTCATCTCATTCTTACTGCTTCAAATAGGCCAGCAGGGCTTCCGCCGATGCCTTGGCCCCGCCCAGGCTCCGCATATCCTCGCTGAAGGCGTGGGCCGTCTCCTTATAAGAAGGTTCGGTCAGCAGCTTGACGATAGCTGCTTTCAGTCCCTCGCTGGTGATGGCTTTTTTATCCAGAAAGGCGCAGCCAAGGCCTAGCTTTTTGATTTGGCGGGCGGTGATGGCCTGCTCCTCCATCTGGGGGATGGCAATCATGGGCACGCCATAGTAAATGGCCTCGCCGGTGCCGCCCATGCCGGCGTGGGTGATGAACACCGACGCCTGGGACAGGATATCCAGCTGGGGCACCATCTGACCGACTTCCACGTTGGCGGGGATGTCCTTCAGGCTGGCGGGGTCGATGGAGCCGAGCGCAGCAAAGACGTTGATGTCCAGGTCCCGCACTGCGTCAAACAGGATGGGGTAATACTCGGGCCAGTTGTTGAAGGCAGTGCCAAGGGAGGAATACAGCAGCGGCTTGCCGTTGTCGGGGGCTTTCCAGTGGCCGAAGGCGGTCCGCTTGCCGATCTGTACCCCGGTGAACACGAAACTGTCATCGAAAGTCCCGTAATTGGGAACCAACTTTTTCTGCATCATGACCAGGTTGAAGTCCCCGTGGCCGTCGAAGATCTCCTTGACGGTCAGCAGGCGGCAGCCATATTTTTCGGCATAGGTCTGGGCCAACTGCGCCGCGGCCTTGCGCAGAGGGTGGTCCGGCGGGCAGTTCTCGAACCCGGCGGCTACCGAGTAGCTGTCGTTGGAGGGGTAGCTGGTGTAGAGCATGACGTTGGCAACCTTGAGGTTGTCCGCCGCGATTGTGCCGGCAATGCCCGCAAAGTCGTGGACGACAGCGTCGGGTTTGTCGTTTTTCAGGGTGTCCAGCACAGTGTCGATGTAGGCTCCTGCCTCGTTTAAGAACAGGAAGGGCACCGCGGCGGCCACTCCGCCGTCATCCTCTTTCTTTTCGCCGTCCTCATTATGCTTGTCGTTTTCCGCCATCCAGGAGGGTACGGCGACGAACTTTGCCCCGGTGGGCTCAATGATAGTGCGGAAGGCTTCAGTGGTGAAATAAGTCACTCGAACGCCTTTCTTCACCAGTTCGGTGACGAGGGCCAGGGTAGGATTGATGTGCCCGAAGGCGCCCAGCGATACGAATGCGATATGCATACAAAAACTCCTTTCAAACAACAAAACAGCCATGCAGGCAGCGCAGGACGTTGCCCGCACGGCTGCGGGGAAAATAGGTGATGGCTTATTCTGTCAGGCCGTTGTTGGTGATCACTTTTTGATACCAGTAGAAACTGTCCTTTTTCATCCGGGCGCACTGCTTGGGATCGGTCTCGGTGCGGTCCACGTAGACTAAGCCGTATCGTTTGGCAAAGCCCTGGTGGCTGGACACCACGTCTACAAAGCTCCAGGGGCAATAGCCGAACACCGGCAGTCCTTCGTCAATCATGATGGCCAGCTGTTCGATGTGCTCTTTGAGGTACTCGATGCGGTAGGGATCATGGATCTGGCCGTCCGGGCCCAGTGTTTCGCTATAGGCCATGCCGTTTTCGGTGACGATCATGGGCAGACGGTAGCGATTATAGACCTTGCGCATCCCAATATGCAGGCCCATCGGGTCGATGCCCTTGTCCATCCACTCGGTTTTGCGCAGGTGGGGATTATCACAGATGTCGAAGGCGTCCGACACCCAGAAGGGCGGCTGGTCGTAGTTGACGGGACCCTCCTTGGCTTTGGCGCAAATGCTGAAATAATAGTTGATGCCGATGAAGTCGGGGGTCGAGGCTTTTAGCACGGCTGCATCTTCGGGCAGCGTCTGGGGGTAAAGTCCATGACTCTTTAAGTAGCTGGCCACATAGGGCGGATATTCGCCCCGGACACTCAGGTCGAGCAGGTAGAACTCCATCAGTTCTTCGGCGTTCTCGGCAGCCAGAACATCCTCGCTGCGACTGGACTGGGGATAGACCACCTGGATAGCACACACCGGGCCGATTTGGGCTTCCGGGTCAATCTGCCGCAGCAGCGAAATAGCCCGGTGCTCGGCCAGCGAGACATGATAGCTCATCTGGTAGATGTTCTGCAGGTTCTTCTGCTTGTCCTGCTCAAAGTTGCCGTTCATGATGCCGGCGGCGGTGGCGATGAGCTGTTCGTTCACTGTGACCCACCGCTTGACGCGGCCCTTGAAGTGGGTAAAGCAGACCTCGGCATATTTCAGATAGGCGTCGATCATCTTGCGGTCGAGCCAGCCGCCGAAGGCGTCCACCAGCGCCTGCGGACACTCGAAGTGATAGAGAGTAACGAGCGGTTCAATCCCTTTTTCCAACAGATAGTCGATGAGCCTGTCGTAAAAGGCCAGCCCCTCGGGGTTGGGGGTGCAGGTGGCATCCGGCATGATGCGGCTCCAGGCAAAGCCCATCCGGTAGACCTTCAGGCCCAGCTCGGCCATCAGATCCACGTCCTCTTTCCAGTGGTGGTAATGGTCTGCGGCCACTTTGTTGTCGGCGATGCCGGGGCGGCGTGCCCCCAGATCGGTGGTGGCAACGCCTTTGCCGCCTTCGTTGTAACCGCCCTCTACCTGAAAGGCGCTGGTAGACGCGCCCCAGAGGAAATTGGTGGGGAAAATCATTTGTTTCGTCAAGTCGATAACACCAGCCTTTTTGATTTTATGGTATCACGCAGTCAAACGCTCTCCAAATCTTTTTGGGAAAAGCCAAACAGATAAGTCAGAACAGCTGCCACGATCAGAGAAGCAAAGGAGGCTACCACGCCAACCACAATGTTGGCATTGGTACCACCCACATAGCCCAGCAGAGACAGGAAGTTGGGGGAGGTCATTGCATATCCCTTGAGGTCGAATATGCCGGCGATGGCGCCGCCCACAAAGCCGCCAACGGCCATCGTTACAAAGCAACGAGTAAAGCGGAAGCAGATGCCATACAGAGTGGGTTCGGTGACGCCGCCCAGAATGCCAGAAGCGAAGGCTGCAAAGGAGGTGCTGCGGTCATCCTTATTTTTCAGGCGGAGCGCTGCGCCCAGAGCCACACCGAAGCATGCCCAAGTCGCAAAGTTGCCCGCATTCATGGGGCCGCTGATGATGCCGGTCTCGAAGAAATCGGCCATCATGGGCATCATCAGAGCCAGGTGCATACCGCTCATAACCAGGAACTCCCACAGAGCGGCGATGACAGCCACGCCGAACCAGCCGGTGGTCATGCCAAACCAGGCAAGACCGCCGCTGATGGCATTACCCACAATGGTACCCAGAGGTGCCAGCAGGCAGAGGATAAAGGGCATGGAAATAATCAGGCTGAAGAACGGGGTAAAAACGCTCGTCAGCAGGTCGGGCATGAACTTTTTGACAAGTTTATAAATCAGGCAGAACAGGGGCACCGACAGCATAACAGGCAGAACAGTCTGGGCGTAATTGGTCACGGTAGCAGGGATGCCAAAGACCGTGAACGTTTGACCGTTGGTGGCAAAAGCCGCGAAATCGGGCACCATTAGAACACTGCCGATGAAAGAACCCAGCATACCGTTGACACCCAGCTGTTTGGCGGCATTGTAACCCACCAGAATAGGCATAAAGTAAAACGCCGCATCGTACAAGAAATCAAACAGGATATATAAGTTGCTCTCCAGGGTGTACAGCCCCAACAAGTCGGGGCCAAAGATAGAGTTGACAGCACGGAACAAGCCTCCGGCCAGCAGCACCGGGATCATGGGGGTCATACAGCCTGCCAGATAGCCCATGATATTCTTACCCACCTGCTTGGGGGTCAGCTTCCGTTTGGTGATGGCGGCATCCTGGACGGCAGCAGCATCATCCTTGACGGCGGCGCTGGCGCTGATGCCTGCCAGCTTGCACAGTTCCTCATACACTTTCGGAACATTGGTGCCGATCACGATCTGGTACTGCTGGCCGCCGCGCACAACACCCAGCACACCGGAAATCTTTTTCACCTCATCGTCTTTGGGGAGGCTGTCGTCTTTCAGATACAGGCGCAGGCGTGTCATGCAATGGGTGGCATCCTTGAGATTGGCCGCTCCACCTACCGCCGCCAGAACCTGCTCGGCGATCTTTTTATTGTCTGTCATACTGATTCCTCCTATTTTAAGTCAAATCGTCGTAAGTGACGAGCTGAACATCCTGCTCCGCCAGCCAGGCGCGTACCTCGGGCCGGCAGAGCATAGAAGTTTCTCGTAAACGGGTGGTCGTCATGCTGGAATGGTCCAGCAGATAGGCATCGATATAGCCCGGATGGAAGACCATCAAGTCACACCCGCCCTCGTGAGCATTTGCCACCGCATCCTGTACGCCAGTAAAGGGGTCGGTCTCGTATGCCTTAAAATCTCTAGGCATATAGGCGTACACTTTGGTGTGGCGGAAGGTTACTGCCTCGCCGGGACGGCCCATCGCAAAGTAGGGCAGGCCGTGCCGCTGGGCAACGATTTCCAATCCCTGAAAGAAATTGGCGCTGGCCACTGCGTGTCCCTCAAAATAGCCCGGTTCGCGGCCGGTCAAGGCTTTGAACTGGCGATACTGGGCCTCGATCTCTTCAATCGCCTCGTCCAGCACCACAAAGTCACGGCCTTCTTTGGCGGCCTCTCGGTAGGCGCGGCTGGGTTTGAACTCTCCTTCCGGCGTACAGAGGCTGGGAATGCGAGCGGGGTCAGTCAATGGCCGGCCCACACAAATGTTGGTGTGCTGCCCTAGACAAAGCTGGCGGCCATACAGCAGCCCCAGTCCGTGGACAGCTGCGGGCATATTGGTCATCACCCCCACTGAGCGCACCAGTCCGGCTGCTACCGCCGCCGCAATGCCGCAGTTGATGCCTTCAGAGTAGCCAAGGTCATCAGCACGGATGAGTAATCGTTTCATGGTTTTGTCCTCTACAAAGAAAAAGTTACAGTTTTTGCTTTTGGTTCTTGCTTCATTTGTTTCAATGCCAAGGTTTTCACGACTGGCCAGTCCGATTTCCTCTTTGCACTAAAATTATAACATGATTGGAACTCGATTTGGTTGCAAATATAAGTGCGCCATTTCAGATTGGTAGCGCATGTTTCAATTTCTGAAAAGCGAAAAACTTTTTTATCGTTTTTTGTGCGCTTTGACAAAATAAAAAGGCCGCAGGGCGGTTAACCCTCGCGGCCTTGCTGTATTTTTTGCTATGCTTTACTGGAACGCTTTATCGTATGCCTGCATATAGCCCATGACGATCAGGTCGTTGGCCATGAGGGCTGCATATTTGCCCACGTCGTTGCGGTTGGTGGTGCCGCATTGCAGGATGAAATCGGCGGTGTTCAAATAGGGGCTGGCAAGGTTCTGGGTGATGACCAGAACCTTGCAGCCGCTGGAAATGATTGCGTTACAGATGTCCGGGTAACGAGTCGGGTAGCTGCCGCCCACGCTGCAAATGATGGCAAAGTCGTTTTCGGTCAGGCTGCGGGCGCACTCCAGCTGAGCGGCATAATCCATGAACAGCTCGACATAGCGGCCCATAATCATCATTTTACTTTGGAAGTAGTGGCCGATGTCCCACAAAAAGTGGTGGGAGAAATAGGCCGCCTTGCCGCAGCCGTGCAACACCCGCACAATGTCGGGGATGACTTCGGCGTTTTCAGGCGTAATGGTAGCATAGATGTTGCTGATCAGCGTGTCGCGATAGGAACCGATGGCCATTTCCTGATTGTTGTGCAGCATGGTGTAGAACTGTCGGGAATAGTCGGTCCGCATGGTGAAGTCCTGCTCCAGCCAGGCCTGGAACGCTTTGAAACTGTCCATCCCCAGAAAGCGGCAAAACCGTGAGATGGACGCCTTGGAGGTATAGCACAGGTTCGCGATCTGGCCGAGAGTCATCCCTTTGAGCTGGGGGTAATGCTTGAGCAGAGTCACTGCGATATCATAGTTTGCGTCCCGTTCGGGTGTGGTGCTCACAAAACTGAGCAGCCTGTCTGCCAGAGAACCCATCATTCTTGCTTCGCTCATCGCTGCTGCCTCCCCTCGCTTTCTCAAAGTGTTTTTATTGTATCATATTTGACAGCGAAATGTCAAAGAAGCGTATTGTTTTGAAAGAAAGTCATACCAAAAATAACGGCGGGCAGCCGAACATCTGCCTTTGGTGTACAAGAACAGGTAGTGTTCAAAAAGAACACCACCAGACGGCACTCAAAAGCCTTGCAATAGGACACAAAACATGGTATATATTATACGAAATGTAATGCAGTTACATCCATCCCCATACAGAGCGAAGGGAGGCCCTCCTATGACCGCTGTAATCTACGCCCGCTATTCCAGCGACAATCAGCGCGAAGAATCCGTCGAAGGCCAGATCCGGGAATGCACGGCGTATGCCGAAAAGAATGGCATTATGCAGATTTGATTCTAAACGGCGAGCCGGAAGAATATTTGAAAAATACGGCTGGGAGCCGTGGGTTAGAAGATTAAACACACACTAAAAAACAAGGTGCGCCACCCGGACGCACCCTGCCAAGATCCACAGACGATAGCGATATGTACAACAGGGTGCTCCCCGTCGGAACGCTCTGTTTTTCTTTGCTGGCTTTATCGGGGTAAGGGGAAATGTTTGTGGACTTTTTCTTTTTGTTCAAACGCACACTCCACAATCCGTAGACAGCTTAATGTGATTGTACCTGATACAACATTCCTTTACGAATCTCGTAAGTTTTATCTGCTACGGCATCATAGTAGGCATTGTGACTGATAACGAGAATTAACTTTTTTCCCGGAGCTTTAACAAGTAATTGATCAGGCGATGTTCAGTTTTTTCGTCAAGGTTGCTTCCGGGTTCATCCAGCAAGATGCAAGAAGAGTTACCCAAAAGGGTACGTGCTAGATAAATCTTTTGCTTTTCGCCCAGAGAAAGATTCTCAGGCTTGATAGTCACCTGCTTGTCAGCGGGAGGCAGCTGAAGAACAGTTTCAAGTTCTTGATACTGTGTATTGGAAATCTTTCGTCCACAAACAATGTTTTCTCGGACTGTACCTGGAAAAATAAAGTTAGGATAGAAAAGATAACTTAGCTCTGATTTGTCGCAGTTAAATCTTCCGTTTTCGTTGAAACGGAGATGCTTTGCGTCCGGGGCAAACACACCAGAGATTATATTGAACAGAGATGACTTGCCGCAGCCATTCTCTCCATGGATTAGCACCAGACCTTTCCCATGGACAGTAAAGTCGTTCACATGGAAAAGCGACTCACTCTCCGATCGCATCAGGTCGATATTATGAGCCTCGATTTTTGGAGGGGCTATAGTTTCTGTATTCTTTTGCTGATCTGGCATGGCAAGAAAGTCTGCCACACGATCGAAGGATGGCTTCTGGCTGATAATCTGGGCATGAAGTTGAGAAATTTCTGACAGAGGATGGAACAGGTAGGCAATGATCTGAATAGAGAATAACAGCTGACCGATGGTCATGTTTTGCAACACCACTTGGTTTCCACCAATGATTAAAATAAGCAGAGGTGCCAATGTGGTGACAAAAAGAGGAAATTCTTGCACGATCAGCAGAAGAAAGTGTTGACGATTGCGAGCATCAAGATATGACTTCAGAGCCTCATGATAGCGGTTCTGCATATAATTTTCGACCTTGTTTAGAGTAATGCTGACCTTGCCGTTGAGAATCACATCAAATTCCTGAAACCATAAATCTCCAGCTTCCCTCTCCTTGGCTACGAGTCTTTCCAGTTTGCTTTTGTTAAGAAAACTGGGAACCATATAGAGCGGAATCAAAATGATTGCCGTCAATGCAACAGATGGGCTGGCATAGAAAAGCAGAAGTCCAATGATGATCATTACTTTAACTAAGTTTGCAGGTACTGTGACCAAATAGCTACTTACAGTATATATCGCACTGACATCGTTCGCCATATTTTGAATACGGGCTTTGTTCTGGCTCTCATAGGCAGGGATACTGCTACTCAAAATCTTTTGCGCCAGATGTTGGCGGTAATTACCCGCCATGCGATCTGCATTCATCTGAGAATTATAGTTGACGAAATAAAACTGGTAAGAATGAATCAAAAAAACACAAACAATAATTCCACAAATCCACGAGAGTGGCATATGAGTGCCTGAGGTGATCCAGACATCGGTAAGATACAGAGTCAGGCCAGCAGGCAACAAGGCAAGCAAAAAGCCCACCAAGTCAAAAATGATTCGCGTAACCAGCTGAGACCAAGTAATGTAGATTCCACGTTTTTCAAGATATTGTTTCATTTGAAGTCTCCTCTCCCTGACTTTGTATGTTAAGCCGTGAGTTTTGTGGTGTCTACATCTTATCACAGTAAAAACCGGTTGACCATATCGTCTGGTGTAATAAATAATTTTATAAGACGACAAGTCAACGAGAGAAGTGCTTGTGTGATGGCATAAGGCGTACTATAATAATGATAATATTGATTATTTGAGGTACGGAAGAATGCAGAACTATAGGCTTGGTGATTATATCCGCCAGCGACGGCAGGAGTTGAATTTGACGCAGGAGCAAGTCTGTGCAGGCATTTGCGAGCCTGTTACTCTCTCCAGATTTGAAAATGGAAGGCAGACCCCCAGTCGTACAAGGATCAATGCTATTCTACAACGCCTTGGCTTGCCAGATGATCGGTATTATGCACTTGTAACACCAGAGGAGCTGGAAATTGAGGCATTGGAAAAGGAAATCGTGGCATGCAATGCGCTGAAACACGTTCATGAAGGCTTTGATAAAATCAATCAGCTTGAAAAAATTGTAAAGCCGGATGATCAAATTACACAGCAATTTATTCTCCGATCAAAGGTTCTTCTTGGTGGGCTGGATAAAAGGTATTCAAGTGACGAACGAATCCAAATGCTGATGCAAGCGATTCAAATGACGATACCAAATTTTCGACTGAGTAAAATTGAAGACTATCTTTACACGTTGGACGAAATGAAGCTAGTCAATCAAATTGGAAATGCTTATTCCTTGGCGGGTGATAATGAAAAAGCAGCCGATATTTTTTATCGGTTGCTTCAGTATATGAGACGCCATCTCCAAGAAATGGTCACATCAAACAGGATGTTTCCTTTGGTTCTCTACAATTTTGCCAGATCTCTGGACTTGTTGGAAAGATATGAAGAAAGCGCAAGAGTTGCAAGAAATGGAAAAGAAGCTTGCATTAAATATGGACATTATCAAGTACTTCACTCTTGTCTGGAAATCGAAGCTGAGTGTGATTTCTTCCTTGGCAAAAAAGAAGAGAGTGCAGAGCGATATCGTGAGGCCTTTTACATTTGCAAAGTTATGGGATACGAGGATGACTTGCAGATTATTCGTAATGAGGCCCAAAAATATCTGGACATTATTTTCTAAATGTTAAGTAATATCGTCCTGTGGTGTAGCGGCATCTGCTGGTGTAGTGGGATCACTGTTTGCTCCGAACGAAGTTCCTGCCCCTGTTTGTGCAGCGGCGTTAACGGAAAGTCGGTATCACGTCCGGTTGGCTCATGAAATTTTCAAGGTACAACTCCCGTAAAGAAAAATACCACCCTGCAAGACGGGCGAAAAATTTTGTCGGGTGAATCGGCGGCAAAATGAATCGGGTGTGTTGCGGAGCGGTAAATCTTTCAGGGAAAATCCACGGTGAGGCAGCGTTCAAAATGAACACGACCACATCTTGTAGAGGGTTTCAAACCAATCCACAAGAACGGTGGAATTTAGAAGAAAAATACCACAGTATGTAGAATGCGTCAAGAGGATTTTGAGAGATTTATGCCAGTAAAGTGGAGAGAGTAGGACTTATTTTATCGTGCAATCCCTGCCTTACCCAAAGTATAACAGGAGAACCGCAGACAGTACGGATGAAAAATCGTGAAGCAAGATGAATTTTTTGGATTATCATAAATAGCACGACTTTTTGACCGACAACACAAATTTTTGCACCCTTATTCCGTGGGATTCTCTTTATAATAAGAACAGAAATCAAACGGAAAAAGGAGATGTGGATGATGCAAGCAACAAACCTGAAAACGAATCATCTGACCCAGCCTCTCGGCATAGATGCCGGGACGCTGTTTTTATCGTGGCAGTGCGCCGAAGGCGTGCGCCAGACCACCTACGAAATCGAAGTGACCGCCGGAGCTGAAACGCTGTGGGCAAGCGGAAAGATCTTGAGCAGTGTGATGCACACCGAAACGCCCACCCCTGTGCCGCCCAAGACGCAGGGACAGTGGCGCATCCGGCTGTGGGATGAAAACGACCAGCCCGGTGCGTGGAGCGAAGCCGTCTTTGAAACGGGTCTGCCCTTTGCCGACTGGCAGGGCGTGTGGGTCTGCCCGGAAACGGAAGAGCCGGATATCGATTGCACCGATGCAATCAACGCCTTTGCAAAGCCCAACTGGGAGCAGAAGCAGGTGGCACTGGAAGCCTCCGGCAAAGGGCAGGCGCAGCCGTATCAGCCCCACCGTCCGGCAAGCTATCTGCGCAAGGTGTTCACAGCCCCGGCAGGAGAAAGCAAGCGGCTGTATATTACCGCCAAGGGTCTATATACGGCATGGCTGAACGGCAAGCGGGTCGGCGATATGGTGCTTGCTCCCGGCAGCTTTACCGCAGACAAGCACCTTGGGGTACAGACCTACGATGTGACAGGGCTTGTTCATCCCGGCGAGAATGAACTGCTCATCGCACTGGGCGATGGCTGGTACCGCAGCACTTCCGGCGTGGATGGTGACCGCGACCTGTTCGGCAAGGAACTGGCTGTCCTGTTCCAGCTGGAAGTGGATGGCAAGGCGGTCTGCGTTTCGGACGATGCCATGGAAGCAACCCAGTGCGGCCCCGTCCGCCAGAACGATCTGCAGCAGGGCGAAGTGTACGATGCCCGGCTGGAAGGAGAACTGACCGGCTGGCACGGCGTGAAGACTGCACCCAACACGCTCCCCCTCATTGGCATGAACACCGTGCCCATCCGGGAACAGGAAGCCTTTGCGGGCAGGCTGTTCCGCACACCCAATGGAGAAACGGTTCTGGATTTCGGGCAGAATATGGCAGGTTATGTAGAAATGAAGCTGACTGCCCACGAAGGTCAGAAAATCCGTCTGCTCTGCGGCGAAACGCTGGACGAGAACGGCAACTTTACGCAGGAGAACTTTCAGGACCGGAACCGCCACAAAGAGGGCGGCACGGCACAGATGCTGGAACTGATCTGCAAAGAGGGCGAAAACCACTATAAGCCCAGTTTTACCATCATGGGCTTCCGGTACGCAAAGGTGGAAACGGACATCGACCTGACCGGCGCAGAGTTTACCGCCCATGCCGTCTATTCGGAGATGCCGGTGACCGGCAGCTTTGGGTGCGGCAATGCGGATGTGAGTCAGCTGGTGCAAAACAGTGTGTGGAGCCAGAAGGGAAACTTCTGCGATATCCCCACCGACTGTCCTACCCGTGAGCGTGCCGGCTGGACGGGCGACATGGGGGTGTTCATTGAAACCGGTCTGACCCTGATGGATTGCTACCCGGTGGTGGAAAAATGGCTGGCAGAATGCCGCCTGAACCAGTACCCGGATGGGCGCATGGCAAACATTGCCCCGCCCACCAGCCGCCCCGGTTATATGACCCCCATGCTCTGCATGTCGGCGGGCTGGGGCGATGCTGCCATTCTGGTGCCCTACGCTCTTTATCAGCGTACCGGCGACCGCAAGATCCTGGCAGACAACTACGAGATGATGCAGAAGTGGTATGCGTTCCTGCTGGGTCGTGCCCAGCAGACCACCGAGGAGCAACAGACCGGCGAGTACGCCAGATATACCGTCCTGAACGGTCTGGACTACGGCGAATGGTGCGAGCCGGGCATCACCCCCATGCAGGCGATGATGAACCCCCGCAAAAGTGTGGGTACGGCGTATCTGGCTTATTCCGGGCGGCTTCTGGCAGAAATTGCACAGGCACTGGGCAAGGCAGAGGACGCAGCGCAGTACCGTGACACAGCGGAAAAAGCCCGCCTTGCCTATCATGCCGCCTTTACGGATCATGGGAAGATCACATCCGACCGGCAGTGCGAATATGTCCGTGCCATGGCATTCGGTCTGTTGGATGAAGCTGAGAGCCAGACTGCCGCCGACCAGCTGAACCAGATGGTGCTGGAAAACGGCTGCCACCTGAACACCGGCTTCCTTTCCACGCCCTTCCTCTGTGAGATGCTGGCAAAGTATGGTCATGCGGACACCGCTTACAAGCTGCTGCTGCAGGATACCGCCCCCAGCTGGCTCTATGAGGTCAAACAGGGCGCTACCACCGTCTGGGAAACGTGGACGGGCATTGACACCAATGGACACCCCAGTGAATCGCTGAACCATTATTCCTACGGCGCGATCTGCGGCTGGCTGTTCGGCGGTGTGTGCGGCATCCATCTGGCAGGGGAGATCCTGACCATCGCTCCCACCCCGAACCCTGCACTGGGTTGGGCAAAAGCGGTGTACGATTCCCCGGTGGGGCGCATTGAAAGCGGCTGGCAGTATGCAGGCGATGCCGTGACCTACACCATCACCGTGCCCTGTAATCTGACCGCAGAGGTTGCCCTCCCGGATGGCAGAAACCTGACCTTGCAGCCGGGAACCCATATCCTGTAACGCAAAAAGATTCCCCGCAAAACACAACGCCCCACACCGGAAGGAATAACCGGTGCGGGGCGTTGCTTTTATGGGGTAATGAAGAAGGAAATGATGAGAAAATGGCAGATCAGAATTTTTGTGCAAGGTATTTTGCACTGAGCTGGAAGCTCTTGACAGGGGAATTGTCTACCCAGTTGCGGTGGCTTTCCAGAATGATGGCATCTACATTCACGGCAAGTGCCTGTGTCATCAGGCTGTCCAGATCCATGTTGCCGGTGCCCAGCTCCATACTGTCGGTTTTCAGAATGGGGGTTATGGCACTGCCGGAGAGCCGCGTGCCCCGGTCGTTGATGTGCCACAGCTTCATGCGCGGGCCAAGCCGCTGCATCCACGCCAAGGCGTTTGCACCGCCCTCGGTGAACCAGTAGCTGTCAAACTCAAAGTTGACGAAGGCCGGATCGGTCTCCTCTAAAAGAATATCGTAAGCACGCTTTTCTGCGTTCACAGGACGCAGCTCGCAGTTGTGGTTGTGGTAGAGCAGGTGGATGCCCTCTTTTTGCAGAGTCTCACCCGCCTTGTTCAGGCGTTTTGCCAGTTCATGCATCGCGGCTTCATCGCCGTAATCAAAGCGGTACATCCCGGTGATGACCACATACTCCGTGCCAAAACTCTTTGCTTCCTCGGCCACTGCATGGGCATCCCGTTCCAGACTGCCAAGGTCGGTGTGCAGGCTGACCACCTTCAGGTCGGCTTCCTGCACCAGCTTGTGCCAGTCCAGATTGCCGCCCTTGCCCACCGGCATTCCGGCGGCTTTGGTCAGCAGCTTAACCAGAAATCCAATGGGATGGATCATAAATCCACACAGTTCAATGCCGTCGTACCCGGCGGCTTTCATGGCGGCAAGGGTCTCTTTGGCCTGCTGTTCGTTGTTCAGTACAGTGCCCAGCATAAATTGCTGCACGGCTTTGATGGGCATGATTTACCCCTCCAGTTTGAATGTCTTGCCCGGCGTGATGCCGTTTTCGTTAAAGCTGTCCACGCAGATGTAGTATTCCTGCCCGGCGGTCAGGGTGGAAAGGGTCACTTCGTCTGCATCGTAGACCAGCCAGCTCAGATAGAGCTTGTCGGGTGCAACGCCATAGCGGACATTGCAGCCCTGCGCATTTTCAATGTGCTGCCAGCTGATCGTTGCGTCCAGTGCATCCACACGAATCCCGGCGGCTTCTGCCTGTGCAGGCTTTGCGCCTTCGCCGTTGCCGAACACCCGCAGGCCGCTGATGCGCAGCGTCTGTCCGTAGGGCAGCGCACCGCCGGTCACCCGGACATACCGCGCCCGGATGCCGTCCGCAAACTCAAAGTAGCCGTTGGAACACTCCCGGACAACCGTTTCGCGGATCGTCCAGTCTGCTCCGTTCACACTGGTCTCTACCGTGTAATGGGAGATCTGCGGCCGGGTCTCGATGTGGCGGGTCTTGCGGGTATCGCCGTAGCTGTCGGCAGGGAAGTCCACCACAAGCTTTTCATCTGCCATATTTACCTGAATGGCGCGGATATCACTCTCTTTGCCAAGGTCCACGCAGAGCCATTCGCCGGGCTCTGTACCAGCGGCGCTCCACCAGCTGCGGCAGTCCTCGTTGACGGCCAGTGCCGGGCTGCTGCCCTCGGCAGTGCTGGAAGCCGTGACCGGCTTTTTGTAGCTCAGCAGCATCCATTCCGGCTGCTGGCTGGCGGCATCGAATTTGCCAGCCGGGATGCGGTGCGGGTAATCGGCAAAGTTCTGGTTGCAGTAGAGTACCCCGTCTTTGTCGAACCCGGCAGGGAACAGCCCCACCCGGCGCTCAAAGTCATAGTTGACGGAAATGCGCATGGTAGAGGCGTGCCACCAGTTGCCATAGCGGTCGGCAATGGTGCTGCCGTGGCCTGCGCCGGTGATGAATCCGCCGGGCTTTGCGGAAAACGGGTTGGATACCTGCCGCACAAAGGGACCCAGCGGAGAATTGGAGGTGTATACACCATCGGCGTAAGTGTTGTACTGGGTGCCGGGGCAGGCGTATTGCAGGTAATAGAGGCCGTCATGCTTTGTCATAAAGGCACCCTCAATGTAGGGTTTGCCCACGGCGTTGAACATGGCAGTCAGGCTTTCGGCACTCAGGCCGGGGATGTTTGCCATCTGCGGCGGCAGATCCAGCTTGCCGGTTTCCGGGTTATAGAACTGCTTCATGGACTGGTACAGCACGCTGGCTTCCCGGTCCACAATGCCGTTGTTGCCGGGGCGTTCGTAGCCCAGTACGGTTTCATTGCCGAAGATCAGCTCCTGCTTTTCACCGATGGGGGTCATGGTGTCCGGGTCCATCTCCACGCCGTAGATGGGCGTAGTATTGGAGCAGCCCCAGTAGAAGTACACCCGGCCATCATCATCGCAGAACAGATCCGGGTCCCAGAAAGCAAAGGGCGCAGATACTTCGGTAAACGGCTCGGTCAGGGGGTCAGCGGTGCGCAGGATGGGACAGTTGCGCCCCTTGCGGCTGGCGCAGAAGTACAGGTGATCGCCCACCTGCCGCACATCGGGGGCATAATCGTAGATCAGCAGATCCGGGTCTGCATGGAAGTCCCAGTGCAGCAGGTCGTCCGAATACCAGAAGCCCGCCGACATGGAAACAAAGAGATAATATTTACCCTTGAAGGATACCAGCGTGGGGTCTGCACCCTCCCGGAAACCTGCTGTACGGGGGCCTTCCTTCATGTGCTGGTAACGGTAGCCCAGATCAAGGGGGTTACAATAGGTTTGTTTCATCGAATCACTCCTTGGAAATGCCCTGCAATACACGGTTCAGCTGCTTGATGTCCTCTTCCGAAGCGCCGGCCTGCATCAGCATGGATTCAATGGTCATCCGCCGCATGGCGCGCTCCATCATCGCCACCAGAGCCGGGTTGTCCTTCACGGCGGCGGCAACATCTCCGCGGGCAGCGGCAGCTTTATCAGAGATCTGCTTCAGAATGGGACCAACTTTCGGGTCTGCTGTGGCGGCAGCCATGTTGTCCTTGACCGACCAGCAGCTTTCGTCCAGCTCGCCGTCAAACCAGTTGGTCACGTTCTTGCGGTTGTCCATGGCGTAATCCGGGTTGGGGGCGTCCACCTTGTTCACCAGGATCACGCTGCTGTGCTCACCGGAGCGTGCCTCAATGCTGTGCTTGCCGGTGATGGGCAGCTGGAAGGTGAACACCTTGTCGCCCTTACGGGTCTCCACCAGCTGACCGTCCTTGTACAGCGAGACCTCCGGCAGATTGGAGTAGACCTTGATCTCAGTCACATCCTCGGCGCGGTCTACATAGCGGCTGCCGCACAGGTGCACGAACGGCTCCTTGCTCCAGTAGGCCTTGTAGAGATAGAAGGGGTCTTTTTTGAGCTTGCGGTCAAAGGTGACAAGTCCCTTCTGGTTCTCGCCGTGCTTGCCGCCCTCATCACGGCCATCGGCGGCAAAATCGAACATATTCCACACATGGGTCGCCCACAGCCACGGACGAGCGGCGATCATCTTTGCGATATGTTCATGGTAGACGCACTGATAACTCTCGGTGTAGTCGCCTTTTTCCGGGTGACTGCTCTGGTACTGGGGGTTGGCGTCGGCACCGTACTCCGAAAAGCCGATGCAGCGGTCAGGGTAATCGGCGTGGTACTTGTCAAAGAACTCGTCGTTCTGCTCCAATTCGCCCAGATACCAGCCGAAGTAGAGGTTGTAGCTGTTCACATCGGGAATTTCCAGAATGGGACTGGTGGTCTCCAGCATAAACACGTTTGCCATGGTGGTCTTGCGGGTGGGGTCCAGCTTGTGCGCCAGCTCGTTCAGCAGACGGTGGTTTTCCAGCAGATCCTCGTTGACAGCAGAAGCAGCGGTGATCTCGTTGGACAAGCCCCACACGGCAATGCAGGGGTGGTTGTAGTTCTGGACGATCAGCTCTTCCATCTGGGTCAGGGTGTTGGCACGGCCGTTGGTCATGTGCATGGTGATGTAGGGGATCTCTGCCCAGATGACAAGACCCTTTTCATCACACAGGTCGTAGAAATACTGTGCGTGCTGATAGTGTGCCAGCCGGATGGTGTTGGCCCCGATTTCCAGAATGATGGAGATATCCTCCTCCATCATTTCGTTGGTCAGGGCAATGCCCGCACCTTTTCGGTCCTGATGGCGGGAAACACCGCGCAGCGGATATTCCCTGCCATTCAGGATAAAGCCCTTCTGGGGGTCGATCTCAAACTTGCGGCAGCCGAACCGGGCGGAGGTCTCCTCGCCATTGTCCAGCTTGGCAGATACGGTGTAGAGGAAGGGGTCGTCCACGCCATCCCACAGATGGGCGTTGTCCAGCGTGAAAACAACCTTTGCGGTGCCCTTTTCCACCGGGGCGGTGAGGGTCTGACCCTCCAGTGCAAAGGTCACGTTCTGTGCGCCCACCACGGCGGCTTCCACGGTGACCTCGGCGGTCTTGGCCGCAAGGTCGGTGACGATGGGGGTCACCTTCAGTGCCGGTGCGCCATGAGCGGGCAGGGCAAAGTGCTCTGCCGGGACAATGTGCAGGGTCACATCCCGGTAAATGCCGCCGTAGAAGGTAAAATCGGCTTTCTGGGGATACACGGTGTCGTTGTCGCGGTTGTCCACGGAAATGGCCAGCAGATTTTCCTCTTTGAGGTGGTCGGTCAGGTCTACCCGGAAGGTGGAGTAGCCGCCCTTGTGCTCGGCCAGCTTTTCACCGTTCAGGTAGACGGCAGCGGTCATGGCTGCGCCGTCCAGCTGCAAAACAGCCTTGCCGCCTGCCGGGATGGCGGGCTTTGCCAGTGCCAGCGTATACCAGCAGGTGCCGCGGTAGTAATCGTTGCCGCCGTCCTGACCGTCCACGGCGTTCCAGGTGTGGGGCAGAGCAATGGCCTCACCCATAACAGCGGTGGGGATGCCGGGGTTCTCCTTGGTAAAATGCCAGTCGCTCTGATTCAACAGGATGGTCTTGCTCATGGTAAAAACTCCTTTATAAAAGATGGATGGAATCAGCAAAGACCGAAAGAGCGTATGAGCCCTTTCGGTCTTTGCAGGGTGTTACTGCATCTGTTCTGCAATTACTTCATGACGAAGGGCTTCTTTCTTATCTGCGATGCGTTTCTGGACGTTGACCATTTCTTCCTTGGTCAGCGGGCAGCCCAGCATAGCGATCAGGGTGATGGCCCAGCCCAGCATGGGCAGACCGAACTTGATGGCAAGGGTCATCCAGAAGATGCCGCTGGTGTAGGGATCCGTGGGCTGGGGCATGGTGGTGGTGTAACCCAGAAGGGCGACCGCACCGGTGGCGATGACAGCAGCCACCGAGGTGATGAGCTTGTCCACCAGACTGTAAGTACCAGAAACGACAGCCGGGATATAGCGGCCGCTGCGGTCCAGCTCGTAGTCAATGGTATCAGCCATGTAAGAAGTGTTGGAGGTGGTAATGCACATCATGGAACCATTCTGCAGCAGAGTCAGCAGGACGTAAACGATCATGTTCCAGCTGCCGATCACACCGATCTGACGAGTGTCGGTAAAGATGAAGAACAGGAACAGCACAGAGGCGATGGCCATGCTGACGCAGGTCCAGGTCACGATGCCCTTCTTGCTGCCATTTTTGCCCACATACTTTGCACCGAAGGCCGCAAAGAAGATGGAAGGCACCATGCTGATCACGCCAAGGGTGGTAGCAAGACCCATGTTGCCGATGAGGATGCCGTTCAGCATCGTGTTGATGATGGCCTGGCTGCCTACCTGCTGTGCCAGCTTATCGGAAGCGTTGGAGGCGATGTAGCACTGCAGGGGCTTGTTGTGCTTGAGCACCTCAAGAATATCCGCAGTTTTCAGCGGCTCGTGTTTTTTGCTGGTGCCCTCGAAGTTTTCGGGCTTATCGTAGGCGGAGATACCGGCGCAGACGATCAGGGTGCCGATGCCGGCAATGATCAGCACGATGGTGCAGACCGTGCTGAGGAAGTCCTGATTAAAGGTGCCGCCGCACTTGGGCAGGATGACGGTGTAGATCAGCATGCTCATGCCCATGGGCACGGCGTAGTTCAGTGCAGTGGTCCAGACACCGATGGTGGGACGCTGGCGGGGATCGTTGGTCATAATAGCCGGCAGGGTCTGGGCGGTCATGTTGGTGACGGTATAGCCGATGATGTAAATAATGTAGGTCAAAACGAACACCGGCAAGCCGAAGCCCTTGCTGGAGCACAGGTTGAACATACACAGCAGGCCGACAGCCTCGATCAGGTAGCCGCTGATCAGCAGAATGCGCAGCTTGCCGAAACGGGTGTTGACGCGGTCGTAGATGAACGCCAGCATCGGGTCGGTAAAGCCGTCCAGAATGCGGGCCAGCATCAGGATGAGACCGACGGTTGCGGTGGTGATGCCGTAGCCGATGCTGGCAGAATAACTGGCCATACCGATCAGGGAATAGACGCTCATGCCCACAAAAGCGTTGCAGGCGTAACAGATGATCTGCCAGAGCTTTGCACGGCGGTACTGGACGCCGTCTGCTTCACTGGCACTGGGTTTCTTTTGGAACATAATGATTTTCCTCCTTTTTGTGTGAACGGAGTTCCGCTTTCTCTGACACCAGAATAACAGAATGCAACAGCCACCGCCGGATGAAAAACGATAGTTAAGGATAAAAATTCGTGCAATAATTTGTGATGCGTGAATTTGCGTCCGCCTTCACGATTTATTGTCCCGTAGGGGCAAAACAGGTCTGCTACAATAGCCTCAACAAGCAACACGCAGGAAGGGAGAACCATCATGCAGAAATTTGAAAAAGGCTTTTTCATCGGTGCTGCAACAGCAGCCCATCAGGTAGAGGGCAACAATACGAAGAGTGACTACTGGGCACAGGAGCAGCTGCCCCATTCCAGCTTTACGGAGCCCAGTGGGATTGCCTGCGACCATTATCATCGGTACGAAGAAGATATCAAGCTCTTGGCTGATGCCGGGCTGAATGCCTACCGCTTTTCTATCGAGTGGGCACGGGTAGAGCCGGAGGAAGGAACGTTCGACCCGGAAGCCATCGAGCATTACCGCAAGGTGATCGCCTGCTGCAAAGCGCACGGTGTAGAGCCTATCGTCACCCTGCTGCACTTCACCAGCCCGAAATGGCTCATCTGCAAGGGCGGCTGGGAAACCGAAAGCACCGTAGAGGATTTCAAACGTTATGTGACCTATGTGATGGAACAGCTGGGCAGCGAGCTGCGCTATGTCTGCACCATCAACGAGGCCAATATGGGCTTGCAGCTGGCCGCGATCTCCAAGCGGTTCCGTCTGATGGCAGAACAGGCCGCCAAAAATGCCGCAGCGGCCGGAAAGTCTGCCGAGGGCACGGTGCAGGTGGGCATGAACTTCCAGAAGATGATGGAAAACATGAAGTATGCCGCCATGGAGAATGCACAGGTGTTCGGCACACCCCAGCCGCAGATCTTTGTCAGCGAGCGCACCCCGGAAGGTGATCTGCTGGTGCTGCGTGCCCATGCAGCCGCACGGGATGCCGTCAAAGCCATCTGCCCGCAGGTCAAGGTGGGCCTGACCCTCTCGCTGCACGACTTGCAGGCACAGCCCGGCGGCGAAGCCTTTGCCGAGGCCGCATGGCAGGAGGAGTTCACCCATTATCTGCCTTATATCAAAGACGATGATTTTCTGGGTGTGCAGAACTATACCCGCACCCTTTACGGCCCGCAGGGGCAGCTGCCGGCACCGGAGGGCGCAGAACTGACCCAGATGGACTACGAGGTCTATCCGCAGGCACTGGAACACGTCATTCGCAAGGTGGCAGAGGAATTCAAGGGTGACCTGATCGTGACCGAAAACGGCATTGCCACCGCCGATGATACCCGCCGTGTGGCGTTTATCCGGCAGGCGCTGGATGGCGTGCAACACTGCATCGCCGACGGCATCCCGGTGAAGGGATACTTCCATTGGAGCCTGATGGACAACTTTGAGTGGCAGAAGGGCTATGCCATGCAGTTTGGACTGATCGCCGTGAACCGCGAAACGATGGAGCGGACAGCAAAGCCCAGCCTTGGGGTGCTGGGTAGTTACACAGAAAGATAAGCTGCAATAGCAAAAAAACAGGCTGCGGAAGATGAACCGCTCCCTGTCAAGTAGACAGATGAAAAAACAAAAAGTTTTCTCCAGGATCTCAGATAGGAGGTCCTGGTTTTCTTTTATGCAGCATCCAGCAAACTGCGGTAGTCCATAGGTGCGAGGCAATTTAGACGATGCTGACGCCGTTGGTAGTTGTAGTAATGAATGAATTGTCCTACCGCATCCACAAGCTCTTCATAGGTTTCAAAATGGTTGAGATAATACATTTCACACTTCAGAATGCCCCAGAATCCCTCCATCGGGCCATTGTCAATACATCTGCCAACACGGGACATGCTTTGCCGCATTCCCTGTTTTTCCAGCATATCCTTGAACTGCTTGCTCGTGTACTGGAATCCCCGGTCACTGTGAAATAATGGGTGTGCATCCGGGTACTTCTGGATTGCCAAATCAAAGGTTTCAAATACGAGTTGGTTGTTGTTGTGCCTGCCAATTGCAAAGGAAACGATATCTCTGCCCTTCAAGTCCAGAATGGCACTGAGATAGGCTTTTCCGCCCTCAGAGCCATATTTCATTTCTGTAACATCGGTGCACCATTTCTCGTTTACGGTGTTGGCCGTGAATTCTCTGTTCAGAATATTCTCGGCAGTTACTTCGGGGGTGGATCTCTGATAAGCAGGACGCTTTCTGCGGATGACAGCAAGCAGGCCGACAATATGCACCAACCGATAAAAACGTTTCAGGTTGTACTGTTTTTCATGGGTAGCGTTATACTCGTCCGCAATTCGGCGGTAGCCATAGGTTCCGTTGTGTTCGGCATAGATCAAGCCAATATCATGCAGCAAAGCCTCGTTCTCAAGCTCGCTGCTGCTCTTGGTTCGGTGTGCCCATTTATAATAACTGGAACGATTCAGGTTCAGAATGTCACAAGTCTCGGTTATTGCATACCCCTCTTCGTGCATTTTCTGAACACAAATGTAGAGATATTCCTGTCTTACTCCGCTCAGCGCCACCTCCTTTCAAGTTCCTTGAGTTTTTTTAGCACTGCATTCTCCGTTTCCAATCTTCTGTTTCGGGCTTCCAGCATCCGGTTCTCGGCGCGCAGTTTCTCCACTTCTGTCATCTCAGATTCGGCCTTACGCTTACCACGCTTGTCTACCAGACCTTCCGCGCCTTTCTCGTTGTACTTCCTGACCCATGAATAGATTTGCTGGTAACTCACTCCGTACTTCTCAATCGTGGCAGTGTAGTCATTTCCATGCTCGATGCAGTAGCTGACAATTTCAATCCGTTCCTCGTATGTCGTAGTCCGTCCTTTGGTCATATAGATATCACTCCCTCGGCCTCTGCTGGGCCGTAATTCCTTATGACCATTATACATCTTAATCCAGTTTTGCAACTGTGTTCTTGATGAAATTCCGTACTTTTTACAGATTGCTGCCTGACTTCCTTCTCCGCTGAGGTAAGCGTTTACTGCTGATTTCTTTAACTCTCGTGGATAGTTTCTGTGCCCTGTATGTTCAAAACCATCTATGCCAAACGTTTCGTGTTTCCTGATCCAATCCTGGAATGTCTGTTGGCTTACGCCTAACCGTTTCGCTTCTGCTCCCTGACTTGTTTCTCCCCGTTGGTATCGCTCCACAGATTGGATGATCTCTTCTGGTGTCCGTTTTGACATAATAATGCTCCCCATAGTGTAGTCTCGAATTTTTGTTATTTCGAGTGTCTACTCTATGGGGAGCATATCAAGATGCTTCTTGCAGCCTGTTTTGGCTCAGCGGGAAAGATGCAGACCATGGACACCATCTGCAACCACGGCGGCGATCACATCAATTTGTTTTTGTGCCAGTTTTGCGTCGGTGTTCAGAAGCCCGGAAAGACCGTTCATTACAAAAATCAGGATCGCACCGACATTTTCATATTGGGATGGTTCCATGTTTGCGAGTTTGATTTGTTCCAGAATCGCATCACGCAGATGCTGTGTAAAGCGGTTCATCGCGGATGCAGGAACGACACCGAGGTAATCGGTCGCCTGCTGGAGAGAAGCAAACATCTCCTGCACAAAGGCCTCCGGCGCATCCAGCAGCTGCTGTGCGCCGCCCATATTGTCGCAGACGAGCTGGACCGTTTGCCGCTCCATTTCGGCGGTGAGGGCATCCAGCGTTTCATAGTGGGAATAAAAGGTCGTTTTGTTGATCTCGGCCCGTTCGGCAATTTCTTTGACCGTGATCTTTTCGATCGGCTTCTCCCGCAGCAGGGCAACAAACGCTTTCTGAATGGCACGCTTCGTTTTTTTGACCCGGATATCCATAGAATTCCTCCATCAATTGATTTCATAAAGGGTGCTTAACCAACGCTTTGAACGTGATTCGTTGCTTAAACACCGGATACGCCGGAAACTGCTGATTGCGGCCCCTGCGGCGCAGTGCTATTATAGCACCATGGAGATGGATAAGCAACTCACAGTTGAGTATTTGAGAATGAAACATCAAGTGGAGGCATTTTATGGATTTTAACAGTGTCAAAGGTAAAGTGGCCATCGTCACCGGCGCAAGCCGTGGCATCGGCCGGGCTATTGCCGAGTGCTTTGGCGAAAACGGCATGAAGGTGGTCTGTGCAGCCCGCAGTGCAGAGCAGGGGCGGGCTGTGGCAGATGGCATCTGCGCCAAGGGCGGCGATGCCATCTTTATCCAGACCGATTGCAGCAAGGCTTCTGCCATCAAAGAACTGGTGGATAAGACGGTGACGCACTACGGCAAGTTGGATGGCGTTGTCAGCAACGCAGGCATCGGCATGGGCGGCACACCGCTGCATGAGTATGAGGTAGAGGATTACGAGAAGATCTTCTCCCTGAACAGCGAGGGTGTCTTTGCCGGGATGAAGTACGGCGCAGAGGCCATCCTCAAGAGCCACAGCGAAGGCGGATTCCTCATCAATGTGGCATCGGTGGCGGGTCTTGTGCCCCAGCGTGGACAGGCGCTGTACAGTGCCACCAAGTTCGGCGTGGTCGGCATGACCCGCGCAGCGGCGCTGGATTACGCAGAATACGGCATTACCGTCAACGCCATCTGTCCCGGCTACACCAGAACCAGCATTTTCGGGGATGCACCGGCTGCGGCCATGGACTTCTTTGCAGCCGACTGCCCGGCAAAGCGGATGGGCGACCCGGAGGAGTGCGCTGCATTGGCACTTTTCCTTGCCAGCGGTCTGGCACGGTACATCACCGGTGCAGCCATCCCGGTGGACGGCGCACTGTCTGCCGGACACCAGAGCATCAGCAGCTGGAAGCACCCGGAAATTTTGACCGGCGGCAAGCTGAACAGCCAGAGCACGATTGCAGCACTGATGGAAAACGAGGCCGCAAAAGCCATCGTGGAGCAGTACCTGCCCGGTTTTGCCGACAACCAGCAGGCAAAAGCTGCCTACGGCATGACATTTGGCAAGATCGGCCCTATGCTGGGTCTGCCGGAAACGGCGCTGAAAGCACTGCTGGATGCGCTGGACAACCTGTGACCGAAGCAGCTCGGAAAGCTCCCTTGACAGGGGCTTTCGTTTTGCCTGCGTGCGGTTGATTTTTGGGAGGAGACCATGAAAAACGAAGCACTTTTCCGTACCGGCTCTGTCTGGAAATCCATCATTTCCATGGCGGTGCCCTCCATTATCATTATCCTTGTCATGGTGCTGTACAACATGGCGGATATGTTTTTTGTGGGCTGTCTGGGCGATACCGCACAGGTGGCGGCGGTCTCCGTTGTGGGACCGGTGTTTTCGATCCTTTCGGCAGTAGCGACCATGCTTGGCGCAGGCAGCAGCGCCATCATTGCACGCTGTTTTGGCGCAGGCGAGATCGAGCAGGGCAAGACCTGCTCCTCGCTCTGCTTCTGGAGCAGCTTTTTTCTGGGCGTTCTGGTCAGCATCGGTCTGCTGGTGAGCAGAGTGCCGCTTCTGGGGGTGCTGGGCTCAAATGCAGAATTTTTTCCCTATGCAGAGCGGTATCTTCAGGTCCTTGCACTGGGTGCGCCGCTTTTTATCCTGTCCAACAGCATGGCGATGCTGGTGCGTGCAGAGGGCGCAGTAAAAGAAGGCCTGATCGGCAATCTTCTGGGCACGCTGGTCAACTGCATTTTTGACCCGCTGTTCATTCTGGTGCTGAACTTCGGCGTCAGCGGTGCGGCTGCTGCCAGTGTGCTGGGCAATCTTGTGGCAACGGGCTGCTATCTACGCTACATCGTCAAACACGGCACGGTGCTGACCATTGATCTCCGTCCTGCCCTGAAAAAACCGCAGATGCTGGGTGAGATGCTGGCCATTGGTCTGCCCAACGGGATCAGCAGCCTGCTGGCAGGGTTTGCCTCCTCCTTCAGCAACCGGCTGCTGGTGACCCACGGCACGGCGGCGGTCGCAGCCATGGCGGCAGCGGGCAAGACGACCATGATCATCAGCATGATCGCCATGGCGATCTGCATGGGGTGCCAGCCGCTTCTGGCGTACAGCTACGGCGCAGGCGACACGAAGCGCCTGAAGCAGCTTTTGAAAGATCTGATCCTGCTGACCGTTGTTTTTGGTGTGCTTGCCGGGGCAGCCAGCTTTGCCGGACGCAATGCCTTGATCGGGATGTTCATCAAGGAAGAAGGGGCGTTCCGTCTGGGGACGCAGCTGGTGGTCTATCTGGTGCTGGGCAGCCCGGTGATCGGTCTGACCTATCTGGCAACCAGCCTGCTGCAATCCGTAGGCAGGGCAAGTGGTGCGGTGGTGCTCTCTCTTTTGCGGCAGGGGCTGCTGCTGATCCCGCTGCTGTACCTGATGAATGCGCTTTGCGGGGTGCAGGGCATTGCGGCGGCGCACCTGATGGCAGACGTGGGCGCTGCGGTCATCTCCGCAGGCATCCTGCTGCACTGGCTCCGGGCATCGGTAGAAAAAACGGCAGAAGTATGATATACTGTTTCCATCAATGAGCCGGAGGGATTAGGCATGGATGTTCTCCAGAATATGATGCTGTTTTCCGAGCTTGTCAAGTGCGGCGGAAATGTATATACATGGTGCTATGATGCACAGGGAAAACTCTTGCGGAGCAACTGCCCGGACGAGGCATTTCTTGCCAGTGCATTTGAACTGTTCGGCTGCAAACAGCGGATGCTGGAGCATGGGGATCGGGACGATGTACCTGTTACCTTGGGAACGGCATTGGGTCTTTTGTGGGGCGCAGCCTTTGAAAAGGAAGAGGGAAACCTGAAGCGTGTCTGGGTCATCGGGCCGGTGTTCTATCAGGATGTGACAATGCGCGGGATCGAGGAAGGGCTGAAATATTACAGCAAGCTGGAGATCAGTGTGGCATGGACGATCCAGCTTTACAAAGTCCTTGAAAAAGTTCCTACCCTGCAAAACACCATTATGAACCGCTATCTGCTGATGATGCACTACTGCCTGACCGGGCAGCGGCTGGAACTGAGCAGTGTGAACAGCAGTGCAGCACAGGACGAACGGCTGAAAAGCGATGCCATTCCCCATGACCGGCATAAGATCTGGATGGCGGAGCAGGGAATGCTGCAAATGGTCCGCACCGGAGACCTGAATTACAAGCAGGCACTTTCCAACAGCATGAGCATGAGTGCAGGCGTGCCGGTGCAGAGCAGCGATGTTCTGCGCCAGAGCAAGACTTCCATCATCGTGTTTACCTCGCTGGTGTGCCGTGCCGCCATTGAGGGCGGTCTTTCCCCGGAGGAGGCGTACGCGCTGGGGGACAGCTACATTCAGACGGCGGAAGCGGCAAAATCGTTGGATGAACTGAGCCCGCTTGCAATGATGATGTACGATGATTTCATTCGGCGTGTCCACAAACACCGGACGAACCCCAACCTCAGTATGCAGATCCAGAAATGTGTGGATCATATCGAGATGAATCTGGACAAAAAGATCGTGGCGGAAGATCTTGCCGCTCTGGTGGGCTACACGGAATACTACCTCACCCATAAATTCAAGGAAGAAACGGGTCTGAGCGTCACGAACTATGTGAAGTTTGCAAAGGTCGAACGCGCGAAGGTTCTGCTGAAAAGCACAACGCTCAGCGTCCGGGAAATTTCCGAGCAGCTTGGCTTTGCCACCCGCAATTATTTCAGCGCAGTCTTTCAGCAGGTCACCGGAAAAACACCGATGGAGTTCCGGGAAACATAAAGCAGAACAGGCATCCTGCGATACCATTTTGGCGGTATCGGACAGGATGCCTGTTTTGCTTTGAAGAAGAAAAATGGGGGAAAATAGCTCAGTTAAGGAACTTCTCGTTCAGGGTCACGCCAAAGTCGCGGGCAATGGCGCGCAGGTCATCGTCGGTGATGGTCTGCCGGATGATGCCGCCGCCCATGGAGAGCACCTTGACGTAGATCTCAGCACTCTTTTCGATGGTGTGGGCAAGACCAAAGGTGATGTCAAAGTCCGGACCGGAGGCAAACAGACCGTGCTGCGCCCAGATGGCTGCCTGATAGTGCTTCATCAGCTCACTGGTGGCCATGGCAATGTCCGCCCCGCCGGGCACCATCCAGGGGCAGACACCCACACCCTCCGGGAACACCACCGGGCACTCGGTGGCGCTCTGCCACAGGGCACGGGTGAAGTCCCGGTCGGTCAGGGGCAGGATGTAGGTCAGGGCAATGACGTTGGTGGCGTGGCAGTGGTAGATGACACGGTTTGCGCCATTGGTGGCAGCCTTGCGGACGCTGTGGTTCATAAAGTGGCTGGGAAACTCGCTGGTAGGCTTTGCACCGCCCTCCAAGCCCCAGACGATGCGCCAGCTGTCGCCCTTGTCGTTGATCTCCACAATGCCGATGCTGTGGACAGGGTCCGGCTCCACATTGCGAAAAAACTTGCCGGAGCCGGTGGTGATAAAGTACTCCCCGGCCAGGTTGTCCGCCTGCACACCCATGTTCACCCACTCCCGTGGCTGCGGGTCAAAGAAGGGGCGGCACTGTGTCACTTCCTCCTCCTTCATGCGGTAGGTCAGGTTGCCGCCGTTGCGCTCGTGCCAGCCCTGCAGCCAGCCATCGTTGCACATCCGCATAAAACCTTTGACGATCTCAATATCCAGAATACCCATCTTCAAACACCTCTCTGTTTTCAAATGCGCTTGCACAGCACATTCTGCTCGTAGTTTTTTACTTCCTCAAACCATGCGCCGTCTACCGGCACACCGTTCCGGCGGCAGTATTCGTCCCAGACCTCCCCAAAGGGCAGGGTCTTCAGCTCCTCCTGCCGCACCATCAGCTCGGTAAACTGGTTGGTGTCCTGCAGCTCCTTCAGTGCTGCATGGGGGGTACACAGGGCAGACAGCAGTGCCTTTTCCACGTTGCGGAAGCCCACCGTCCATGCGGAAATGCGGTTGATGGAGGCATCAAAGTAATCCAGTGCAATGTTCACCCGGCCGTCCAGACCGCCGCAGCGGACGATTTCCTTGCAGATCTCCTTCGTTTCATCGTCGAACAGCACCACATGGTCGGAGTCCCAGCGGATGGGGCGGGTGATGTGGAGCGCGATCTCCGGGAAGAAGGCCAGCAGAGCGGGGATCTTATCGCTGACCACCTCGGTGGGGTGGTAGTGACCGTTATCCATCAGGGGAATGCACTTTTCCCGGTTGAAGGCGGCGTAGCTCAGGGCAAACTCGGCGCTGCCCACGGTGTACGATTCCACACCGATGCCGAACACCTTGCTCTCGATGCAGGGCTTTACCAGCTTGAAGTCGTAAGGCTCGCTCAGGATCTCGTCAATGCTTGCCTTGTAGCGGTCGCGGGGGCCTTTGCGGTCCGCCGGGATGTCCTTGAAGCCGTCGCCTGTCCAGATGTTCATGGTGCAGGGCTGCCCCAGCTCCTCTGCCAGATACTGGCTGATGCGGATGCAGGCCTTACCGTGTTCTACCCAGAATTTCCGGGTCTCCTCGTTGGGGCTGGCAAGGGTCAGCGGGTCGCACTTGGGGTGGGAGAAAAAGGTGGGGTTGAAGTCTGCGCCCAACCCTCTTGCCTTGCAGAAATCTACCCATTTTTTGAAGTGCTTCGGCTCCAGCTTGTCCCGGTCTACCCACGAGTTCTCCTCGTCAAAAATGGCGTAGGAGGCATGGAGATTGATCTTTTTGGTGCCGGGGCAGAGGGACAGCACCTTGTCCATGTCGGCCATCAGTTCTTCCGGGGTGCGGGCACGGCCGGGGTAGTTGCCGGTGGTCTGGATACCGCCGGTCAGGGGCTTGGTGGGGTCGGTATCGAAGCCACGGACGTCATCTCCCTGCCAGCAGTGCAGGGAGATAGGCACGGTCTTTAACCGGGCAATGGCTGCTTCGGTGTCCACGCCAATGGCGGCGTAGCGGGCTTTTGCTTCTGCGTAGCTCATAAAGTTCCTCCTTCAGGAATGCTCATCTGAATCTTCAAATTGCCGATGGCGGTGGCCTCAATGGGCAGCGCCACCACCTGTTTTCCGGTATAGTGGGCGGTCAGCTCGTTCAGGGTGGTGTTCTTTGCGCCGCCGCCTGCAATGTACAGCTTATCCCAGTGCTGCCCGGTGAGGGCTTCCAGTTCCCGGAATGCTTCCCCGTAGCAGTACGCCAGCGAATGATAGACGCTGTTGATGAGGTCGGCATCCGTGGCCGGGGCTTCTCCGGTCTCGGCAAGGGCGGCTCTGATCTCTGCACGCATATCCTGCGGGGCAGAGAACCGGGCTGCGTTCACATCAAAAATGCGGGTGTAGGTGCTGGTTTTTGCCAGCTCTACCATCTGGGCAAAGGAGATGCCCAGATGCTTTTGCACGCACTGAATGATCCACAGACCCATGATGTTTTTCAGGTAGCGGATGTACCCCACGCCGCCCTCGTTGGTAAAGTTTGCACGGCGGCTCTCCGGGCTGGTGATGGGCGTTGCCAGCTTGACCCCCAGCAAACTCCATGTGCCGGAGGAGAGGAACGGCGCATCCCCCTGTTCCATGGGAATGCCCTCCACAGCACTGGCGGTGTCGTGGGTGGCGCACAGCACCACCTTGGTCTGCCCGCCCACCTCGGCGGCGATGTCTGCTTTCAGAGGCCCCAGCACCGTGCCGGGAGCGGTGAGCTTGGGGAACATCGCCTCCGGCAAGCCCAGAGCCTGCAATATTTCCGGGTCGTACTCCTTGGTCTGGGCGTTCACAAGCCCGGTGGAGGTGGCGTTGGTGTACTCCCGCGCCTTTACGCCGCACAGCTTCCACAGCAGGTATTCCGGGATCATCAAAAAGTCCTTGGCCTGCGCCAGCCGCCCGGCTGTTTTGTCGGCATACAGCTGATAAATGCTGTTGAAGGGCTGGAATTGGATGCCGGTGCGTGCATAAAGCGTTTCAAACGGCAGAATGCTGTGCACCTCATTCAGCACAGCCTGCGTCCGGCTGTCACGGTAGGCGTAGACAGGGGAGAGGGGCTTGCCGTCTTTCAGCAGCACATAGTCCACCGCCCAGGTGTCGATGGAAAGGCTCTCAATGACCGGGTACTTTGCAAAGGCCTCCCGGATGCCCTGCTTCACGTGGACGAACAGGCTGTCGATGTCCCATTCCAGATGACCGTCCACCCACCGGACGCTGTTGGGAAAACGGTACACTTCCTCGGTGCGGAGAACGCCGTTCTCCATCCATCCCACAATGTGCCGCCCGCTGGACGCACCAATGTCGATGGCAAGATAGTTTTTGTGCATAATGCGCCTCCTGTGTAGCTTTGACTGCTACCAGTATAGCCCCATGATGCCGCCGATTCCATCCGCAAAGGTGACGCATTTTTTGTGAAAAGTCTACTCTTGCACGGCAAAGGCTGGTGCGCTATACTGAACACAGAAAGAGAGGAATCGGAAAATGCTGACCTACAACATGGATGTGACCCCGGAAAGCGTTTGGAAGCGCACCACCCCCAGCGAAGCAGAGCTGGCACAGCCCTATTACTGCACCGAGGCAGGGGTATTTTACGCCCAGCAGCACTTTTCCACCGCCCGCACCGATAAAGAAAGCTACCTTCTGTTTTACACCCTCCGGGGTGCAGGGCTGATCGAGCAGGGGGAAAGCCATGTGGTGCTCAGCACCGGGCAGGCGCTGCTGCTGAACTGCCGCACGCCGCAGAGCTACTGTACCGCCTCGGGGCAAAGCTGTTGGCATCATTACTGGGTGCATCTGGACGGCGCAGGGGTCGCCGCTATGGAGCCGCTGCTGCTGCCGGGCAAAAAACTGACCCCGGTGCAGCTCACCGGGGTCAAGATGCAGGAATATTTTGAGACGCTTTTAACGCAGATGGAGCGCAGCACCGTGGACAGCATGGTGACCACCGGCTTGGCGCTCCACGAGATGCTGGCCCTGTGCGCACTGAGCATCCTTGCACAGGCTGAAGCCACCAGCGCACGGCAGGTCATTTTGCAGGCGGCGGAGACCCTGCGCAAAAATTACCAGCAGGAACTTTGCCTTGCCGACCTGCTGGCAGAGGCGCACATGAGCAAAAGCTATTTTCTGCGCCTGTTCCGGCGGTATATGGGCACGACACCGTATAATTATCTGGTCAACTTCCGCATCACACAGGCAAAGGAGCTGCTCGTCCTCACCGACCACAGCGTCAGCGAAATTGCACAGGAGGCAGGCTTTGGAGATGCCAGCAATTTTTCTACCCGCTTTGCAAAAGCCACCGGGCAAAGCCCCCTGCAATACCGCAAAAGTGCGCTGAAGCCGCTGGAGGGGGCACGGTGAGCGGAGGAATTGTGTCAAAATGACACAATTCCTCCGGGTGCTTTCATAGAACCATGGAATGTGAATGTTTTGCCCGAAACCGCTACGACAGTGCCCGATACAAGACCCAGCTGAAACGCAATGGTGTGAAACTGGTGTCGGCAACGGAAGTCATTTCGGCTGGCCCGGAGGGCATTATTCTGGAGTCGGTGCTGGAGGGCTATGCCGAATACTACTCGGCTGACCTGTCCGAAAAGGTCGTGCGCGGCATGACCGAGAATGCTCTCAAGGGTATTTAATAATGGCGGCACGATTCCGTTCGGTTACATGATCGATGAGACCCGGCATTACCAGCCCGACCCGTTGTTGGCTCCGTATGTGGAGCAGACGTTCCAGAAGTATGCAGACGGCGCGACCATGACCGACCTGCGGGATTGGTTGAAGGCGCACAACATCAAAAATTCAATGGGCGGGGAGATGTCCTATAACACGATTCAGCGGATGCTGAGTAATCGCCGGTACATCGGCGAATTGCGTTTGCGAGATGTGGTACAGCCCAATGCAATTCCGGCACTGGTATCAGGTGAACTTGTCGGGGTAAGACCCCTCCATCTTGCTACGCAAGACCGTTCTGTCGCTTAAAAGCCCCACTGGGGCTTTCATTGCTCCGCTGCGCTTCGCAAACGCGAACTTTTGAAAACACGCCACTTTCGGCGGTTTGCAAGAAAAAGCGAGGGAAACTTTGGCAAAAAGAGAGAGGGCTGGACAGTGCCAGCCCTCTTGTGGGTCACAATTGCGCTATCACCGCGCCAATATCCCCATGGATGCAGACAGACTGCCGCTCGATCTCCGGCGGGCAAATGGCCTGCCCCTGATTGATGCAGACGTAGAATGCGTTTGGATTTTTAGCGGTCATCCGCCAGAACGGATACTTGATGATGACCGGGGTGTTGTAGCCAACCCCCAATTCCAGAAAGAGGATGCGCTGTCCCTCGTGGCGGCGCAGAAATTCGCTGTACCGGTCGGCAGCAGTGTGCCAACCCACGTCCTCCACAAAGGTATCGTCTGCACGAAGGTTCATGCTCATGGGTCTGCCGCAGTGCGGGCAGTGGGGAACAAGCTCGGACGGGATATAAGTTTTCAGGATGGTATTCTCCGGTACGGTCAGCTGACCATCCGGTGCAACGATATACCCCTGCGCTTCCACCATCTGCCGGATAAGCTTATCGTTGTCATACGTTTCCTGACAGCAGGGCTCGGAGCACTGGAACAGACCGTAATCCCCCTGCGTGTAGAACAGACGCTTTTTGTCAAAGCCTGCTTTCTGAAAACAGTGGTCAACATTGGTGGTCAGCACAAAGTAGTCCTTGTCTTTCACAAGAGAAGACAGGTCTTGATACACCGGCTTGGGCGCGTCCTGATAACGGTTGATGTAAATATAGCGGCTCCAGTAAGCCCAGTGCTCTTCCGGCGAAGAATATGGATAAAAGCCGCCGGAGTACATATCCCGGATGCCGTACTTTGCCGCAAAATCGGAAAAATATTCCCGGAACCGTTCCCCGTCATAGGCAAAACCTGCCGAGGTAGAAAGCCCTGCACCTGCACCAATGACCACTGCATCGGCATGGCGCAGAACCTGCCGCAGCGTATCAATCGGTCCGGAGCAGTCGTTCGTAGATTTTTTTGTCCATATCTTTGAAAACATTGAAGATCACCTTTTTGATGCTTGTGGGTGTTTGCAGGAACTCTTTCACAGTCTGCACCGCAATCTCTGCTGCAAGCTGGTTTGGAAAGTGAAACTCTCCGGTGGAAATGCAGCAGAACGCCACACTTTCCAGCCCCTTTTCTGCCGCCAGCTCCAGACAGGAACGGTAGCACGAGGACAGCAGTTCCTTGTCTGCTTTTGTCACGCGCCCGTTGATGATCGGGCCGACGGTGTGCAGCACATAGCGGCAGGGCAGATCAAATGCAGCCGTGATCTTTGCCTGTCCGGTGGGTTCCGGGTGTCCCTGCCTGTCTATGATCTCCGCACAGGCAAGACGCAGCTGCACCCCGGCATAGGTGTGGATGGCGTTGTCGATACAGCTGTGGTTCGGGCAGTAGCAGCCGGTCATGTCGCTGTTGGCAGCGTTGACGATGGCATCACATTTCAGGGTGGTAATGTCCCCCTGCCAGAGGTACAGCCCCGGCTGCAGGGGCATCAGGTCAGCCGCATCGGTGATGCCTTTTGCGGCGGTTTCCTCTTGCAGGTACGCATCCTGTATTTGCAGAAAGTCTGTGCCGATACGCCGTGGTTCACGGATATTCAGCAAGCCCCGCAGAAGCTGCCACTGGGTGTCTGCGTCTGCCGGTATCCGCAGTCCCCGATACTCCGGGTGTTCTTTCAAAAGCACCCGAATGAGGCTCATTCGCCGCTCACTCTGGTTCATGGTGTTCCCCTGCCTTTCAAAACCTTTCTACAAAAACGCAGCAGTCTACCCGTTCAGAAGACTGCTGCGCTGTTTTTTCAGATCAGAACTCGTAGGGAGGGTTGCCGGAGAAGTCTGCAATGATGCCGTGGACATCCTCCAGATAGAACACCTCAAAGATGGGGTTGGCAGCCTCGCCGTACTGGCTCTTCACGATGGGGTTTGCGATGCACATCTCCTTGGCGGTCATGTTGTTTTCAAACACAGCCTTGCCATGCAGACGGAGCCATGCGTACTCCGGGCTGGAAACGGAGATCTCGATGTTGGGGTTTGCCTGCAGGTCCTTGTAAACATCCTTCTGGTTGTTGGTGCAGAACCACAGCTTGCCGTCCAGCTCACCGGCAAACATGAAGGGGCGGCACTTGGCCTTGCCGTCACGGCCTACGGTGGCCAGATACTGCACCGGGTTTGTGTTCAGAAATTCTACGACTTTATTCATGGGATGTACCTCCATACATTGTTTTTTTCTGACAGCTTTATTGTAGTGCGCTTTGTGCGGCTTGTGAAGTACGCACAATATTGTGGTGTAGTTACCGGAAAGATACTATTGCGATGCTGCTTGCTTTTTTTGCTGTTGAAAGCTATAATGATGCCATAAAGCGGTTTGTAGTATCCGTGCATCTGGCACGATGACCACTTGAAATTCCCTTGGAGGTAATTATGGAAAAGGAAATCCTCAAAGAACTCCCGGCCTGCCCGGTGGAGACCACCCTGACCCTCATCAGCGATAAATGGAAGGTGCTGATCCTCCGGGATCTGATGCTGGGCACAAAGCGTTTTGGAGAACTGAAAAAGTCCATCGGCCATGTGACCCAGAAGGTTTTGACCGCTCAGCTGCGGCAGATGGAGGAAAGCGGATTGCTGACCCGGAAGGTCTATGCTGAAGTGCCGCCCCGGGTGGAATATACTCTGACCGAATTGGGATATAGTTTGAAACCGGTTCTGGATGCCATGCGGGCATGGGGCGAAGGATATAAAAACAGGCTGGAAGGGAAGGAGGAATAAGCGTATTTGCTTGCGCAATCTTCCCACCCAGCACAAGCTGGGCATACTCCAGCGGCCTATTGTAAGATCATCTTCCCGAAGGGGGAGTCCCAGAAGGCAAGCTGCGCGTTCACGCGAACGCGCACAGGAAACAAAAAGCGACAGGAGCCGCAGAAAACAGCTCCTGTCGTTTTTTGTTTGCAGTCAGTTTTTACGGTTCGATCACATTGAACGTCTTCTCGAACTTGGAGGCATACGCCAGCAGGCGCTTCAGAACGGTGGCATCGCCGCTGATCTGTACCTGCCCGGCCTGCTGACCTGTCATCAAGGCAAAGAGCTGCAGACGCTTGCAGGTGACGGAAGCCTGCACATCCGGATGGTTCTCGCCGGGGTAAGACAGCAGGATGCCATTCTTACGGGTTACATAGAACTGTTCATTCACATCTGTCACCGTCAGATTCAGAGTCAGATCATCGTTCTGGGCGGCATTGGCATCGGTCATAATAGCGATGTAATCCAGCAGCATGGCGATGGTCATCTCGCCCATTGTCGCGGTCAGTCCATTGGCTGAGCGCGCCAGTTTGGACAGGTTGCCCTTGCGCAGCTCGGCGGCACCCATCAGATAGGCATTGCGCCACGCGCCGGACTCTGCCTGATAGCCAAGCTGTTCCAGTGCATCTGCACACAGATTGCGTGCTTTCTGATTGGACGGGTCGGCGTAGACCAGTTCTTTGGTGATCTGCGCTACCCATTGATACTCGCCCTTTTCGTAGTCTTTTTTCGCTTTGCAGAGCACCAGCTCTGTGCTGCCCAGATATTCTACCAGCTTCCTGGCGGTATCGCTGGGCGGGAGCGGGTTCAGGTTGACCGGGTTGGCATCGTACCAGCCCAGATATTTCTGGTAAACGGCCTTGGAATTGTGTGCCAGTGTGCCGTAATACGGCCGGGTGTACCAGACCTTTTCCAGTTTTTTGGGCAGGGTCAGCATCGCCGAGATCTCATTCGAGGTATACCCCTGGTTCATGTAATGCAGGGTCTGGTCGTGGATGAACTTATAGATGGCGGCTGTGTTCAGCAGATACTCATGGATCTCCTCGCCCCAATGCGGCCAGTTGTGGCTCTGGAACACCACGTCGGTCTTATCGCAGAAGCGCTGGTCGGCCTCGATGATATACTTTGCCCACTCGTTGGCATCGCGCACCTCTGCGCCGCGCAGGGTGTAGAGGTTGTGCAGGGTGCCGGTGCAGTTTTCCGCCATCCAGAGGGCGCGGTATTTCGGGAAATAGGCGTTCATTTCGACGGGGGCTTCGGTGCCGGGGGTCAGCTGGAACTCGATCTCCAGCCCGTCGATGGTCAGTTTCGGAACATCTTCCCCGATCTCGTAGGTAGGAGCGATGAGGGACACCGTACCGGTGGACTGTCCCATGCCGATGCCCACGCTCAGCGCACCCTTTTCGCCCTTGTCAAGCACCGTGCCGTATTGGAACTGTGCGCGCCGCGCCATGGCGATGCCCGCGTAGACATTCTCGCGGATGGCGTGCTTCAGAAAGCCCGCCGGTGCAAGCACAGGGACCTTGCCGGAAGCCAGCTGGTCTTGGAGCGAAAGGCTCGCATCTGCTGCCTGTGCGCGGTCGATGATACCCTCCACGCCGCCGAAGTGATCCACATGAGAGTGGCTGTACAGTACGGCCTTGATCTCCAGCGGGCCGAAGCGGTTTTCCATCAGTTCCTTGGCGGCTTTCATGTTTTCCCTGCACATCAGCACGTCAAACACGATCCAGCCATGGTCGGTGCGGATAAAGGTCGTATTGGCCATATCGAAGCCGCGCACCTGATAGATGCCGTCGCACACTTCAAACAGACCGGCCTTGGCGTTCAGCTGCGTGTTCCGCCACAGGCTCGGATTGACGGTGTCCGGCGCGTCCCGGTTCAGATCGCCGTAGCTCTGCAGATCCCATGCAGATCTGTTATCATCACCATCAATGATCCTGCCTTCCGCGTTGTCCAGCCAGCCGCGCTCTGCGTTGGCAAACTCCCGCCGGTCGGAAAAATCCAGCGCTTCATACCATGCGGCGTTCTTTTCTGCCGTGATAGCCGTTGCCTCTTCGATCTCGCCCGGTTGGGTGGAGTCCTTGAAAATGTCTGTGATAAAGTTCAGACCGTTTTCATCGGTGCTGCCTGCTGCATGCGCAGTCAGGGATGCGCCGCAGGCCAAAGCTGCAGCTGCCGAAGCGGAAATAAAGTTTCTGCGGGTCATCTTCATCGTAGTTTGCCTCCCTTACATCTGGGTTGATTTTACACAAACCGTGGGCGGCTGCCAGCCGCGCAGGGCATTCCAGTCGGGCTTATAGATGCGCAGGAAGAGATGAAATTCAGTCTCTCCGATGGGAAGCCAGTTCTCCGTGTTTTCCGGCATCACATGGGAAAGTGTGACATCAACAGAACCGTCTGCATTTCGATTCAAGACAGACCGGTCATTGATGCAGTATCCACATTCGGCGTGACGACTGTGCGAAATGCGGCGTCTGCCAGCTTTTCCGAATGGATGAACTGGTTGATCGGCGCACGGGTATCGTTCGGTGTTTCTGCGTTGGTTGAAACCTTTCGGGTCGCATCCAACAGAACCAGTGGAAAGGCGTACAGATACGCCTGTTCCAGAAGTTCCTGCGCCGCCATCGTCTGCTGTGCTGCGGCGGCTTTCTCTACAGGCAAAAGTGTAGCTGCGCAGACCACCGCAGCCGCAGTGGAAACGTTCAGAAATTTCCGGCGGGTCATTTTCATAACATGAAACCTCCTGTTATGCTTTTTGTTTTAGGCATATGCGCCTTATGGGAATAACCATTCGGTGTTCTGTGTTCATCATACGAAAAGAATGCCGGGAAGTCAACACTTTCTATGCACGATACGCCAAAAACGTGAGTTTCAACAAAAAGCACCTCAGATTATTGTCGAAAGCTCCATTGAATTGTGCTTTTTTTGAATCCTCCTTGTCCGATGCACAGCAGTATGTTATACTAAAGTCATCAACTGACAAAGGAGCACTGCAATGAGCGACCTGAATCGATGGATGCAAAAACACAATCTCTGCCCGGAAAACATTTTATATCTTTACCGCAGCGACCGGAAAACGGTCCTTCACCGCATGGACGGCGGGGAAGCCGCGCTGTATGCGCCGATGCACGGCGTCCTGTCTGTTCTGCCGGAAGATCAGTTCCTGAACATCAGCAAGGGGATCGCAGTGAACCGCAGCCAGATCGTAAACATCGGCAACGATGGCGTTTATACCATGTCGGACGGCCGCACGTTTCAGGGACGCAAGCGCGGCCTGAGCAGCCACCGCCGCCTGCGCATGGAGATCGGGCTGTCCGACACGAAGCCTCGCCCCATGAGCATGAGCCTGCTGGAAAAATGCAGCCTGCTGGATGATATGCCGCTGGCGTTCTGCGTCATCGAGCTGGTCTTCAATGAGGACGGACACGGCGTGGATTTCATCTTCCGCTATTGCAATGCGGAAATGGCCAATATCGAAGGTGTGCCGGTGGAGGAAATGCTGGACCGCTCGTTTTACAAGGTGTTCCCCAATGGGGACAAAAAGTGGCTGGTGTCCTATGCAGATGTGGCGCTGAACGGTACGAAGCATACCCTCCACGATTACAGCCCGGAGGTGGACAAATACCTGACCATCCACTGTTATCAGCCCGAACCGGGGTATTGTGCCTGTGTGCTGCAGGCAAACGAGCCCTGAAGCGGGCCGGGCGGAACACTGCGGTGTTTCCATAAAGCAGGAAGTTTGATAAAAAGGATGCCGAAACATTGACAATTGGACTTCAGATTTTTATAATAGAACAAGCAAAAGGCGGCATGGCCCATACAACGGGTCACGCCGCCTTTTGCTTTTGTTTTGGGTAGCTTGAGCGAGCGACAACCACCAGCTCCGCTGGTGGAGTAGAAAATGCTTTAGCTATAAGATTCGAGCGAAGCCGAGATGACAAGGAAATTGTCATCTTAAAAGATGCACTTTGCAGCATAGCTCAGCCGGGTCGGCCTGCTGCGTTATCACTGCCACAGCGGGTATCTGTCCGCTGTCGTGCAGGAAAATGAGATGGCCAATGTGCTCACCCCGGCGGGCGGCATCTTCCGCCGTCTGCACGGTGGGTGCCTGTAAAAGAGAGCCGACACGAAAAAAGACCAGCGGCGGGCTCGCAGAACGCGGTCCCGCCGCTGGTTTGCATGGAAAAAGGCTGTTGCCCGCCGAACCGATGACCGGCCTGCAAAAAGGATAGTGAGTGCAGCCGGATGGAGAGAGGATTTGATGTATGCTCTCCGCGAGGAGGACGACATTCTAGAAAATCAAACTGGTCGATGGCCACGATATTTCTATCCACGCCCTCCGCGAGGAGGGCGACCAAGCTGGACGACCGTATTTCCGCACTGGAACGCATTTCTATCCACGCCCTCCGCGAGGAGGGCGACGTTCAGCCGCCAGAAGCCGGGGGTGCCGCCGTAGTCATTTCTATCCACGCCCTCCGTGAGGAGGGCGACCTCCATTGACACATCGGGCAGAGACGCACCCGGCAATTTCTATCCACGCCCTCCGCGAGGAGGGCGACAGCATAGGCTACGCCACGTTTTCCGGGCGGTCAAATTTCTATCCACGCCCTCCGTGAGGAGGGCGACTGGGATGCTCTGCGGTCACGTCATGGCAATGCGGATTTCTATCCACGCCCTCCGTGAGGAGGGCGACGCTTTACCGGCAAGGCGGCGCTGGAGTGGAAGCTATTTCTATCCACGCCCTCCGCGAGGAGGACGACCAAGCGGCTGGAAGGCTTGACCCCCATCCAGAAATTTCTATCCACGCCCTCCGCGGGGAGGGCGACAGCGGCAGAACGTCCCCCGCTCCTCGATATCATATTTCTATCCACGCCCTCCGCGGGGAGGGCGACAAGCTGCCCTTGTACTCGCTCTCGCCATCCTGACTATTTCTATCCACGCCCTCCGCGAGGAGGGCGACCGGTGCGCAACTCGCCGCAGTTGCCGTCTGCCCATATTTCTATCCACGCCCTCCGCGAGGAGGGCGACGAGGCTGCGGCAAGCATCCAAAAGGACGGTGTTCTATTTCTATCCACGCCCTCCGCGAGGAGGGCGACGGACTTGATGAAGTCGCTCTGCTTGCGGTTGATCTATTTCTATCCACGCCCTCCGTGAGGAGGGCGACTGGTCTGGCTACGGAAAACACAAGGTATGGGTGATATTTCTATCCACGCCCTCCGCGAGGAGGGCGACGGCTTTACGCAGGAGCTTGTGTGCGAGGAGCTGAATTTCTATCCACGCCCTCCGTGAGGAGGGCGACGGCATCACAGGTACGACCTCCCAAACTCTTGGATATTTCTATCCACGCCCTCCGCGAGGAGGGCGACTGCTTGATAGTCAGGCAGCGTGGTCCAGCGCAGGATTTCTATCCACGCCCTCCGCGAGGAGGGCGACCTGTCACTCTGGGATGCAGCCACATCCGTGTAATGATTTCTATCCACGCCCTCCGCGAGGAGGGCGACATGTGTCTGTTGAATTTGATGTTAAATGTACTAATATTTCTATCCACGCCCTCCGCGAGGAGGGCGACTGTCCAGTCCGCGTTGGTGATCTGCGTGATATAGAAATTTCTATCCACGCCCTCCGCGAGGAGGGCGACTACAGACTTCCTGCGATTCCTCACAGGCAACTAATTTCTATCCACGCCCTCCGCGAGGAGGGCGACCACGTCAGCCCATCGTAATGCGCTTTCATGGGTATTTCTATCCACGCCCTCCGCGAGGAGGGCGACGACAAGCACGCTCTGGTCGTCAAGTTGCTCAAGATATTTCTATCCACGCCCTCCGCGAGGAGGGCGACTATACCGTTCAGATTGTTCATGTCGGTGCAGTAATTTCTATCCACGCCCTCCGCGAGGAGGGCGACGGCAGCTTCTCGCAGTTTATCCTCGACCTCGATACATTTCTATCCACGCCCTCCGCGAGGAGGGCGACCAACGGTTCTTCGCGCTGTCGTCCCGCATGATGGTATTTCTATCCACGCCCTCCGCGAGGAGGGCGACTGGGTTGGTGGCCGACATCGGCGACGTCCTCGGTCATTTCTATCCACGCCCTCCGCGAGGAGGGCGACCTCTTCAGCCTGTCGGCCTGCGGACGCCGGACGTCATTTCTATCCACGCCCTCCGCGAGGAGGGCGACCGGGTGGGATGCCGAACCCCCGCGCCGTGAAAGAAATTTCTATCCACGCCCTCCGCGAGGAGGGCGACCATCGGTCGTTATTCCGATCGGCTCAAAAGATTGATTTCTATCCACGCCCTCCGCGAGGAGGGCGACCAACGTCGTCGCTTCCCTCGTGGCGTGGTGGGAATTTCTATCCACGCCCTCCGCGAGGAGGGCGACAAGCATACAAAACGGACGGCTGGGTCGGTCTGGCATTTCTATCCACGCCCTCCGCGAGGAGGGCGACTTGGCCAGCACACCGAGGGCGGCGGCAGATTCCTATTTCTATCCACGCCCTCCGCGAGGAGGGCGACGTTGCCCGCTGCGGCGATTCGGTCGGTAATCGACGATTTCTATCCACGCCCTCCGCGAGGAGGGCGACTTCTTCGGAATGCTCAAGAACCACTGAAAGGAGGTATTTCTATCCACGCCCTCCGCGAGGAGGGCGACGGTCCAATCCGCGTTGGTAATCTGAGTGATATAGAAATTTCTATCCACGCCCTCCGCGAGGAGGGCGACCTTCCGGACGGAAATGTGACGGACTATCTGCTTTCCATTTCTATCCACGCCCTCCGCGAGGAGGGCGACGCTCGCTCGGAGTTTCGACTCTGTATTACGCTGAGATTTCTATCCACGCCCTCCGCGAGGAGGGCGACCGTACCGCTCATGGTATTTCAAACGCCGCATACAGATTTCTATCCACGCCCTCCGCGAGGAGGGCGACAGGAGCCGATGAAGGCATCCGTCAGGCACAGGCTATTTCTATCCACGCCCTCCGCGAGGAGGGCGACGTGACGGATTCGGCCAGATCGCCGATGATACTGTCATTTCTATCCACGCCCTCCGCGAGGAGGGCGACAGGCTGAGCAGAATGGCTGCATCGTCCTCACCATATTTCTATCCACGCCCTCCGCGAGGAGGGCGACAGTCTAATACCGCCGAGGACATTGCCGAGATGGAATTTCTATCCACGCCCTCCGCGAGGAGGGCGACAGAAGGTCTATGACCTCACCGGGTATTCCGTTGAATTTCTATCCACGCCCTCCGCGAGGAGGGCGACCGCACCGAAGACTTCCAGTCTGGTTGGTGCTTTGTCATTTCTATCCACGCCCTCCGCGAGGAGGGCGACTTCGATTGCTTTCATCAAGTTGGATATGGCCTGCTATTTCTATCCACGCCCTCCGCGAGGAGGGCGACCAGCCCCGCAGCTATGACGAGATCCTGAACGACCTATTTCTATCCACGCCCTCCGCGAGGAGGGCGACTTTTTCCCCAAACGTGCTGCAAGCTCATCGACTATTTCTATCCACGCCCTCCGCGAGGAGGGCGACATGTCCGGCTCTATGAAACCCGGAAGGAAAACGATTTCTATCCACGCCCTCCGCGAGGAGGGCGACCGACGACGTGAGTGTTGAAGACGCTGCACAGATATTTCTATCCACGCCCTCCGCGAGGAGGGCGACACCGCCGAATAGTTCTCGATGCCCTTGCACATGCCGACCATTTCTATCCACGCCCTCCGCGAGGAGGGCGACAGCACCGTGAGCGGGGCAAGAAGCGGTTCTTCGGGCTATTTCTATCCACGCCCTCCGCGAGGAGGGCGACGGAGCGATTCAACGCTCAGCGCTTCGGCATCTGCGATTTCTATCCACGCCCTCCGCGAGGAGGGCGACCGCAGTCGGTGTATCACGCTCTGCTATGTGGAGGATTTCTATCCACGCCCTCCGCGAGGAGGGCGACCCACAGCGGGAACAGCGGCTCTATCGCAACTGGCTATTTCTATCCACGCCCTCCGCGAGGAGGGCGACTCGAAGATGATATTTTGCGGGACGTCGCCCGAAATTTCTATCCACGCCCTCCGCGAGGAGGGCGACCGCCGACAAGCTGGGCGTAGACACCGAAGATCTTGACATTTCTATCCACGCCCTCCGCGAGGAGGGCGACGTACGAGCTGCGCCGCGAGAACCAGCAATACAAGCGATTTCTATCCACGCCCTCCGCGAGGAGGGCGACCCGACAAGACTCTCGGCAAAAGCTGGGGCACACTATTTCTATCCACGCCCTCCGCGAGGAGGGCGACGGTGGAATCCTGTTCCGGCCAGTCATGGCCGCAGATGATTTCTATCCACGCCCTCCGCGAGGAGGGCGACTGACGCTGATCTTGCCGATCTCATTTTTCTGGATATTTCTATCCACGCCCTCCGCGAGGAGGGCGACAGCAAAAACGGAGAAAAACATCTCCGCTTTTGTTTCATTATAAAACGATCTGCACAGATTTGGAAGAGCTTGTCCAAAAACATCCGAAAAAACAGCTGCGATCTGCACAGAACGGCTTGAAAACATGGTGCGAAGGAGACGGAAAAAGGGTGAGTGCTTTCCATTCGCACCGAGGGAGAGGGCTAGAAGATCAGCACGTCTCCGGATTCAAACAGGGGATGCACCCCGATATGCTCGACCTTGGTCTTATAGTTGTTGCCCAGTTGATAAAACCGCAGACTGTCCAGATCGGGGTCGATGAGGGCGGCAAGCTCGGACTTCAGAACAGCAAACTGCGCGGCGTCCAGCAGGCACTCGAAGACAGAATTCTGCACCCGCTGCCCGTGGTCCACGCACTTTTTGGCGACTTTGCGCAGGCGTTTGCGCCCAGCAGCGGTCTCGGTGTTGACATCGTAAGTGATCAGGACCAGCATAGACGAACCTCACTTCCAGAAGAATGGCGGATACAGTTCCAAATCACCGCGCAGAGTCCGCGCCAGAAGGAGCGCCTGCACGTAAGGCACCAGTCCCCAGGGCAGTTTCTCTTTCAGGAAGGGATGGGTGATCTGCTCCTGCTTTTTGGTCTGCCAGGCTTTGAGAAACGCGCGGCGGCCATCGTCTGTCAGGAGGACAGCACCATTCTCCTGTTTCTGGAAGTGCTTCGCTGTCAGCAGTTTCTGGTTGATGCAGGACAGCACGAACCGGTCTGCGTAAACGGCGCGAAGCTCTTCCATAAGGTCCAGCGCCAGACTGCGGCGTCCGGGACGGGCGCGGTGCAGGAAGCCGACATACGGGTCCAGCCCGACGCTGCTCAGTGCGGAAGCGCAGTCGCGGGCCAGCAGAGAATAGGCAAAGGAGAGCAGCGCGTTCACATTGTCCAGCGGCGGCCGACGGTTTCAGGATACGAACGGAAACGCTTCATGCTGCTGTAAAATGAGGGAGTCGAAGCAGTCAAAGTAGCGCTGCGCTGCTTCCCCTTCCAGACCGCGCAGCTGGTCGAGATCGTCGCACTGCTCAATGAGCGGGAGCGCCGCCGCAAGCTGGGCACTCGTGCGTTTGAGTTCCTCTACGGGTACGCGCTGCGGGTGGTCGCGGGTGGCGCGTTCCAGTACCCAGCGGGCGTTGTAAACTTTGCCAAGGATGAAGTACCGCGCATAGCGGCAGCTCAGCGCTTCGCTGTCGGAGATGCGGTACTGGGTCTGCCGCAGCAGGACATTGCCGCGCTCTTCGCCGACGGTGCGCGCCAAAAACTGGCCGTAGGGGCTGAAAAAGCAGAGGTCGATGCCCTTGGCCGCGCATTTGCCCATGAGTGCCGGGCTGGCACCGGAGCGGCTGAAGCAGACGATCCCTTCCAGCGTGTGGAGCGGGACCCGCCCGATCTCGGTCTTCTGGCGGCTGACCACGACATTTTCGCCGTCGAGCGAAAGATAGGCGTCTTCCGAAGTGACGTAAAGCTGGGTCAATAGCTGTCTCATGGCGTGTCCTCCGCTTGCACTTCGTCCAGATAGGCTTTCAGGTAGGCCCTGGGGTCGGCGCGTTTGTACAGTGCGGGCAGGCAAAGCTCTTTAAGGGAGCAGGCGTTGCAGAAGGTTCCCGGCTTGACTTTTGGAGTGTAGCCGCGGGCGAAATACTGGTTCATCTCGTCGGCCATGGCCTGCGTTTTTTGGCGCAGCGCGTCCGTCAGCGGGACGAGTTCCCGCCGCCGTGTTTCCTCGTAGAAGAGCGCGGCCTGCGGGATATCACAGGCCAGCATCTCTTCCAGAGCCATGGCCTGCGCACAGAGCTGCAGCCGGTCGGCGTCGTTCTCCTTGGCGCGGCCATGTTTGTACTCCACCGGCATGGGCCGCCAGCGGCCTTCGGTGTGCTGCAGCGGGATGCCCTCCGGGTCCGCCCGGAATTCCACAACGTCGCAGTCTCCGCTGAGCCGCAGGCGGTGGCTGACGACCTTCATCCCTCGTGTGATGAGCAGATCGCCTCGCCGCTCGGTCTGCGCGGTGTCATGGCAGCGGGTATGTTCCAGCCGCCCTTCCGCAGTGCGAAGGTTCTCAGACCATTGCTGTTCGAGGTGGATGAGCGCCCACTGACGACGGCAGAAGCAAAAATGCTGGATGCCGGACATCAACAGGTAATCGTCCGGGGCGGACATCAGGACATCCTCTCGCAGGTGACTCCTTCCGGAAGGGCGTCGGATACGGTGACAGTGTAATCGTGGTAGCTGCGCGCCGGGGTGGTGGGGTCTCTGCGCTGGACGGTCACGGCATCGAACAGCTTGTATGCGGGGGCGTTGCCAAGCTCCGAAGAATGCTTGAAGACGATGAGCTCCCGCACGGCCATTTTACCGCGCGCAGCGCTGTGATCGTTCTCGAACATGTTCAGGATGGCCTCCCACAGCAGCTGCAGGTCATCTTCTGAGAAGCCGGTGGTCTTGCGGGCGAGATTGGCGGAAACATAACCTTCTGCACGGTAGAGGGCATAGGGGACGATGTACTTGCGGCCCATTTCGGTGCCCTTTTTCTCAGCATCGGCCTCCGTGGTGATGGCAACGCGGGTGATCGTGACTTCCTGCGGGATGATGGTATCCACCGAACGCGCAAAGCTCAGCTGGACCGGGCCGCGGACCTGACCGCAGTTGAGCGCGCCTTTGACAAACGTGGTCATAACAGCGCCAAAGGTGCGGATATCGTAGTAGTGCTCACACATGTAATTGCGCAGACGGCGATCAATGTCCGGGTCACTCTTCTTGGAGGCCTTGAGGTCCTCGCTGATGCCAAGAGCTTTGATGGCGTCGGCGTCGCTGCGGTTCAGAGGGACGGTATCCTTGATGTAAATGCGGTAATTTTCGTCATTTTCCTTGACCGTCTCCACATAGTTGCGAATCTTCCGCTTCAGGCAGACATCGGTCACGAGACCGTAGCCGGTTTCCGGGTCGATGCGGGGCATGTTGCCTGCGTCGGGGTCACCGTTTGGGTTGCCGTTTTCAACATCGAACAGGATCACAAAATCATAGCGGTTTTTGATAGGCTCAGACATGTCAGTTCCTCCTTATAATTCAAACATTCTCAGTGGAATCAGCGGGGGCTTTCTTCTGGAAGCGGGCCTGATTCTGATAGTAATAACCCAACTGGAACGAACCCTGGCTGGCGGGGTCAAGATGGGGGGGATAGGATGTGCCGACGCGGATGGAAAGTTCTTCCAACTGGCCTTGCAGAAAACCGGCCAACTTTGGATCGCTGCGGCGCAGGACCCGAAGGTGGCTGACGGAAAGTTTGCCCAGAAGGTTGAAGACCTGGCTGGGATTCGAAGAAGCCGCATTAAAATAGCGGTCCTTGATGGTGGCATTGATGTTGGAAGAATTTGCCTTGGCCGCAGCCAGCTGGATCTGTTCGTATAGCGAGAACATCCGGCCAAGAGTATAGGGGATATTGTTGCATGCTACATTCAATTCAGGCATATCCAAAACCTCCTTTGGAACCTGTGGATGGGGATGGCGGCGGTAATAAGCCCGGATGATGGCCGCCCGGCCGCGTGTGATCGTTTGTTCGGCGCGTATCCGCAGTTCCGCTCCATTCAGAAGTGTAGCTGGATAGGGGGTGCCCGTCAGAATAGAGCGCAGAACATCACCTGCAAGCTGCGGCGAAGGTTTTTTATCACGCGAGTTCTGGTTGACAGTCTCCTGGACCAGCGACCAGACGGAGAGGGTCTCACGCTTGTCAAAAGCGGGGTGGATCACAGTGATATCCTCTGCATACCGCTGCAGCCGCTGTGCAAATACCTGGAAGGTGTCACGCAGAAAGAACCGTACCGAAATACGTGCCGCGTTGGGCGAGAGCCCCAGCACATAAAAGTGCTGGCCGGGCTGCAGATTCTCTCCCATCCAGCTGCAGGGCTGCCCTTTGGCAAGGTTGTCCAGCGCTTTGCTCAGGTCGTCTTCGGTAAGGCCATGGTTTTCCGGGATGCCGAACAGGGCCATCATGCCGAGGGAGGAATAGCTGGGGGACGCGTTTTCGGCCCAGCAGACCACAGCGGTATCGCCGAGGATACGGCAATGATCCCGGTCGGCCAGCAGCGTGTTCAATGCAGTGGTGTAAGCAAAGGCGGCATATTCGCTGACAGGGGCATTCTCGCCCTGCTCGTGCCCATAGGAACAAAATGCCGGGGCGTTGAAGGAAACGAGCGCGGCTCCGGAGCTCTGTGCGCCGGGAACACCCTTGATGGAGGGATGCAGCCGGGCGGCTGGGGCCTGCTGGCCGGTCACGAGACACTGGACCAGCGGAGCGTCGGGCGAAGCGCTGCTGTAGTGCTGCTGCCATGCCGCTCGGATCGCTTCATCTTCAGTGGACAGGATGCTGCCCTCCGGCCCTTCATAGTCGAACAGAAGGTTGGCGTTTCCGGTGATATCCTTCCAGCGGTCAGCCAGTAACGGGTGGGCCGATGCTTCTTCGGGCTTCCAATGGTCAAAAAACGCAAGGACCGCTCTGGCCGCAGGGGAATCAACCCCATCCAGAATGGCATGGTGCAGCTTTGCACAGGCTTCGAAGCACTGGATGGAGCGCTCCGGCTTGCCTTTTTCGTCTGCACCCAGCAGATAGGTGGAATTGTCGCACAGAAAATTTGCAGCAATGCCGGAAGCTCGTTTGACATGGGCAGGAACTGCCATTTCCCGCGGGGCGAGCACTTCTTTTTTGCCGCGCGGAACCATCTGGCGGCAGTCCACGAGGTCGATGAGCTGGCCTTCCGCGTTGATGCGGAGCCAGTAGCTGACCTTGAACTGATTCTCCCAGCCGGGGGCTGAGATCTGTCCGGTGCGGAGCAGCTGCTCATAATAAGCAGTCAATGCCTGTAAGATCATGTGAACACCTCCACATCCCGGCAATCCATCACCCCGTTGACCAGCTTTGCCCGGAAGAACTGCGAGCGGATGTTGGCCGGGTCAGAATAATCCAGATCATACAGCATGAATCCGAGGTCCTGCGTGGCTTCTTCCAGTGCAGGAATGTCGCCGCCGGGCCACTCCCGGAAGTTGGCAGGGAACTCGCGGCAGCCAAAGCAGGGCTGATGATAGCACTGGCCTTTGCTCAAACGGCGGCGAAGGATATCCTGGAATTTTCCGGGGTTGTCGCCGGGGGCTGCCTTGTCGGTCATGGTGAAGTGACACTCGATGACATAGTGGACGTCCTGTAGGACCATAGCGGCGCGCTGCTGGATGTCCTGGCTGGTGTAGAGCACCGGCGGCGTTCCTCCCTTGGCGGCAGACAGTGCTGCGGAAGCCAGCAGGGTGGAGCGGACCTCGTTTCGCCGGATGTTGGTGAACTGGATGGGACTCAATAAGTAGATGCGGTCAATGTGGTACTTCAGGCCAGGGTGCCAGTAGATCGCTTCAACGAGCCCTCTTGCGGCCGACGGCGTGATGATGTCGTAACTGACACGTTCGGTCTTCATTTCGGGCCGGGAGAAGCATCCATAGGGTCCCCAGACTTCAATGCGCATGGACATGCGCATCACCTCCTTTCAAACGGTTGTCGGACTTTCAGGCGAACATCGAATTTGCCCATTGCAACCACCTCTTTGTCTCGATTTCATTTAAGAGATATGTAAATTATATCTTCTGGCCCTGATTATAACATGGGTAAAAATGGAAATCAAGGACTTTCTGCAAAAACCTTGCGGTACATAGTAAAATCTACTATAATAAATTTGGTCATTCTGCCAGTTTTGAAGAAACTGATGGGAATGTGGATTGAAATATTTAGGAGATTTGTAAAGCCTAGAGGGAAAAGCAGTGGAGTCGCGTGCTCTGCTGCTTTTTCCTTTTCAGAGGATGATCGCCCTACCTTCTTCGATCTCCATCGAAAGGCCGGTCTTGCGGCTGTACAAGTCTGGATCAGCGAGGATGGCGGAATCATCGGGGAAATCCGGAGAACGTTCCAATGCACCGGCGGCGTCCAGCGAACGGAACTGCTTTTCATAGCATTCTACGCTGTAAATGCCCAGGCGGCGGAGCTGAGCACGGCTGATGTGTCCGCCGCGAAGCGATGCGCAGAGGTCGGCACCTTCCTCAATGGGAAGATAGATCGTGTAAGTGTGGTTATCAATGAGGTGGAACTTTCCGGCAACCTGTGCAAAGGGAAACTGACATCCCTTGATACCATGCTGAAAAGCGTCCAGAATGTTCTGTTTGTCAAGTGTTGCACGGGTGCGATAGAAGGATTCAAAATAGCTGTGAATGGCATCCGGTGTGTCGAGCAGGTCGTAGGCCCGCTCGGTGGCATTCATGGCGTTGACATTCTGCGAAAGCATGGGGAGCGGTGCCAGACCTTCCAGCTGGAAAGAAGCAACGATGCTTTTTTTCGGGTCGCGTCTGCCCTCCCGGTTGCAGCGCCCGGCGGTCTGGAGCAGGGAGTCCAGCCCCGCGGTTTCACGGTAGGCGAGCGGAAAGTCCACATCGACGCCTGCTTCGATCAAGGAGGTGGAGACGACCCGGCAGGGAAGCCCCGCCTTGAGCCGTTGGCGGATCTCGTCCAACTGTCGGCGGCGGTCAGCGGCACAGAGGAAGGTGGTCAGGCAGTAGCTGCCTTCGGCGGGGAGCTGTGCAAACAGATCCTGGGCGGTCTTGCGCCGGTTGACCACACAGAGCACCTGTTCGGCAGACGAAAGCTGTGCGCAGAGGGCCTCAGCGGAGAGGGTGCCCAGATCTTGCCGGGTCACGCGGCGAAGGACTTCATAGAGGTGAGCCGGGTCGGGGCTGAGTTCTTTTGCGGTCAGGCCAGGGGCAAGCTCCTGAAGCAGCGGCGTCAAGGCGGGCTGCGTTGCGGTGCAGAGAACGGCGGTAGTGTGGTAGTGCTGGACCAGCTGTGCGATGGCGGAAACGCAGGGCTTCAGGTAATCGGTAGGGAACGTCTGTGCTTCATCAAAAAGAATGACACTGTTGGCAATGTTGTGCAGTTTGCGGCACCGGCTGCTGCGGTTGGCGTAGAGGGATTCGAAGAACTGCACAGCGGTCGTCACCACGATGGGAGCGTCCCAGTTTTCGCTGGAAAGCAGTTTCCGGTACTGAGCAGGTGTCAGGTCGTCTTTTTCGGTCAGCTTGTAGTCTACACCGGAAAAGTGGGCCAGCACATTGTCTTCTCCCAGAAGATCTGCGAACGTCTGCGCCGTCTGGTCGATAATGGAAGTGTAGGGGATGACGTAAATGATGCGCTCCATCTGCGGCTTTTGTGCCACAGCATGTTCCAGCGCAAAGGCGAGGGACGCGAAGGTTTTGCCACCGCCCGTGGGAACTGTGAGCGTATAAAGCCCCTGTGGTGCATGAGTACCCTGTTCCATGCAGGCCCGCAGTACTTTGTTCCGCTCCTGCGCGACAGGGGAAGCGGCAGGGCTGTCAAGGTAGCGTTTGGCCTGTGCCCGGACTTTTTCCAGCAGAGCGGAAAGTGGTTCCCCCATCCCACGCGGGGCTGCTTTACCGTCCATGAAGGTCTCGGTGTCGATGAAATCGGCATCGACCAGGCTGGAGTAGAGCATCCGGGTGAAAAAGGCCATGGTCAGGTTGTCCGGCTGGCGGAGCAGCCACGGCGGCAGAGCGGCTTTGGCAGGGGAGATCTCCTGTTTCCACTGGGAGCAATCTTCGATCCGCCGCTTGGAGCGGCCGACCAATGTGCTTTCGTCGGCAGTATCATGCGGATTTCCGAGGTCGGGGATGCCACTGTGATGTCCGGCAATGGCCAGCGCGGCGGGAATGTTTCCGTCCTGGATCGCGGCCTTGGCTCCAGCAGTGGAGTGGTCAACGGGCGGGCCTCCCTGCAAGCGTTGCTGGAAACCAGCGCTATATTTTCCGATGTCATGAAGCAGGGCGGTATACGCTGCTTCTGCTTGTGCGCCAAACGCTGCGGCAAAGTTTCCGGCCAGTGCAGCCGTGCTGATCAGGTGTTCTTCGATGGTCTGTGTGCGGGTCTTGTCATCACTGATGTGCGCGAGCAGCTTCATAAGAGAGCCCTCCTGAACGATAGGATACCGTTACCATACGAGAAATGGAAGTTGTTGTCAATTGGCATCCTTCCTATAATTTCAGTATAAATTCTGTTATGTCCCATAAATCGTACTTCCACGCTCCCTTCTCAAAAAATCTTGCCTTTTCCCCCAAAAAGGCTTACAATAGCCTCGGCAAACCGAAAAGACAAGGAAACAATTTCGGAGGACAGAACAATGGCTTGTACTACAATTTTAGTCGGCAAAAACGCATCATACGATGGCTCCACCATGGTCGCCCGCAACGACGATTCGGGTTCGGGGCATTTCACGGCCAAAAAGTTCGTGGTCGTGCAGCCGGAGGAGCACCCGGCCGTCTATCGGTCGGTGATCTCCCATGTGGAGGTGCCGCTGCCCGGCCATGCGCTGCGGATGACGGCCATGCCCAACGCGGTGGAAGGCGAGGGCATCTGGGCGGCAGCGGGTGTCAATGCGGCCCATGTGGGCATGACGGCTACCGAGACCATCACGTCCAACCCGCGCGTTCTGGGTGCAGATCCGCTGGTGGTGTACCAGCCCGCCAAAGGGGAACGGCCGGAAGTGCCCGGCGGCATTGGCGAGGAGGACATCGTCTGCCTCGTGTTGCCTTATATCCGCACGGCCCGCGAGGGCGTGGTGCGCCTGGGCGAGCTGCTCCGGACGTACGGCACCTATGAGATGAACGGCATCGCGTTTCAGGATGTGAACGAGATCTGGTGGCTGGAGACCATCGGCGGCCACCACTGGATGGCTCGCCGTGTGCCGGACGACAGCTATGTCGTGATGCCCAACCAGCTCGGCATCGACAGCTTCGACTTTGCCGACGCCTGCGGCGCACAGGAAAACTACATGTGCTCGGACGACCTGAAGGCCTTTGTGGACAAGCACCACCTCGACCTCTCGCTGGACGGCAGCTTCAACCCGCGCGATGCCTTCGGCAGCCACGACGACGCCGACCATGTGTATAACACACCGCGCGCCTGGTTCATGCTGCGGTATCTGAACCCCAACACCTGGGTCTGGGAAGGCCCCGATGCAGACTATACCCCGCATTCGGACGACCTGCCCTGGTGCATGGTCCCGGAGCGGAAGATCACACCGGAAGACGTGAAATACCTGCTGTCTTCGCACTATCAGGGCACACCGTATGACCCGTATGCCGCCTATGGCGACCCGAAGAGCAAGGGTGCCTACCGTACGATCGGCATCAACCGCAACAGCTTCATGGCGCTGACCCAGATGCGCCCGGATCTGCCGGAGGAGTTCCGCACGGTGGAGTGGATCGCCTATGCGTCCAACGCCTTCAACACGATGGTGCCGTTCTATGCCAATGTGGACACCACCCCGGCCTACCTCGCCTGCACCACTGGCGAAGTCTCCACCGAGAGCTTCTACTGGGTCAGCCGGATGATCGCTGCCATGGCCGATGCCGCTTACGGCAAGTCCATCTTCCATGTCGAGCGCTACGAGGAGGGCGTCCTCTCCGCCACACGCGCCCTGCTGAACGCCTACGACGAAAAACAGGCCCAGGAGGCCGACCCGGCCCGCCGTGCCGCCCTGCGCACGGAGGCCAACGAGGCCATCGCCAGAGAGCTGAAGGCCCGCGCCGCCGATACGCTGGACAAGGTCCTCTTTGAACTGAGCTGCACTATGAAGAATGCCTTCTCCCGCTCGGATGCCTGAGCAACAAATAAGGGAATAACAAGGAGCGTCTCCGCACAGAAGCTACTTCGTGCGGGGGCGCTCCTTTGTTGTGCCAGAAACAGCATTTCATAAGGATCTCCCGATGCAAAAAAACTCAGAATGATGGATATAAATCATAAAGAAAATGATTTTTGTATGCGTTTCATATTTTTGCGGGGGGGGGGGATAAAAATGAAAAAACATGGAGGAAAACATTGACAGACGGCTATAAAAGATGGTATCTTATGAGAGAGGCTTTATACCTCGGATGTCATTGTACCCTGAGGAGGGGAAAAACTTTTTGAAACGATATGACCAGGCAGGAAAAGCAAAGTGGCTGATCCTGGTCATTGCGGCAGGTATCCTTCTGCTGGGTGTGATCCTGTATGCAGGGGGACGCTGGCTGGAGACCAGGAGCGTTGAAGAAGCACGCGGGGATCTGACCCAGACGGAAGCGGTGGAAACGCAGGAGTACAACGGCGTCACATACCAGCGCCGGGAGGGGCTGACCTCCATCCTTGTGATGGGCGTGGACCATGACAGTGCTGTGGAGAGCGAGGGCGCTTACCAAGGCGGCCAGGGAGATTTCCAGCGGCTGATCGTCATCGATCCGGAACGCCAGGTCATCCGTCAGTTGAAGATCGACCGGGATACCATGACAGAATGCACCGTGCTGGGCTACCTTGGCAGCCCCATCGGCACCAAAGAGATGCAGATCAGCCTTGCGCATGGCTTCGGCGATGGCAAGGAGGAAAGCTGCGAGTATGCCCGTGAGGCAGTGGAAGGTCTTCTGCTGGGAGAATCCATTGATTTTTACGTGGCCATGAACATGGATGGCATCTCGGAGCTGAACGATCTGGCAGGCGGTGTCACCGTGACATTGGAGGATGATTTCTCCTCCATAGACCCTGCAATGACCAAGGGCACGACCCTGACGCTGCATGGGGACCAGGCCGAGACCTTTGTCCGCAGCCGGATGACGGTCGGAGATGGGACCAACGCCAGCCGCATGGAACGTCAGGAGGCGTTCCGTGGTCGCGACCAAGAAGACTGCAAAGGTCTGAGTTTGAGAAAGTACCTTTTGTAGGTTTACAGAAGGCAGTGGCATTTGCTGCCACTGCTTTCTTTCTGCTTCAGAATAAATCAAAGGGAGAACAAAACTATGTCAGAATACCAAATGCCACCCCCCAATAAGGTGAATTCGCCCCAGCCCGGCAATGGAGACGAGGAGACCATTGACCTCCTGGAGCTGTTTTATGCGCTGCTGAGTAAATGGAAGCAGCTTGCAGCAGCAACCGTGGCCTGCGCCCTGATCGCAGCCATTGGGGTGCTGTTTTTTGTGACGCCCAAGTATCAGGCGTCGTCTACCATTTACGTCATCAGCCAGAAAGACTCGGACATCAACATCTCCGATCTCCAGATCGGCACGGCCCTGACCGATGACTATATCCAAGTCTTTCATATGTGGGAGGTGCAGGAGAAGGTGATCTCCAACCTGGACCTGCCCTATACCTACAGCCAGCTGGATAAGATGCTCTCTGTGACCAATGCCTCCAACACCCGGATGGTGGAGATCACCGTGACGTCGGAGTCTGCGCAGGAAGCAGCAGACATCGCCAATGAGTATGTTACCGTGGTGCAGGACTACATTGCCAAAAAGATGGCAACGGACAAGATCTCTATCATGTCCACAGCACTGGTTCCTACGGAGCCGGTCAGCCCGAACAAGACCAAAAGCATCCTGCTGGGAGCATTGCTGGGCTTTGTGGTCAGTGCGGGTGTCATTGTTGTGATCACATTGCTGGATGACACCTACAAGACGGCGGAGGACATCAAGAAATACACCGGCCTGGTGACGATGGCGGTGATCCCGCTGGAAAAGGGCGATGAGCCAAAACACCAGAGTGCAGACAAGCAGATCGGCCTGAAGCTGCCGGGAGGGAAAACGCTGTGAACAGACTTGAATTTCGAAAACTTCCCCAGTTGAGCTACCCGGTCAATGAGGCCTTCAACACCCTTTCCACCAATGTCTCCTTTTTGGGTCGGGATATCAAAAAGATCATGCTTACCAGTTCCCACGCATCCGAGGGCAAGAGCTTTACCAGCATTACGCTGTGCCGGAAGCTGGCAGAGCGAGGCAAGCGGGTGGTCCTGGTGGATACGGACCTGCGGCGGAGCATGATCACCACTGTTTATGGGGTGCAGTTTGCGCCGGGTTCCAAAAAGCAGGGCCTGTCTCACTATCTGGCCGGCATTGCCGAAAAGGAGGAAGTCCTGTTCCACACCAACGTTCCGGGCATGGACTTTATCCCTATGGGCCACGAACTGCTGAATCCCATCCCGCTGCTGAGCTCTGAGCGGTTTCAGAACCTGCTGGATGGACTGGCAGAGCAGTACGATTACGTGATCGTGGATGCGGCTCCGGTGGGCGTGGTCATTGATGCTGCGGAGATCGCCAAGGTCTGCGATGGCATTCTGCTGGTGGTGAGCTACAATCAGGTCCACCGGCAGGAGCTGATCGACGCAAAAAACCAGTTGGAACAAACGGGATGCCCCATCCTCGGCACCATCCTCAATCAGGTGGATTATGAGGGCTTTGCCAACAAGAAGTATTATTACAAATCGCATTATTCCAGTTATTACAAGGCCTACGAAAAAGAGGCAGGAGAAAAGAAGAGCTGAACCCATGACAGAACAGTTTTTAGATCTGCATACGCATGTGGTCTATGGAGTGGACGATGGAGCCCGCACGGAAGAACAGATGCGGGCGATGCTGGACGCAGCTGCCGCCAACGGCATCACCACATTGGTGGCCACCACCCACGCAACACCGGGCCTGGAGGAGTTTCCACAGGAGCGCTACCAGCGCCACCTGGATGCAGCGCAGGACTATTGTCAACAGCAGGGGTATGGATTGCGGCTGTACCCCGGTGCGGAGCTGCTGTACAACCCCATGCTGCGGGATGCGGCCAGAGAAAACGGCCTGCCCACGCTGGCCGGTACGGACTGGGTGCTGATGGAGTTTTTACCGCAGACTTCCGCCAAAGAGCTGGAAAACGGGCTGGAAGAAGTGGCTGTGTGCGGCTACTCCATTCTGATGGCCCATGTGGAGCGCTACCGCTGCCTGGAATCGCGGGGCCTTCTGGAAAAGCTGAAGGCCCGGTATCCTGTGGCCTGCCAGATGAACGGTTCCACGGTGCTGGAGCCGGGCAGCTTTTGGAAGCGGCGGCGGGTGGAACGCTGGCTGAGCAGCGGTGTCATTGATGTGGTAGCATCGGATGCACATAACACTACGTCCCGGCCGGTCAATCTGCGGGAAGCCTATCAAAAGCTGAAACTCACCTTCGGCGAGGAAACAGCGGACCGTTTGACCGGGCGCAGCGGCCTATGGAAGGAATTCCGGGACGCCTTAGCGCAACAAAAAACGACTTGACGATCCAGCAAAGTGCTGGGGACCACTTCCTTCTGCAAAATGCGTAGCATGTTGGGAGCAGATGTGCAAGACGCAGAAAAAGCAAAACAGCGGCAGTTTTCCAAATGGGAAAGCGGCCGCTGTTTTTTGAAATCAATCTTGTTAGAATTTGCTGAAATTCTTTGAACTTATTTGTTTGCACAAAAAACTCTAGATGCAAAATTGTTGCATCTAGAGCGAAAATAAAAATCACACCCCCGATGCGCCGTAGTTTGCCAGCACACGGGCGGAGGGATCGTTGACGTTGCAGCCGGGCCATGCCTTGTTGGGCATCCAGAAATCGACGATGGTGCGGCTCTGGTCGTGGTAATATTTCTCGAAGATCTCGCGGTAGAACAGGCTCTCCTTGGTGAACGGCATGCAGTGGGCCGAATAGTTTGCCCGGCGGAGCTGGAACTCCTCGTCGGTGTAAAGGCTCTCGGTATACTCCTTGATGTCGTCTACCATGCTGTGGCCCACGGCATCGGAGAAGGCGGCCTTTTCACGCCACAGGATCTCCGGCGGCAGCCAGTCGCCCTCGAAGGCTTTGCGCAGCAGGTACTTGCCCTTGCCGTAGCTGTTCAGCTTCTTTTCGGGGTCAATGGCCATCACGTAGCGGACGAAGTCCAGATCACCGAAGGGTACACGGGCCTCAATGCTGTTGGAGGAGATGCAGCGGTCGGCGCGGAGGACATCGTACATATAAAGCTCGCGGATGCGCTTCTGGCTCTCCTGCTGGAAGGCGTCGGCGGTGGGGGCATAGTCGGTGTACTTGTAGCCGAACAGCTCATCGGAGATCTCGCCCGTCAGCAGGACACGGACATCGGTCTGCTCGTGGATGGCCTTGCACAGCAGATACATGCCCATGCTGGCGCGGATGGTGGTGATGTCCCAGGTGCCCAGCAGGCGGATGACCTCTTCCAGGCTCTGGAGGACCATCTCCCGGTTGATGATGACCTCGTGATGCTCGCTGCCCAGATAGTCGGCGGTCTGGCGGGCATACTTCAGGTCGATGGCGTCGGTGTCCATACCGATGGCAAAGGTGCGGATGGGTTTGCCCAGCTTTTTGGCTGCGATGGAGCAGACCAGCGAGGAGTCCAGACCGCCCGAAAGCAGGAAGCCGACCGGTGCGTCGGCGTCCAGACGCTTTTCCACACCGGCAATGAGCTTTTCGCGGATGTTGGTCAAGGTGGTCTCCATGTCGTCTTCCATGGGGGCGGGCACATCGGCGATGTCCTCATAGCGGACGAAACGGCCGTCGCAGTAGTAGCTGCCAATGGGGAAGGGCCGGATGTCGTCGCACCAGCCGATGAGGTTCTGCATCTCGGACGCGAATGCGATCTGGTGGCTGGACTTGGAGTAGCCGTAGAACAGCGGGCGGATGCCGATGGGGTCGCGGGCTGCGATGAGGCGGTCCTTGCGGGAATCGTAGAGGATGAGGGCGAACTCGGCGTCCAGATGGCGGAACATGTCGAGGCCGTACTCATAATAAAGCGGCAGCAGGATCTCGCAGTCGCAGTCGGACTGGAACTTGTAGCCCCGGCGCTTCAGGATCTCTTTTTCAAAGCGGAAGCCGTACAGCTCGCCGTTGCAGACCACACAGTCGGCTCCGCGGTAGAACGGCTGCATGCCTTCGGGCGTCAGGCCCATGATGGCCAGCCGGCCAAAGCCCATCAGGCCGAACGGCCCTTCCACGACCCGCTGGTCGTCTGGGCCGCGCATCACGGTGCGCAGCAGATAATCCTTGAACTTGGCGGCACTCAGATCGTGCCCGGTGTAACCCATTACACAACACATATTTCTTACCCCTCTCAAGTGACCGCGCCGTCATTGCTTCGCAATGCCGCCTCTCCGGATCGGAGCGGTCTCAAATAAAAAAATACGGCAGCCTTCATCCCATTTTGCTAGGACGAATGCTGCCGTATCCGTGGTGCCACCTAAATTACCGACACGCTGGGCATGTCAGTCACTTTTGTGCGCTCTCCCCGTTGAAAGCACTGCCGCGATAACGAGCGGCGCACGTCTGCCCCTACTTGCCGCCTTGCGCGGGTTCAGGGGGAAGCTCACGGGGGTTCGTTCGGGTCCGGCTCTCTGCGCGGCTCACACCTGCCCGCGCTCTCTGAAAAAGAGCGGTTGGACCTTACTTTTCCCGGTCAACGCTTTTCTTGCCTGAATTGTATCACGGCTTTTTGTCCGTGTCAACATCCGAATTTGAATTTTCTGCGGTTTGTTCAGCCTGCTCATTTTGCTGCGCACAGCGGCGGCAAAGTCCGTACAAAACGCTTCCCTCGCACTGGAGCGTAAAGCCGTGTTCGGCCATCAGATGGGCACGCACCTCGTCCATGAAGTGGCAGTCCAGGTGATAGATCCGCCCGCACTGCACACATTTGAGGTGCAGATGCTCCCGGCAGTGCCGCCCTTCGTCCACATATTGGAACACAGCTTTTTCGCCCTTGTCGGCGACGTATTTCATGATGCGCTGTTCGCCCGCCAACTTGTCGAGATACCGGTAGACGGTGGTGGGGTTGGGGCTGGCGCCCTCGGCCTCCAGATGTTCCAGAATATTCGACGCACTGACCGCGTGCTGCCGGTTGTTGATGAGGTAATCCAGGATGAGCTGCCGGGTTTTGGTGTTGTATCCGCCGCGACCTGCCATGATATCCGCCTTCCTTTCTGCATCAAGTGTACCACAATTTATCCTTCGATGCAAAACAAGATGGGAGAGTTGGTGACAAGCACAAAAAACTTTGTGAATAATGCGAGAAAATACGGCAGAATATCTGTGCAAAACGGAAAAGCTCCCAATCTTTTGGAAAAACTCTTGTAAAGATTGACAAGTTGTGTGATAATGTTTATATGAGATGAGTTGGATTATTTCAGGGATACAAGCTGCCTTTCGGGCGGCTTTGCGTTGTTTGAGACGAACATCGGAACATCGGAATGAAATGATCTGTTCGGTTAGGAGATTGGAAAGATGAAAGAGATGGAACAGCAGGCAAAGCAGAGCTTGAAGCTCCAGGCCTACCAGTACCTGAAAACAAAGATCCTGAACTGTGAGTACCGTCCCAATGAGTTTCTCAACGAGCAGAAGCTCTGTGCGGAGATGGGCAACATCAGCCGCACCCCCATGCGGGATGCGTTGGGCCGGTTGGAGCAGGAGGGTCTCATCACCATTCTGCCCAAAAAGGGCCTGATGGTCTCCGGCATCACGGAGGACGATGTGCACAGCATGTTCGAGATGCGCCTTCTGGTGGAGCCGTATGCGCTGCGCAATTACGGCAACCTGATCCCCCGGCAGGCACTGGAAGACTATAAGGAACTGATGCACCACCCGGACCGCATCGACGACTTCTGCAAGTCGGACGATGACTTCCACGAGCTGCTGATGAGCAGCCTGCCCAACAAGTACCTGCGCTCGGCCTATGACCGCATCACCGGCCTGAACACCCGGTTCCGCATCATGACCGGCAAGGTGAGCATGATCAATCAGGACCAGACCTGCGAGGAGCATCTGCACATCCTGGATGCAGCCCTGAACGACAACTGGGACACCGCCGCCGATGCGCTGCAGCGCCATCTGGAGCTGGCCCGCGATAAGGCCGAAGGCGTCATCAAGGTCATCCGGCTGTGGTAAGACTTACCCTCTCAGGCAAACCCACAGGGTTTGCCTGAGAGGGTACTTTTTTGCACAAAAACAGCACATTTGTCCAGAAACAGTGAGATGTGTATAAAAAATTCATAAAAATCATAAGAATTTGACATTGCATAGTTTTTAACAATGTGGTAAAGTAAAAGGCAGAGAGACCCGGCTGAAAACGGGTACAATGATTTGGAGGATCGTAATTATGGCTGATCGTATCGTACTGAATACCATTTCCTACCATGGCCACGGTGCCATCGAGAACATCGTTCCCGAACTGACCGCCCGCGGCTACAAGAAGGCGTTCGTCTGCTCCGACCCCGACCTCATCAAGTTCGGCGTGACCAAGAAAGTCACCGACCTGCTGGATGCGGCAAACTTTGCCTACGCTGTGTACAGCGAGATCAAGCCCAACCCCACCATCGCCAATGTGCAGGACGGCGTGGCGGCCTTCAAGGCTGCTGAGGCAGACTGTATCGTGACCATCGGCGGCGGCTCCTCCATGGATACCGCAAAGGCTATCGGCATCATCATCAACAACCCGGAGTTCGCGGATGTCCGCTCTCTGGAAGGTGTCGCGCCCACCAAGAAGCACGCCGTCTTCACCATCGCCGTGCCCACCACCGCCGGTACGGCGGCCGAAGTCACCATCAACTACGTCATCACCGACGTCGAGAAGAAGCGCAAGTTCGTCTGCGTCGATACCAACGACATCCCGGAGATCGCCGTCGTGGACCCCGATATGATGTCCTCCATGCCCAAGGGCCTGACCGCTGCCACCGGTATGGACGCTCTGACCCACGCCATTGAGGGCTACATCACCAAGGGCCATTGCACCATCTCCGATATGTTCCATCTGGAAGCCATCAAGCTCATCAGCGAGAACC
>OGJO01000137.1_pt1 | contig 61563 bp, 53 predicted proteins | sample 1572121 | NCBI WGS metagenome assembly OGJO01 (sample SAMEA2582081, study PRJEB24529) | metagenome | biome: Human gut stool | place: China | collected 2011
ACACGGATACGCCCTGGTACATGTTCTTCTAAGATTTCAAAGAATTTATCATCTGCTTTCAGTAAAAGGCGACCATTTTGAACCTTATCCCCCTTTACAATCGCATATACCAGTGACCAAATAGGACGTGGATCAGAAGTTGAACACTTTCTGTATTTATATCGATATTTAATATTCGTCAATAATTCACGTTCAAACTTAAACACCCCATCAATCATATCGTAATCTACCTCAAAATGGCGCTTTCTAAAGATAGAAGATTCTTCAATTACCAATTTAGTATCTGTCAAAATATAGGTATATCGGCTAACCGCCTGTTTAACAATCACAATAATTGCCATAATTTCAATAAAGTATTCAGCTATTAGCACTGTATGCAATAGGATACTACGATACGTAGTATATGCAACACCGCATAATAATAGAATGACAAAACATAATACTAGCCACTCTGCACTTTTAGCGCGCAGAGATTTTTCTTCATATAATACTGTCATATGTTACCCCTTCAAAAGAACTACTACATTATAACTATACATCCTATTATAAGGTATTCTATACATAAAAACTACAAAAACCCCGTCTACACCTGATGTGTAGACGGGGTTTTATGACTCTATTAGTCACCTAGTTCAGATACGAACTATATTATTTTTTCAAAGCGCCTGTAATACGTTGAGTATCGCGAGCAATCATGATTTCTTCGTTTGTAGGAATTACGAAGATTTTAACTTTAGAGCCTTCAGCACTGATTTCTTGTTCTTTACCGCGAATATTATTGCGTTCAGAATCAATGCGAGTACCCAAGTATTCTAAACCATTGCAAATTGCATCACGGTTACCGATACCATTTTCACCGATACCAGCTGTGAATACGATAGCATCAACACCACCCATATCTGCTGCAAATGCACCAATTACGCGACGAACTTTGTAATGGAACATGTCCAATGCTAATTGAGCACGTTTGTTACCATTAGAAGCGGCTTCTTCGATAACACGGAAATCATTAGACACGCCAGAAATACCAAGTACACCGGACTTTTTATTCATAATAGTGTCTACTTCTTCGTAGTTCATTCCAGTTTTGCTCATCAAGAATGGAACGATAGCTGGGTCAATATCACCAGTACGAGTACCCATGATCAATCCGGACAATGGAGTAAAGCCCATTGTTGTATCGATGGAGCGACCACCTTTAATAGCAGCAACGGAAGAGCCGTTACCTAAGTGACATGTGATGATGCGGAGGTCAGACATGTGTTTACCCATCAATTCAGCGCAACGTTGCGCAACATATTTATGGGATGTACCATGGAAACCGTAACGACGGATGCCATAATCTTCATAGTATTCGTAAGGAAGCGCATACATGTAAGCTTTTTTAGGCATTGTTTGGTGGAATGCTGTATCGAATACACCAACTTGAGGTACATTAGGCATGATAGCTTGGCAAGCTTCGATACCTTGAATGTTTGGTGGGTTATGCAATGGAGCCAATGCGCAGCATTCTTCTAATGCTTCCATAACAGCTGGAGTGATCAATACGGAGTCAGCGAATTTTTCACCACCATGTACTACACGGTGACCAACAGCGTCGATTTCGTCCATGGACTTAATTACACCATATTCAGCATCAACTAAAATATCAAGCAAAATGCGAAGAGCTTCTTTATGGTTCAAAATTGGTTCAACGCGTTCTAATTTATCTGCGTTAGGACGTTTATGAGTAAAGATAGCGTCTTGATCACCAATCTTCTCAAAAAGACCTTTTGCCAATTCTGTTTCAGTTGTCATATCAAGTAATTGATACTTCAAGGAAGAACTACCGCAGTTAACTACTAATACGTTCATCGATTAACCCTCTTTCTGTTGTGTAACTTGAATCTTGTTTTGAATTTCTTTGCTGATATCAGCACCTACCTGATCCTTTTCAGGATATTGGTAGACTATATTCCACAATACGCCATGATCTAAGAATACGTATTGAGAAAATCTAAATGTTTGCCCTTGAGTTGTATACGTCACATCAAGCTTTTTAGCAGATGCCCCTTCTAAAGCTACAGACTCTTCCTTGATAGTGCCGCCAATTTTAGTAAACTCAGACTTGCTACGGTTTACATACTCATCCACTGTTGGCAATGGTTTGTTTTCACCAGCACGCAAAGCCTCAACCTCAATTACCATATGTTCTGTAACAGATCCATAAATATCAATTGGATACCCATCATCAGACATATTTTTTGTACTTTTACCCATTTCATAAGGCAAAGCAATGGTAATTTCAGATTGACCAGCACGGATAACTTGATGGCCAAAACTATATGTATCCATTACATTTGTAGAGCCACATCCCGCCATTGCTAGTAGCGCAGCACCGAGCAGAGCCCCTTGTAATGTACGTTTCCAATTTTGTTTCATCATATACCTCACATCAATTCAGCATTTACAGTTAATTATAGCCTATAGAACAAATAAAATCTACAATAAACTTTAGTTTTACGTACATTTTTACGTCTATTTCTTCACCATATCCCCTCTTATGTTCAAAATTTATTTACAGTACCTCTATGCTTTGTTACACTAACACTAATGAAAGGAGTCACTATGAAAACCATCGGTATTATTTGCGAATACAATCCATTTCACAATGGACATGCACACCAACTACATACGTTAGCTTCAAAATACCCTGATGCATTGCGCATCTGTATTATGAGTGGCTCCTTTGTGCAACGTGGTGAGCCGGCCCTATTCTCAAAGTTCGATCGTGCTCGTTGGGCCATGCTTGGCGGTGCAGATGTTGTTATCGAACTCCCTACACTCTATTCCTTAGGCAGTGCACAACTTTTCGGGACCGGTGCGGTTCGGTTAATCCAGGCTTTATCTATCGACACACTTTCTTTTGGTTCTGAAACAACAGATCTAGATCAACTCATTTTTACGGCTAAACGTATGGATTGTGAAAGTACCCAAAATGAGTTACGTAGTTATTTAAAGGAAGGCATGTCCTATGGAACGGCCTTCCGTAAAGCATTAGGCTCTGAAATGCTTAGCACCCCGAATGCCTTATTAGGGCTAGAATATATACGAGCTGGATTAAAATATCATCTAGATTTAGCGTATATTCCTATTAAGCGTACATCTGATCACCATAATCAAACTATCGATCAAGAGTTGCCATCAGGTACAGCGTTGCGACAACTCATCGCAACGGCTACTCCTTTAGATATGCATTCAGCACTTCAAGCTGCTATTCCAACACCGATTCTAGATGATATGAACCATAAAATTACAAGCGGTCACTATGTCAATTACAGTCGATACCATGATATGGTCCATATGTTAAGTCGCCGCATTTCGGCAAGTGAATTAGAACGATTCGTTGATTTTACAGAAGGTATCGAGCACTTATGGTTAAAAGCAGCCCAACATCCTACATGGGAATCTGCTATTAATCAAATAAAATCCAAGCGCTACACCTATGCACGATTACAACGAATGGGTGCCTACCTCACATTAGGAATTACCAAAGACTTGATAAACGTCGCTATGGACGAAGGTCCTCAATACGCTAGATTACTAGCCTTCAATGACAGAGGTCGCCAATGGCTTCGAACTGAACATGATATTCCAGTCATTCAGAAATGGGCTAAAGCACCTACGCAACTTAATAATCTGGGGCAAACTATGCATCACATCGATACCCTAGCAACAGATATACAAACCTTATGTTTCTATAACGAAGCAAAACGTATAAGCCATATGGACTATACATATACATCGCAATATATCAAATAAATAGCTTAACTTTGTCATATATGTTTAGATTTAGATTGAGATAAAAAAACGAGTAGAGCTTAATTTATCTAGATAAATTTAAGCAAACAAAAAGAAGGGGTTACAATACAGGTTATTCCTGTATTGTAACCCCTTCTTCACCATCTAAATCAGCAACGGCAACGCGTACACTTTCAAGATGTGACGTAGGAATATTTTTACCTACATAATCTGCACGAATTGGCAATTCACGGTGTCCACGATCCACGAGAACTGCTAACTGAATTGATTTAGGTCTACCAGATGTCATCAATGCATTTAAAGCTGCACGAATGGTGCGTCCTGTGTAAAGCACATCATCAACAAGGATAATTGTTTTTTCTGTAGTATCAATCGTACATGGTTCGCCTTCTTTTTGACGAGCATCACGATCATCGCGATACATAGCCACATTAAGAGACTCACATTCAATATGAATCCCTTCAATGCGCTCAATTTCAGCTTGTAAACGTTTTGCCAAAATAACACCACGTCGTTCAATCCCTACAATGAGAGCATTGGATAAGCCTTTATTACGTTCTAGAATTTCATGACTAATACGACGGATAGCACGCATAATAGCATCTTGATCCATCAATAAGCGTTTCTTTTCCATATATACGCCCTTATAGCACAGAGACCTCTATGCCCTTTCAACAAATATAGTTAGAAGATTATTTAGTAATCTACAAACCAAGTTAGACAGTTTTATTTTCCTATGGATTCGTTTACGTTAGATTATCTTCGTTTATCTTCGCGATATGTCTTAGCAAACTCGAGACATGCTTTGAAGTCATCTGGAAGCGGTGCTTCAAAATGCATAGCTTCACCAGTAATAGGATGTTTTACATCTAAAGATTTAGAATGTAATGCTTGCCCTTCAATAGGGAAATCCATACGACGGTAACCATAGAATGGATCATTAACAACAGGATGTCCAATATGAGCAAAATGAACACGAATTTGATGTGTTCGACCAGTCTCTAAATTACATTCCACCAACGTTTGATGACCAAAACGTTCAACAACCGTAAAGTGAGTGACTGCATCCTTACTATTTTCAAAGACAACAGCCATTTTCATACGATCCTTAGGATGTCTTCCAATAGGAGCTTTAATAGTACCCTTTTCTTCTACAATATTACCTTGTACTAATGCTAAATATGTCCGTTTAGCAGAATGCTCCTTTACCTGCTCCGCTAAACCTATATGAGCTGCATCATTTTTAGCAGCCATCATAACACCAGATGTATCCTTATCTAAACGGTGAACAATACCAGGTCTAATCTCACCATTAATACCGGACAAATCCTTACAATGATATAGCAATGCATTAACAAGTGTACCCGAATAATTGCCCACCGCAGGATGAACAACCATACCACGTTGTTTATTTACAATGATAATATCATGATCTTCGTATAATACATCTAAAGGAATATCTTCCGCCTTTACCTCTACCGATTCAGGCTCTGGTACCTCTACATGAATGACTGTATTTGGTGTAAGTCTAAGATTTGCCTTACCAATCTTATTACCAACAGTAACGTGACCACCTTTAATTAAGCTTTGAATATAGCTACGAGACCCTTCCATTTGCTCTGTTAAAAAAACATCAAGTCTCATGCCGTCTTGCTCAGCACTTACAATATATTCGTTCATCCTCTACCTCTCTATGAGTTAAGTATCATATATTAATTAATTATTTGTCATCATATATGAATTATTTATCATCATCTTTTAATGTAAATAAATAGTAAACTACTAAAGCTACACCTACACAGATACCAATATCAGCAACATTAAAAATAGGCCATATACGGAAATCAAAAAAATCAACAACGCCATGAAGCATGTAACGATCGATACCATTACCAATGGCACCAGATACTAATAAAGCAGATCCAATTTGCAACGTCCACGGACCTTTTGATAAGCGCTTCCAATAATACGCACAAGCACCCAGCAAAATAACGGCAACCAATAAGAAGAACCATCGCTGGTTAGCTAGCATCCCGAATGCAGCACCGCGATTAATAATATATGTTAAATGAAATACATTAGGAATAACTGGTAATGATTCACCTAACATAAAATGATTCATAATGTAATATTTAGTCCATTGATCTAACAGTAACCATAGGATTAGTATAATATAAAACAAGATGTACTCCCTTACTATAATATATATCTTAATAGTCCTATTATACTAAGTTAACCAAATTTAGGCAAAATAAAAAGCCCCTCAATGAGGGGCCATTTAATTTGTGATTACTCAGCGGAAATTACAGATACTGGGCAAACGGATTCGCAAGAACCGCAATCGATGCAAGTATCGTTGATTTCGTATTTAGTTTCGCCTTCAGAAATAGCAGAAACTGGGCAAACAGATGCGCAAGAACCACATTTAATGCAACCATCAGCAATAACTCTCATAATTAGGACCTCCATAAAAAATATAGATCAGAACTTTTTATTATCATTTAGAAAGGCACTTGCCTCAACTTATGTTCTCATTATCACACAGTTCTTTTTGAAAGTCAAATGAAAATGATATAAAACTGTATATTATTTTGCATACTATTTTTTCCTTTTTATCATACAAAGCCTAGGTTTGTAGGTATTTTGATATTATTTTTCATTTAATTTATTGAATATGATATTCAATAAATGAGAATATAGAAATTATCATTTTTATCAAATCCTAAGTATGCCACTAGGAATTTAATTATCAATATTCATTATCATAAAAACTATTTTTTTATTACAACAGATTTAACGCTTATCTATATTTTAATCTAACATATAAACTTCACTCTAAAAAAGGCCGAATCATACGATTCGACCTCATTTATATTTATAAAGTAAAGTAATATCTTTACTATTATTCACTATATAACAATAATACTATTTTTTTCTTATAGCACTTAGAAAGATGTTAAGAATGTTAGTGTACCTAAAATAACGCCTGCAAGGTTTGGTACGATTAAAATATAATCACGTTTAGGTGATTTTGTCCAACCATATAATACCCAGATCAAACAGGATACAGCTGCAAATAATGGTTGCCATGGTTGACTAGGTTGACCATGAAGATTAGCAATTATTTGTGGGATATAGGCTAAAAATACAAATACACCAATAAATGCACCAATAGAACCAACTAACATGTTAAATCTTTCTTTTGTCATAGATGACCTCCTTATTCAACATTACATTATTATATCTTACACAATATACTATATCATATTTTTTTCGATGTAGTCAATTGTGTAAAATTAATCATGCAAATTAGTTTAATTCATATTGCTTTTGATTACACTTATATGTAATCTATATTAAAATCATATAGGCTAAAATCATAAAAAACGAGGCCGAATCTTACGATTCGACCTCGTATGTGCTTTATAGTAGAGTAACCTATCCCCTATTATTTACCAGGGAAGAATGGCCATACCATTGGAATGATAATTAAGCTTACTACGAAGCAAACTAAAATCAATGGAACGCCGGCTTTTACATAGTCTGTAAATTTGTATTGACCAGGGCCAAGTACTAATGTATTTGGAGGTGTACCTACAGGTGTACCGAATGCACAAGATGCAGCAACGCCGATAGCCATCAATACAGCATGAGGGTCAGCGCCCATACCTTGAGCAATGGAGATACCGATAGGAGCCAACAATGCACAAGATGCTGTGTTAGACATAAATTGAGTCATAACACAAGACAATGCGAATAATACTGCTGTTGCAAAGTAAGGGCTAGGGTCAGAACCCATAACACCGATTACTGCATTAGCAATCATTTTACCTGCACCAGATTGGTCAAGTGCAGTTGCTACTGGCATCATACCAGCAAATAAGAAGATTGTTACCCAGTCAATAGATGTGTAAGCTTGTTTTTCGTTCAAGCAACCAGTTAATACGCAAAGCATTGCGCCAATAACTGCAACCATGCTCAATGGTAAGTTGATACCATAACCTTTTAGGAAGTCACCTAAAATCATAGCAATGATTACACCTAAAAGAATAAGACCAGAGTATAATTGTTTCTTAGGATCGTTAGAAATATCTTCAGCAGCTACTTCTTGTTCAACGTCGCCAGCATCTTGAATTTCATGTTTAGGCAATAAATGTTTACCAATAAGCATCATGAATGCGATTGTGGCGATAGTCAAAGGAATACCGATCCAAGCAAATTCGAAGAAACCAAATGGTTGTTCACCAAATTTAGTTAATGTACCACTTACAATAATGTTTGGAGGTGTACCAACCATTGTAATGATACCACCAATACCTGCAGCGAATGCTAAAGGCATCAATTGGCGAGATGCAGGAATCTTAGCAACAGCACAGATACCAACAACTACTGGAAGTAAAGCAGCTGTTGTACCAGTGTTGGACAAGAATGCGGACATAATTGCTGTAATAACCATGATGGCAAGCATTAAGCTATTTTCGTTAGTACCAGCACGAGATACTACAGTTTCACCAATTTTTTGAGCTAAACCAGTGTAGAACAATGCAGCACCAACAACGAACATGCCAGCGAACAACACAACTGTACTATCAGATAAACCAGAGAATACAACCTTAGGAGTAATAATACCCATAAGGCCTAGAGTAATTGCGCCGCCTAGAGAAGTAATAGCTAAAGGAATAATTTCCGTAACGAATAAAACAGCCATGACTGCAAGGACGATTAAGGTTTGTTCTGCAATACCCATACATCATCATCTCCCTTCAGAGAAATGCACTGATTGTATTAGATGAGATATAAAATATAGCCTACAATACTGATAGCCAAAGAATAATACTTCCCCTAAAAAACCTCGGCTATTAAACCAAGTATATTTAGTTCTACGTTGGAACCATTTGGCCTTTTTTTCATTACCGATAATCAGTGCAGTAATAAAAAACACAATAAATGCCCAAATAAAACAAATCAGTATTTTTAATTCTATCGATAACAAGTGACCACCTCTACTATTTTAAAAGCACTAGAAGATTATTCTGTGAATTCTTGTATCACCTAATGACCGATCTGAAAAGCATTTATTACAAATATACCCTATTTATGCATGAATACATAGATTTAAACTTTTTATTATCATTTAGAAAGACACTTGCCTCAATTTATGTTCTCATTATCATACAGCTCTTTTTGAAAGTCAAATGAAAATGATAAATAACTATATATATTTTTGTATAGTAATTATCATTTTTATGAAACCCTAAGTGCTATACTAGGAACTTAATTATCAATATTTATTATCATAAAAAACGAGGCCGAATCTTATGATTCGACCTCGTATGTGCTTTATAGTAGAGTAACCTATCCCCTATTATTTACCAGGGAAGAATGGCCATACCATTGGAATGATAATTAAGCTTACTACGAAGCAAACTAAAATCAATGGAACGCCGGCTTTTACATAGTCTGTAAATTTGTATTGACCAGGGCCAAGTACTAATGTATTTGGAGGTGTACCTACAGGTGTACCGAATGCACAAGATGCAGCAACGCCGATAGCCATCAATACAGCATGAGGGTCAGCGCCCATACCTTGAGCAATGGAGATACCGATAGGAGCCAACAATGCACAAGATGCTGTGTTAGACATAAATTGAGTCATAACACAAGACAATGCGAATAATACTGCTGTTGCAAAGTAAGGGCTAGGGTCAGAACCCATAACACCGATTACTGCATTAGCAATCATTTTACCTGCACCAGATTGGTCAAGTGCAGTTGCTACTGGCATCATACCAGCAAATAAGAAGATTGTTACCCAGTCAATAGATGTGTAAGCTTGTTTTTCGTTCAAGCAACCAGTTAATACGCAAAGCATTGCGCCAATAACTGCAACCATGCTCAATGGTAAGTTGATACCATAACCTTTTAGGAAGTCACCTAAAATCATAGCAATGATTACACCTAAAAGAATAAGACCAGAGTATAATTGTTTCTTAGGATCGTTAGAAATATCTTCAGCAGCTACTTCTTGTTCAACGTCGCCAGCATCTTGAATTTCATGTTTAGGCAATAAATGTTTACCAATAAGCATCATGAATGCGATTGTGGCGATAGTCAAAGGAATACCGATCCAAGCAAATTCGAAGAAACCAAATGGTTGTTCACCAAATTTAGTTAATGTACCACTTACAATAATGTTTGGAGGTGTACCAACCATTGTAATGATACCACCAATACCTGCAGCGAATGCTAAAGGCATCAATTGGCGAGATGCAGGAATCTTAGCAACAGCACAGATACCAACAACTACTGGAAGTAAAGCAGCTGTTGTACCAGTGTTGGACAAGAATGCGGACATAATTGCTGTAATAACCATGATGGCAAGCATTAAGCTATTTTCGTTAGTACCAGCACGAGATACTACAGTTTCACCAATTTTTTGAGCTAAACCAGTGTAGAACAATGCAGCACCAACAACGAACATGCCAGCGAACAACACAACTGTACTATCAGATAAACCAGAGAATACAACCTTAGGAGTAATAATACCCATAAGGCCTAGAGTAATTGCGCCGCCTAGAGAAGTAATAGCTAAAGGAATAATTTCCGTAACGAATAAAACAGCCATGACTGCAAGGACGATTAAGGTTTGTTCTGCAGTACCCATACATCATCATCTCCCTTCAGAGAAATGCACTGATATAGTTATAAGAGGTATAAAATATAACCTACGATACCAATGGCGGAAGCCATCAAAAAAGTAATCCCATATCCCTCTCTTGTTTTAGGATACCCAAAGAATAAGGTTTCACCTAAAAATCCTCGGCGATTAAACCAAGTATATTTAGTTCTGCGTTGAAACCATTTAGCTTTGCCTTCAACACCGATAATCAGTGCCGTAATAAAAAATACAATAAATGCCCAGATAAAACAAATCAGTATTTTTAATTCTACAGATAACAAGTGACCACCTCTACTATATTTAAAGCACTAGAAGGTTATTGTGTGAATGCTTGTATCACCTAATGACCGATCTGAAAAGCATTTATTGCAAATATACCCTATTTATGCATGAATACATAGATTTGAAGGGTTTTTATATTCACCAATAGGTGTACCTAATTAGGCACACCTTGGTGAATAATTATTAAATTACTAGTGGCTGGACAACATAGCAAGCATTGTACCTGCTGCTACTGCTGTACCGATAACGCCAGCTACGTTTGGACCCATAGCATGCATGAGCAAGAAGTTAGCTGGGTTAGCTTTCGCACCTACAACTTGAGATACGCGAGCCGCCATTGGAACCGCGGATACACCAGCAGAACCAATAAGTGGATTTGTTTTACCACCATCTACTAAGCTCATCAATTTACCGAATAATACGCCACCAGCAGTACCACCGATGAATGCAACCAAACCTAAGCAAATGATAAGGAGTGTTTGCACGCTTAAGAAGTGTTCCGCACTCATTGTTAAACCAGTACCAGTTGCTAAGAAGATAGTAACAGTATTGATCAAAGCATTTTGAGATGTATCGGACAAACGATCAGTTACGCCAGATTCACGGAACAAGTTACCTAACATCAACATACCTAAAAGGGATGTAATGGAAGGAAGCAATAAGGAAATGAAGATCGTAGAAATAATTGGGAATACGATTTTTTCAAAACGTGTAACTTCACGCAATTGTTCCATAACAATTTCGCGTTCTTTTTGCGTAGTGAATAATTTCATTACAGGTGGTTGAATCAACGGTACCAAGGACATATAGGAATATGCGGCAACCGCGATAGCACCTAATAAATGAGGAGCTAGCTTAGTAGCTAAGTAAATGGATGTAGGGCCGTCAGCACCACCGATGATACCGATAGCAGCTGCTTCTTGAGCTGTGAAGCCAAGCATCATTGCGCCACCTAAAGCAACGAATACGCCGATTTGAGCAGCAGCACCTAAAAGCAATGTTTTAGGATTAGCAATGAGTGGACCAAAGTCAGTCATTGCACCTACACCAAGGAAAATTAAAGGTGGGAAGATTTCTTGGGAGATACCTGCACTAATAAGCGCCATAACGCCTTCTTCGAAACCATTACGAGGAATATTAGCAAGTACACAACCAAACGCAATCGGACCCAACAATAAAGGTTCAAACTCTTTAGCAAATGCCAAGTACAATAGGATCAAACCTACAAGAATCATAATAGCATTGCCTGTTGTAAATGCGAGGAACCCGCTATCTGTAATAACGGATTGAATCGCAACAGCAAAAGCCTCCATATGCGTTCCCCTTTCACAAATATAAAATTGTTATATGACGCGGCTCAGCCGCGCCACACACAACTTGGTATTAACCAAGAACAACCATGTCGTCGCCAGTGGATACAGTTTGGTTAGCTGCTACGCGAACTTCAGAAACTACAGCATCATGAGGAGCTGCGATTTCGTTTTGCATTTTCATAGCTTCAAGGATCAACAAAGTTTCGCCTTTTTTAACTGCTTGACCAGCGGATACTGCTACAGATAAGATTTTACCAGGCATTGGAGCTTTTACAGTTTCAGCACCTGCTGGAACTGGAGCTGCTGCTGCAGCTGGAGCTGGAGCTGGTGCAGGAGCTGCTTTAGGAGCTGCTGCTGGAGCTGCTTTAGGAGCTGCTGCAGGAGCTGCACCTTTTACTTCATTAACTTCTACATCATATGCTGTGCCGTTTACTGTAATGTTGAATTTTTTCATTTTAAATTCCTCCAAAATGTGTAGTGTCTACACAATACTTATAAATTTTCTTTACACATATAAATTGGATAATCTATTAGATTATCTAACTGCCAATAATCTTATCGATTACCGCGCAAACGTCCTTCCATTTTCCAATTATAGCTTACGATTGGACGGATATGCGCGATTTGATCAGCGGAATAACCCATTGCCGCTAATGCACCAACGATTACTGCTACTACATCTTGAGATGGAGCTTTACCGTTAGTTGTTGTAGCATTGCTCATTACAAATGCCTCCTAAAATATTATTAACCTCTACCGCTTAAACGACCTTCCAAGCGCCATTTAGCACTGGTTGCTGTAGGTCGAATAGATGCAATTTGTTCAGATGAATACCCCATCGCCACAATGGCACCTACGATAGCTGCTACTACTTCACCTTCATTTTGAGCAGATGCATTTGGTGCAGCCACCGGTGTAGCTGCGGGAGCCGCAACAGGTGCACTTGGTGGTACGTCTTTTTTCTTCTTAGTAGGGTCAATCAAATGAACGATTGACATCAAAATACCTAAAAGAATCAACACAACAAATACAACTGTCATATTAATGGCCATGATTAACCAAGGATTGGTAGTAACTGCTTGTCCTTCCATAATCATTCCCCTTTCTAAAAAAGTAGTAAAGAAAGGTATCTCCCAAATTCGATGATCTTGTTATCGAATCGAATTATAATGGAATATTACCATGTTTCTTTGGAGCACGGTTTTCGCGTTTGCTTGCAAGCATTGCCAAAGCGTTGATAACTGCTGGACGAGTTTGTTTTGGTTCGATTACAACATCTACGAAGCCACGTTCTGCAGCTTTATATGGAGTTGCGAACTCTTCTACGTATTTAGCTGTTTTAGCGTCTTTGTCTTCATCTTTTTTGAAGATAATGTTAGCTGCACCAGCAGGACCCATTACAGCGATTTCGGATGTAGGCCAAGCGTATACTTGGTCAGCGCCCAAATCTTGGGAACACATAGCGAGGTAAGAACCGCCGTATGCTTTACGAGTGATAACAGTAATTTTTGGTACTGTAGCTTCAGAGTAAGCATACAACATTTTAGCACCATGACGAATGATACCGCCCCATTCTTGATTTGTGCCAGGCAAGAAACCAGGAACGTCAACGAAGTTAACGATTGGAATATTGAAAGCATCACAGAAACGGATGAAACGGGAAGATTTGTCGGATGCATTGATGTCCAAGCAACCAGCCATTACTTTTGGTTGGTTAGCAATGATACCAACGGATTGACCGTCAAAACGTGCGAAACAAGTGATAATGTTTGTAGCATAGAATGGTTGTACTTCATAGTATTCGCCATTATCTACAGTAGCTGCGATAACATCTTTCATGTCGTATGGCATGTTACTGTTATCAGGCAACAAGCTGTTCAAGCCTTCGTCTTCGCGAGTTGGATCATCGCCAGTGTCTACTAATGGAGCATCTTCCATGTTATTGGATGGCAAGAAGCCTAATAAGTAGCGAATTTGAGCGATGCAATCATCTTCGTCTTCAGCTGCAAAGTGAGCAACACCAGATACGGAGTTGTGAGCCATTGCACCACCAAGGTCTTCAGCTGTTACTTCTTCACCAGTTACAGATTTGATAACTGCAGGACCAGTGATGAACATTTGAGATGTGTGTTTAACCATGTAGATGAAGTCAGTCAATGCTGGAGAATATACAGCACCGCCTGCGCATGGACCCATGATTACGGAAATTTGTGGAATAACGCCAGATGCATTTGTATTTTCAAAGAAAATTTTACCGTAACCAGCAAGAGCATCTACAGCTTCTTGAATACGAGCACCGCCGGAATCATTGATACCAATGATAGGAGCACCCATTTTCATTGCTAAACGTTGTACTTTAACGATTTTAGCAGCATGCATTTCACCAAGGGAACCACCTTCTACAGTGAAATCTTGTGCGAATGCATATACTAAACGACCGTCGATAGTACCATAACCAGTTACTACACCTTCGCCTGGTAATTCTTTCTTTTCTTGACCGAAGTTAACACAACGATGTTTAACAAATTGATCAAGTTCAACGAAAGAGTTATCATCGAACAATTTAGCCAAACGTTCACGAGCAGTCATTTTGCCTTGAGCATGTTGTTTCTCAACGCGTTTTTCACCGCCACCAGCTTTAACTTTAGCTAGTTTTTCGTGCAATAACTCGATTTTTTCTTGCACTGTTGCCATTATAGCACCTCCAAATAAAACTTGTTACAGTATCATTTTATTTCATTAATAATTAAAGTTCAAGCATGCATACATATTTAATATATAACCAGTGATTATATGAATATGTATATCTATTACTCATACATAATGATGTGAATTGGATACTGTATTATTTCATACGTTGACATAATTCAAGCAATACGCCGCCTGTTGCTTTTGGATGTAAGAAAGCAATGGAGGAACCGCCTGCACCATAACGAGGTTTTTCGTCAATCATACGAACGCCTTTAGCCATCAAATCAGCAATAGCATTTTCAATATTATCAACGCGCAATGCAACGTGTTGGATACCATCACGACCGCCATTTTTTTCGATGAATTTACCGATAGGGCCATCTGGAGTTGTAGTTTCTAAGAATTCAAGTTCAGCATCGCCACATGGGAAGAAGGATACTTTTACTTTTTGTTCTTCAACCACTTCATCTTCTGGAAGATGTTCAATACCCAATGCATTTTTATAGAATTCTTTAGTTGCTGCTAAATCATTAACACCAATACCGATGTGATCCACTTGTAATACTTTAAAAGCCATTTCGATTATCTCCTTTTCAAGGCTAAATCTCTAATGCTATGTAGTCGCCGTCTACTTTAGCACGCTTGTCATTACGCCGTTAACAACTGTGTATGGATCGCTTTCGCGTTCATTAACAGCTGCCACTTGGCTATTAAATTCGTCGCTTGTAACGATTTTATCAGCTACATAACGACCAATTTGTTCATTAATCATTGCGATGATTTCATCACGAGTACGTTCTGCCCGACGAGATTCCAATTCACCAGAATCTTCAAGATACTCAAAATGTTCATCTAAAGCGTCGATAAGTTCATCTACGCCTTGGTCTTTACTAGCAATTGTGCGCTTAATTGGTGGGCGCCATTTTACTTCACGAGAGTCTAGGTCAAGCATCATTTCAATTTCTACATTCAAACGATCACAACCATCTCGGTCAGCTTTATTGATAGCAAATACATCGCCAATTTCAAGAATACCTGCCTTGATAGCTTGGATATCATCACCAAGACCAGGAACAAGTACAACCAATGTAGTATCAGCATTTTTAACGATATCTACTTCGGATTGACCTACACCTACTGTTTCAATGATTACTAAATCCATGCCAAAGGCATCCATGAGTTTTACAACGTCTGCAGTCTTTTTGGATAAACCACCAAGACTACCACGCGTGCCCATGCTTCGAATAAATACATTTTCATTTAATGTCAAATCATTCATTCGAATACGGTCCCCCAAGATAGCACCACCAGAGAATGGGCTTGTTGGGTCGATGGCAACGATGCCGATTTTTTTACCTTGATCTAGATAATGTTTAACAACTTTATCAGTCAAAGTACTTTTACCAGCACCAGGGGCCCCAGTAATACCGAGAATACGTGCATTCCCTGTTTTAGGGTAAATAGCCTTCATAATATCAATGGCATTTTCATACTCGTTTTCTACAGCCGTTATGGACCGTGCTAAGGCTAGTCGGGAACCTTCAAAAAGTTCTTTAACTAAATCCACTCGCCTCACCACCTATCTTAAAATATGGGAATAGAGGGGAGCCAACTATTCAGTTGTGCTCCTCTCTTACCCAATTAATTATTTAACGTTTTCGTTGATGAATTTAACGATATCGCCAGTTGGTGTGCCAGGTGTGAATACTGCTGCTACGCCAGCTTTTTTCAAACCAGGGATATCAGCGTCAGGAATAACGCCACCACCGATTACAAGTACATCGCCCATGCCTTTTTCTTTCAAAAGTTCAACAATTTTAGGGAACAATGTGTTATGAGCACCAGAAAGAAGGGATAATGCAACTACATTAACGTCTTCAGAAAGAGCTGCTTCAACGATTTGTTCTGGAGTTTGACGAAGACCTGTGTAGATTACTTCGAAACCAGCATCGCGAAGTGCGCGTGCTACTACTTTTGCACCACGGTCATGACCATCAAGACCTGGTTTTGCTACGATTACTCTAATACGTTTTTCTGCCATGATTAATTACCTCCGAAATTAGCCGATATTATAATGTGGAATGAGCTTCGTATTCACCGAATACTTCGCGCAATACATTACAAATTTCACCCAAAGTAGCATATGTTTTAACTGCTGCAAGAATTAATGGCATCAAGTTAACGTTTTCATCAGCTGCACCAGCTTTAAGAGCTGCTAATGCTTTATCAACTGCTGCTTGATCGCGGTTAGCGCGAACTGCTTGAGTTTTCTTGGATTGGTTAACACCAACGGAAGCATCTACGCGAAGTAAGTCTTTTGGAGCTTCTTCTTCAACTTGGAATTTGTTTACGCCAACGATTGTGCGCAAGCCAGATTCAACTTCCATTTGCCATTTGTAAGCGGATTCTTGAATTTCTTTTTGGATGTAGCCTTTTTCGATTGCTACTACAGCGCCGCCCATTTCATCAATTTTCTTGATGTATGCCATAGCTTCGTCATAGATAGCGTTAGTCATAGCTTCTACATAGTAGGAACCGCCCAATGGGTCAACTACGTCAGCCAAACCAGATTCGTAAGCCACGATTTGTTGTGTACGAAGAGCTACTTGTACAGATGCTTCTGTAGGAAGAGCCAACGCTTCGTCACGGGAGTTTGTATGTAAGGATTGAGTACCGCCCATTACAGCAGCTGCAGTTTGAAGAGCAACACGAACGATGTTGTTATCAACTTGTTGTGCAGTCAACATGGAACCAGCTGTTTGAGTATGTACACGAAGCATCATGGATTTTGGTTTTTTAGCACCAAAACGTTCTTTCATGATTGTTGCCCATAAACGGCGGGATGCACGGAATTTAGCAACTTCTTCAAGTACGTTGTTATGAGCATTCCAGAAGAAGGAAAGACGACCAGCAAATGTATCAACATCAAGACCAGCTTTCAAAGCTGCTTCTACGTATGCGATACCATCAGCAATTGTGAATGCGATTTCTTGAGCTGCTGTGGAACCTGCTTCACGGATGTGGTAACCGGAGATGGAAATTGTGTTCCATTTTGGAACGTTTTGAGAACAATATTCGAAGATATTAGTGATCAAACGCATGGATGGTTTTGGTGGGAAAATGTAAGTACCACGAGCTGCGTATTCTTTCAAAATATCATTTTGAATTGTACCTTTCAATTCTGTGGAAGGTACGCCTTGTTTTTCAGCTACTGCGATGTACATTGCCAACAAAACAGATGCTGGAGCGTTGATTGTCATGGATGTGGATACTTTACCAAGGTCGATGCCGTCGAACAAGATTTCCATATCTGCCAAGGAGTCAATCGCTACACCTACTTTACCAACTTCGCCTTCTGCAACTGCATCGTCGGAGTCGTAACCGATTTGTGTAGGTAAGTCGAATGCGCAGGAAAGACCAGTTGCACCAGACTCGATTAAGTAGCGGTAACGTTTGTTAGATTCTTCTGCTGTAGCGAAGCCTGCATACATACGCATTGTCCAGAAACGACCACGGTACATAGTAGGTTGTACGCCACGAGTGTAAGGGAATTCGCCAGGCATTCCCAAATCGCGTTCATAATCAAAGCCTTCAATATCAACTGGTGTATACACACGGTTGTATTTTAAGTTTTGACGTTCTGGAGTTTTTGCGCATTTTTCGTCACAAAGTTTGTTGTACTCAGCAATTTGGGCTTTTAAGTTTTCGTAAGCCATGTTTTCATCATCCTCCTAAAAAAACAGGTTATTTTTTCATGCTTCCAGTTTCTGTGAAGCGTTTATGCCAAGAAAGAGCTTCATCAAGCAACATAGGTGTATGGGCATTCTTTGTTGCAGCTAATGCTTTTTCTAGGTATTCAGTTAACATAGGTTTGTAGTCTGGGTGAGCACATTTTTCAATGATTAAACGAGCTCTTTCCACTGGGCTCAAACCACGGCAGTCAGCAACACCTTGTTCTGTACAGAAAATCATAGTGTCATGTTCTGGGTGATCCACATGAGATACATATGGAACGATAGAACTGATGTCGCCATTTTTAGCAACGGAGTTAGTGCAGAAAATAGTGAGATATGCACTACGTGCAAAGTCACCAGAACCACCAACACCATTCATCATTTTGCTACCCATAATATGAGTAGAGTTTACATTGCCAAAAATATCAAATTCGATAGCGGTATTCATGGCAATGACACCAATACGGCGAGCAATACCAGGGTTGTTGGAAATTTCTTGCGGACGAAGAATGATTTTTTTACGATATTCATCAATATTCGCATAGAAACGTTTCAACCCATCTGGAGAAGGACTTAATGCAGTACCGGAACATACAGTTACTTTACCAGCATCGATCAAGTCGAACATACCATCTTGGATTACTTCTGTATAGATGGACAAATCTGTGAATGGGCCTTTAGCAAGACCACTGATTACCGCATTCGCTACGGAACCTACACCAGATTGTAATGGAAGCAAGTTTTTAGGCAAACGACCTTCTGCAATTTCTTGTTCGAAGAATTTGATAAGGTGTTGACTCATTGCTTTTGCATCATCATCGATAGGTGCCAAAGGTCTTGTTGTATCAGGAACATCACAAGGTACTACTGCAACAATTTTACTTGGATCACAAGGAATTGCTTCAGTACCAATACGATCACCAGGTGTTTCCAATGGAATTGGTTTACGATGTGGTGGATCGAGTGGTTCATAGATATCATGCATACCTACCAAGGAAAGTGGTTGGGATACGTTTACTTCTACGATAACTTTTTTAGCTTGGCTAACAAATGTTGGAGAGTTACCAACAGATGTTGTAGGTACTAAAGAGCCATCTTCGTTGATTTGACAAACTTCTACGATAGCTACGTCTAAATCGCCAAAGAAACCATAGCGAACATTTTGTGCCATTGTGCTTAAATGCATATCGATGTATTTAACAGCACCGCTATTTAAGGCTTTACGTGTATCCCCATTTGTTTGATATGGGAAACGACGATTGATACCGTTAGCACGAGTTAACGCGCCATCAGCTTCATCACCTACGGAAGCACCTGTCCACAAATCAATTTTGAATGGTTCTTTTTCCATTCTTTCTGCCAATGCCAATGGCACTGCTTTTGCATAACCAGATGGAGTAAAGCCGGAAATACCAACTTTATCGTTAGGGTTAATCAAAAGAGCTGCATCATAAGCAGTGACAATTTTACCTTGGAGGGCCGCACATTTAACGCGGTCTTTGATGTCTATCACCATTACCATCTCCTTTAAGAGTAACATTGTATAAACGACAGTTTGATCTCTTGGTCGTTCCTTAAACCGACTTCATCGTAGTCCACATCCAATGCATTGTCAACTTATATGACTAAAATGTATTTTTTATCACACTTTGATTAGCATTATGATTAAAATGCATAGATTTTCACATTTCCACATAAGTTTTATTCACATCGTTATAACTCACAGGAATCATCGATATATGGCATATATTGATGTTTTTCAATTAAATCGAACTCTCTCTATACAATATATAGACCCTTTTCAATATAAAACAACATCTCATATACAAGAACTAGACCTTACACCTCCCTATAAAGATACAATGATATACAAAAAACCGGCTTTCAAATGCTAACGATAATGTTCAATTATGTCTAACATTAGAAAACCGGTTATACTACCTAATACGTACCTACCCAAGGTATGTATTAATTATACCATATTATGAAATTATATATCTACCATAAAACATGCTAATTATACAAGATATGACAATTATGCAGATTTATCAGCAGATAACTGAACTTTTACAAAAGCCCCTACCCAACCAAACAATTGCCAAAATACGATGGTTACTTGATGACTATATAGCTCAAAATCGGATAAGCCACTAAATAAAACACCTATAGCTAACGCACCTACACCAACTTGTGCAGCTTGGCGGAATATATCCCCTTCAAGTCTTATAGATGTAATAACATGACCAATAATAACTGCTAGGAATGATATCAATCCTGGGATGCCTGATTCAGCTAATATATTGAGATACAAATTATGAGCATGATACATCAAGACGTGAGGTCCTTGAATATAATAGTTATAATCTGGATATACTAAGTAAAATGTATTCCACCCAATACCAAAGATAGGATTTTCACGTACGATATACATGGTACTATCCCACAAAGCCCATCGAAGATCAGCTGATGTATCATGGCCTTGGAATATGGACCATAGTCTCGAGGTAATTTCACCATCATAAAAGTACAAGATAATTGGCACTACTAATAGGGATAAGAATAATCTTCGCTCTACAAAGATAGCCCAGTAGAGGATCATCGCCGCAAAGCTAATCCAAATGCCTCTAGAATAAGTTAATAGCATTGTTAAGAATAATATAATACCTATAATGAGCATCGTAACCACTTCGCGGGTACGATTTTCTTTCATATATACCAAAATATAGCTGATACATACGCTGAGTACCATCAATAGATAAGCGCCCAATAAATTAGGGTTTTGTAATGTAGATGACATACGTCGCATCAATTTTGGGAACTGTGCTGCATCTACCCACTCTTTTATATGAATATTAGGAACAAATACATATTGATAAGCTCCTATGATACACACTAGTACAGCAGTACCTAATAGAGCACGAAGAAAATAATTCCACTGTTTAGGTGTTTGAATGTATGTGCGAACTAGATAATACATTCCTCCGCTGGCTACGATTTGATAAAACCAACTTTGAATTGACCAATCCCAATTTTCTGATACTAGTGCAGATATGCCAGTCCATACTACAAATATCATAACGGACCACGATAAATAGCCCGTTGGTAAGCTTAGTGATTTACTAGAGATCAAATCATATAAAGCAAGCCCTATCGCTAGCCACAGAAGTACATCCCCCACCATAGGTTGTAATGGCATAGCAACCACCACACCATAAATTAGACGCTCAATATAGAACGTGATTCTCTTCTGATTAGGAATAAGTGAGAGTTCCATAGGCTCACCTTAGTGACTCATCTCATGGTTAAACCACTGACGAGCATCTCCTAAAATATATAAAGAACCACAAACAGCGATAATATCACCATTCTTTGTATGTTTATAGGCTAAAGCCAATGCATCTTTAACAGAATCAGCTGTTTGAGCTATAGCTTTTGGCACAATGTGACGTATTTTTTCAACCAAAACCTCTGGCACTTCTGTTCTATCTGTAGGTGCAGGTACTACAAGAACCGTATCCCCTGCCTTAACTACTTCACGAATAATGGCATCTTGATTTTTATCTTTAAGAATTGCCATCACAATCGTTTTTGGGGCGTCCTTAAATAGCTCACCATAGGTTATACTGAAGGATTCTGCGCCAGCCGCATTATGCGCGCCGTCAAAGATAAAGGTGCGATCTAAGCCGCGTTTAACTTCAAAACGCCCTGCCCACGTAGTACGAGCAAAGCCTTCGCGCATCGTTTCTTCACTGATGCTCTTATCTTCTTTCATCAATAGACGTACAGCCATCAATGCACATGCGAGATTTACAGATTGATGAATACCTGCCATTGTCGTAAATAACATTGCAGGAGCGGCATCATTAGTGCTCACAGTAATCATTTGACCACCTGTTACGGCACTACGGCTATCGATACCAAAATCTTTATTGAAAGCATATACTTTAGCATGCTTCTCTTTAGCCACCTCTTCAATAATACGAAGAGGTGCATCCTGTGCAGCCGTTACAACAGGGACTTTAGATTTAATAATCCCCGCCTTATGACGTGCAATTTCCTCAACAGTATCACCACAGTAGGCTTGATGATCGATTGTTACATTGGTAATAACAGATACTTTTGGAGTCACGATATTTGTGGAGTCTAGTAGTCCACCTAAGCCAACTTCTACCACTGCATAGTCTACAGCTTGATCTTTAAAGAACAAAAAGGCTGCAGCCGTCAAAATTTCAAATTGCGTTGGTGCTTCTGTGCCGTTACTAATGATAGTATCAACTGCCACTTTTACACGGCTAATTAGATTACCGAAGGCTTCCTCTGTAATATTTCCATCATTAATTTGAATTCGCTCCGTATAGGATTGAAGGTGAGGCGATGTAAATCGCCCCACCCGTAATCCACTTGTAAACAGTGCGTAGGAAATATATGAGGTAACCGAGCCCTTACCATTCGTTCCTGTAACATGAACAATTTTATAGTCCTCTTGTGGATTCCCTAAGGCTTCCATAAGGGCTGTTATTCGTTCAAGGCCAGGCTTAATACCGAATGAAGATGCCTGTTCTAAATAGGCTAAGGCCTCTTGATATGTCATATAAACCTCCTATTATAAGGTTTCAAGGAACGCTTCACGTTCCAATAACGCTTGTTGTTTTTGTTTATATTCTTCTAACTTTTCTTTTTCTTTTGCTACTACAGCTTCAGGAGCTTTTGCTAGGAAGCCTTGGTTAGACAATTTACCTTCCAAACGAGAAATTTCTTTTTCCATTTGGATTTTTTCCTTTGCAATACGCTCTCTTTCTTTTTCGCCATCGATTAAGTCTTTAAGCAAGAGATATACTTCCATACCATTCACAACTGTTACAGTTGCATTTTCTGGTTTTGGATCATCGGCACCAAGAATTGTTACCTTCTCAGCCCAAGCTAATGTAACAAAGTAATCCCTATGATCTGCTACAGTTTGAGCTAATGCTTCATCTGTTGGTGCTACGATAACCTCAGCTTTTTTACCTAAAGGCACATTCATTTCAGCACGCATGTTACGAATACCCTTGATGGCATCCATCATAACTTCCATTTGACGTGCTGCACCTTCAAGATTATCAAACTTTAATGCTTCAGGCCATTTTGCAACAACGATGCTATCCCCTTCATGAGGTAAATGTTGCCAAATATGTTCTGTTACGAACGGCATAAATGGATGTAACAATTCAAGCATGTGACGCAAGATTGTTACAAGTAAATATTGAACTGTACGACGATCACGTTCATTACCATCGTTGTATAAACGAGGTTTAGCTAACTCAATATACCAGTCACAGTATGTGTTCCAAATGAAATCATATACAGAACTTGCAGCTTCACCCAACTCGAATTTATCGAGATTAGACGTTACACTTTGTACTGTTTCGTTATATTTTTGAACAATCCATTGGTCTGCTAATGTCAAATCATCTGCAGTTGGAACGAAGCTTTCATCATAATTTGTAAGATTCATCAATACAAATTTGGATGCATTCCAAATCTTATTGGCAAAGTTACGATTAGCCTCAACACGTTCCATATAGAAGCGCATATCATTACCTGGTGTGTTACCAGTAACAAGAGTAAAGCGCAATGCATCAGCACCATATTGGTCGATAACTTCAAGAGGATTAATACCATTGCCCAAGGATTTACTCATTTTACGACCTTGGCTATCACGAACAAGACCATGAATAAATACATGTTTAAATGGAATTTCATGTTCGAACTCAAGAGCCATAAAGATCATACGAGCAACCCAGAAGAAGATGATATCGTAGCCAGTTACGAGAACACTTGTTGGATACCATTGTTTAAGCTCAGGAGTTTGCTCAGGCCACCCCATTGTAGCAAATGGCCATAAACCAGAGCTAAACCATGTATCAAGAACGTCTGGATCTTGTGTTACATGACCATGACAATGAGGACATTCAGTGATGTCTTCACGGCTTACGATTGTTTCGCCGCAGTCATCACAGTACCATGCAGGAATACGATGACCCCACCATAATTGACGAGAAATCGTCCAGTCGCGGATGTTTTCAAGCCAGTTTACATATGTTTTTGTAAAACGTTCAGGAACGAACTCTACTTCGTGATCTTTAACAACCTTAAGAGCTGGCTCTGCTAATGGTTTCATATCTACGAACCATTGTTTAGATACCATTGGCTCGATAATTGTATTACAACGAGAGCAATGACCTACTGCATGGTCATGATCATCGATTTTTTCAAGCAAGCCTAATTCTTTGAGCTCTGCTACTACTTGTTTACGAGCTTCTTCACGAGTCATGCCATTGAACTTGCCAGCACCTTCATTCATTGTGGCATCATTGTTCATAACAACGATGGATTCCAAATTATGACGTTGGCCCATTTCAAAGTCATTAGGGTCATGAGCAGGCGTAATTTTTACACAGCCTGTACCGAAGCTAGCATCTACATAGTCATCGGCAATTACAGGAATTTCGCGATTAACAAATGGTAAAATCAATGTTTTGCCGATGAGGTCTTTATAACGATCATCATCGGGATTTACTGCTACTGCCACGTCACCGAACATTGTTTCTGGACGTGTGGTAGCAACAACTACGAAACGATTATCCTCACCTTTTACAGGATATTTAATATGCCATAAGTGGCCATGTTCGTCTTCATGTTCAACTTCAACATCAGATAAAGCAGTAGCACAACGAGGGCACCAGTTAATAATGCGTTCACCGCGATAGATTAATCCTTTTTCATAAAGGCTTACAAATACTTCGCGCACTGCATGATAGTATCCTTCATCCAATGTAAAACGTTCGCGAGACCAGTCACAAGATGCGCCTAGGCTACGGATTTGTTTTACGATAGTATCACCGTATTCTTTTTTCCATTCCCATACGCGCTCTACAAATTTTTCACGGCCTAAATCATAGCGAGATTTCCCCTCTTCTTTAGCGAGCATCTCTTCTACTTTGATTTGAGTAGCAATACCAGCATGGTCAGTACCAGGCATCCACAATACATTGTAGCCTTGCATACGTTTAAAACGGATAAGAATATCTTGCAATGTATTATCTAAAGCATGGCCCATGTGCAACATACCAGTTACATTAGGAGGCGGCAATACGATACTAAATGGTTCTTTATTTGTGTCTACTTCTTCGTGAAAGTATCCTTGATTTTCCCAATAAGAATACCATTTCCCTTCTATTTCACCGGGGTTATAAGTGGTTAAATTTTCGTAGGTTTTCATCGTTCCTCCTAAATAAACTCCTTAGCGCTTCATAATCTTAGCCAATACAAATAGGCTCATTTCATATAGCAATATCATAGGCAATGCAATCATCGTTTGAGAGAACATATCCGGTGTTGGTGAAATGACAGCACCTATGATAAAGGATATAAGAATAAATATCTTTCGCTTCGTTTTTAAAAAACGCGATGTAATTAAGTTGAAATATCCCAAGATGATTAAAATCAACGGCAACTCAAAGATAAATCCAAAGGGTAGTACAAAGGACAATACAAAGTCCATGTACTGACCAATGGAAAATAGCGGTTGTAACTCGTCTGTTGCGAAGCCCATAAAGAACTTAACGGCTGCTGGTAGCACGAGAAAATAAGAAAACACAATACCTATGCCAAATAGGCCTATGGCAACAGGTAAGATCCAGTTAGATAACTGCTTTTCTCGTGCGGTAAGAGCTGGCTTAACAAATAGCCAAATCTGATGCAATATAATAGGCGCCGCTATAATAAGACCACCTACTATAGACACCTTCATATAGGTAAAGAAGGCTTCCGTTGGTTTCATATAATAGAGCTTACCAGCTGGTTTTAGGAGTATTTCCAATAAAAAGTCTACATAATAATAAGAAATACAAGTTCCTATAACAACTGCAATAGCCATTATAATAAGACGCTTTCGCAATTCAGATAGATGACCCACAAGGGATAGTTCCCGAGCTTCGTCCATCATTTTCTGTTCCATTTCAGTATAAATGGGTTCATCCTCCGGTTCCTCAGGAACTTGTAAATTTGCCACCTTATACCGTTCTTGCTCAGCCTTTAGTTCAGCTTCGCGACGCTTTTGACGAACTACACTATCAAAAGAAGGTTTTTGTATGGGATATTCGAAGTCCGGTTTTGGTTCGAATGGTTCCATATTATACCTTTCTATCAGCTAAATTTTCTACTGCCATCACAAGGAATTCCTTGCCTGGGAAATCACGTACAGCATCGAGTGACGCCAAAGCATCTTTACAATATTGTTCAGCTACAGCTAATGTATTGTCAATACCACCTTGACTGATAACATAGTCGATAATAGCCTGCTCATCGCCGCCATTATTCAAGGCTTTAATATCCTCAAGCAATTTATCTTTATTATCATCATTAACGATACTTAACAACGGATATGTCAATAAACCTTCGCGAAGATCATTCCCCACGGGTTTACCAGTCGTCGCTGTTGTTTCACGATAATCCATAATATCATCAGTAATTTGGAATGCCATGCCCAGAGCATGACCATATTTTTTCAACTCAACGATTTCAGATTCGCTCCAGCCCCCTAATAGGCCACCAAGTTCCATACAGCCTTCCATAAAGTCAGCTGTTTTCTTTTGGGTCTTAGTCATATAGCGCTCAATCCCTTGATCGATGCGATACACATCTTCCATCTGCATAAACTCGCCTTCCACAAGACAAGTAATGATATGAGAAAAAATCTGCAAATATTTCATATTAGGCATTTCAGATACAATTTGGAATGCTTTAGCAAACAAGTAATCACCACTAAGAATAGCTACCTTATTTCCTTTATGCATATGTATCGTTTCTTCGCCTCGACGAATCTCTGCTTGATCTAACACATCATCGTGAATCAAAGTCGCTAAATGAAGCATCTCTACGGCTTCAGCAATTCTAATACGCTGACGTTCTACAGATGTACCTGCATTAGCAATCAATAAACATAATTGCGCGCGCAAGCGCTTGCCACCTGCAGCAGATAATGGTCGAATCAGTGCATTAAAGTCTTCTGCACCTGTATTAAAAGATGATGCAAGAGACTCTTCCACACCCTCTAAATCTAGAGCAATGCGTTCCATAATCTCTAATTCATTGGTTTGACTCATGCTTCATCTCCTACTAGAACTTTATTGATACGTTGTTGTAAAAGTTCACGTCCCGTGTGTTTTAAGGAGCTATATAAAATAGGCGGTGTATTCGTTGGATACATTTCCTTAATTTTAGCCAAGTTCGCAGACTTCTCTTTAGCCGTTAGTTTGTCAGCTTTAGTAACTACAATTTGTAATGGTACACCAGCCTCAATAAGCCAATCATAGGCCACCTTATCGATAGGCATCTCTGGATGACGGCCATCGATAAGTAAGCACAACAACATCAATCGTTCAGAATGTAAAATATAATCGGCAATAAAGGAAGACCACAAGTTGCGGTTTCCCTTATTTGTCTTTGCAAAACCATAACCAGGAAGGTCTACGAGAAACCAGTTATATCTGCGTTCCTCTGTTTCAGAAATATCCTCTTTTGATTCAATATCAAAGTAGTTAATTGTCTTAGTCTTACCTGGTTGGCCACTAACGAGAGCCAACCCACGATAATTACACAACGAGTTAATCAACGAAGATTTGCCCACATTAGAGCGCCCGATGAAGGCTATTTCCACAGTATCCCCTTCAGGATATTGATCAGCCTTAACACAGGAAGTATTATATTTTGCTGCTATAATACGAGGCCCCTTCGGTTCTTTTCGTGTATATTGTGGTTTTGGGCCCATTTGTTTAGTGGATTTTTTCTTTTTTTGCATTACACAAGTGCCTTTGCTAATACTTCATCCATTGTCTTAACTGGCGTAATAATGAGACCGTCTTTTACAATATCAGGTAATTCTGCAATATCCTTTTCATTACCTTTAGGAATCAATACTTCTTTAATACCATTAGACAAGGCTGCTAATAACTTTTCTTTTAAACCGCCGATTGGTAGTACACGGCCACGCAATGTAATTTCACCAGTCATGGCAATATCAGAACGAACCTTGCGATTTGTTAAAATAGATACCATAGCCAATGTCATCGTAATACCTGCGGAAGGGCCATCCTTAGGTGTTGCACCTTCTGGCAAGTGAACGTGTATATCGAGTTTCTTATAGAAATCATCATCGATTTTTAAGGCTTTTGCATTGTGGCGAATATAGCTCATTGCAGCTTGACCAGACTCTTGCATAACCTTACCTAAGCTACCCGTTAATGCAAGTTTACCAGTACCGTTCATAGTTGTTGCTTCACATGGCAATACAACGCCACCTACAGAAGTCCAAGCTAGGCCATTAACATAGCCAATTTGCGGTTTCTTTTCGCGCTCTTGGTCAACAAAAATTGGTGCACCCAAGAATTCGTGAAGATTTTTTGTCGTTACTTTCGGTGCATCCCCACCTTCTTCAACGACTTTATAAGCAATTTTACGACAAATCTTAGCAATCGTTTTTTCTAAGGTACGAACACCGGCTTCACGAGTATATTCGGAAACCACCTTTTTCAATACGGCATCAGATAATTTGACCTTGTAATCTTCAAGGCCATTTTTCTTGATTTGTTTAGGTACTAAATAGCGCTTAGCAATCTCTAATTTCTCTTGTTCCATATAGCTAGATAATTCGATGATTTCCATACGATCTAACAATGGACCAGGAATATTGGATGCAACGTTAGCCGTTGTAATCCAGAATACTTCAGAGAAATCGAATGGTACTTCGATAAAGTGATCGCTGAAAGTACTATTTTGTTCTGGATCCAATACCTCTAACAATGCAGAGGATGGATCACCTTTATAGTCAGATGCAAGTTTATCAATTTCATCCAACAAGAATACAGGGTTCTTAGTGCCTACATTCTTGAGGCCTTGAATCATACGACCAGGCAATGCGCCAATATAGGTACGACGATGGCCGCGAATTTCAGCTTCATCGCGAACACCACCTAAGGATGCACGGATGAACTTGCGGTTCATCGCTTTAGCTATAGACGTAGCCAAGGATGTTTTACCAACCCCTGGTGGGCCTACTAAGCAAAGAATAGATCCGCTATTCTTACCAGTTAACTTACGAACAGCCAAGAATTCAAGGATGCGTTTCTTAACCTTTTCAAGGCCATAATGATCCGCCTCAAGCATAGCATGAGCTTCCTTGATATCCAAGCGATCCTCAGTCAATTCATTCCACGGTAACGCCAATACCCAATCTAGGTAATTGCGCAAAATTGTTGCTTCTGGCATCAATTGTGGCATGCGGCTATAACGAGAAATTTCTTTATCGATACGTTCATGTACATCTTCGCTAAGGTTAAGTGCTTTTAATTTAACACGTAACTCTTCAGCTTCTTCCTCTGGATCCCCTTTGTCACCCAATTCATCGTGGATAACACGGATTTTTTCGCGCAAGAAATATTCTTTTTGCGCTTTTTCCATAGATTGACGTACTTGATTATTAATGGAGTTTTCCAAATCAGAGATTTGTAATTCCATATTCAAAATGCCTACAATCATATTTAAACGACGAGCTACAGATAACTCTTCAAGTAACTCTTGGCGTTTAGTGTTATTAATAGGCAATAAGAACGCAACTTGATCAGCCAATTCGCATGGGTCGCGTAACTCCATTACGCGTGTAACGCCTTCATCTGTAACAGATTTAGCCTCTTCAGCCCATTCGCCGAATTTAGACTGAACCAAACGACGATATGCTTCTAGCTCAACATCGTCTTCAAATTCGGAAGCTACCCGTTCGTAGTCCCCTACATAGTACGGATCCATACTTGTAATATTCATTACGCGAATACGTGTAATGCCCTCTACTAGAACACGTACAATACCACCTGGCAAGCGTAACATTTGCTTAATTTTTACTAATGTACCCATTTGGGCTAAATCATGAACAGTTGGCGCATCAACAGCATCATCCTTTTGGCTGACAACTGCTAAAATGCGATCCTCGTTCATTGCGGCTTCTACCGCTTTAATGGATTTGTCTCGACCGATATCGAGGTGAATCACGATATTCGGATATACAACCATGCCTCTAAGAGGTACAGTTGGAATCCCAACTTCGAGTAAATTCATACTTCCTCCAGGTATTTATATTATGAAAAGAAACTCATTCCTACACAGAAATGAGTTTCTTCGAATTACGATTTCAACTGGATGTCTTGGTCTGCCTCATTTTTGAGTATAGGTTCACCTGTGCTCAACACGGATTCACGATTTACTATGCACTTAGTTACTTCCGGCATGGAAGGAACTTCAAACATAACGCGTTTCATCACCTTTTCAATGATAGCACGCAAACCACGAGCACCTGTTTTTCGCTGTAATGCTTCATCAGCGATTTCTTCTAATGCATCTTCAGTGAAAGTTAACTCTACACCATCAAGGGATAGAATTTTTTCATATTGTTTTGTTAATGCATTTTTAGGCTTTGTCAAAATTTGAATTAATGCCTCTCTATCCAATTGGTCCAATGTTACCATAACAGGTAAACGACCAATGAATTCTGGGATTAAACCAAATTTTAATAAATCTTCAGGTACAACATCTTTTAAGATAGCTGATACATTGCGTTCTTCTTTGCGCTGTACATCTGCACCAAAACCAAGGGTTTTCTTAGCGGTACGCTTAGTAATAACCTTGTCCATACCATCAAATGCACCACCACAAATAAAGAGAATATTTGTAGTATCAATCTGAAGCATTTCTTGATTTGGATGCTTTCTACCACCTTGAGGTGGAACAGAAGCTACGGTACCTTCTAAGATTTTAAGCAATGCTTGTTGTACGCCTTCACCAGACACATCACGTGTAATGGAAGGGTTCTCAGACTTACGAGCAATCTTATCAATTTCATCGATATAAATAATGCCACGTTCAGCCCGAGCTATATCATAATCTGCAGCTTGGATAATTTTGAGCAAGATATTTTCCACATCTTCCCCTACATAACCAGCTTCAGTTAAGCTTGTAGCATCTGCAATAGCAAATGGTACTTCTAGCATTTTCGCTAAGGTTTGAGCCAATAGTGTTTTACCACTACCAGTAGGACCAATGAATAAAACATTAGCCTTTTGTAATTCTACATCATCAACTACATTATCTGTTTGTAAACGTTTGTAGTGATTATATACAGCCACAGCTAAAGAGATTTTAGCATCATCTTGACCAATAACATATTCGTCAAGATGAGCTTTAATTTCTCTCGGCGTTGGCAATTCTTTTAAGTTGAAGTCGTCCGTCTCTACGTCACCTAACTCATCAGCAATAATACGTTCACATACTTCAACGCATTCATCACAAATATATACGTTAGGACCCGCTACTAATTTGCGGACTTCTTCGCTTGTGCGTCCACAAAAACTGCAGCGCATAGTGTCTTTATCTTTTGCCAATGGGCGCCTCCATTACTTGCTTTCTACAGGTTCTCTTGTGAGCACCTCATCAATTAAGCCGTATTCAACGGCATCCTGAGCACTCATGAAGTTATCGCGATCTGTATCGCGCGCTACAACCTCAATATCTTGTCCACTGCGAGAAGCTAAGATACCATTTAATTCTTCACGCATACGAAGAATCTCACGGGCATGGATTTCAATTTCAGATGCTTGCCCTTGAACACCACCTAATGGTTGGTGAATCATAACGCGTGCATGAGGCAACGCATAACGTTTGCCCTTGGCACCTGCTGTTAAAAGCACGGCCCCCATGCTCGCTGCAGAGCCTACACAAATGGTAGACACATCTGGTTTAATATATTGCATCGTATCATAAATAGCCATGCCGGCAGTTACAACACCACCGGGGCTATTAATGTACAAATGGATATCCTTATCAGGATCCTCTGCTTCTAGGAATAACATTTGCGCAATAACCGCATTTGCTACATTATCATCAATAGGTCCACCTAGGAAGATAATGCGGTCCTTTAACAAGCGAGAGTAAATATCATAGGAACGCTCACCGCGTTCACTTTGTTCAACTACGATTGGTACATACATATATTCACCTTTTCATGTACCTAGTTGAGCAAACTATTATTTAGCCGCTTCAGCGCCTTTTGCATTATCAATAATGAATCGAGCTGCTTTTTTGCGAGCTACAGAGCCTGCCAACATAGCTACACGACCTTCTTTTGCAATAATATCCCAAACTTCTTTAGGATCTGCCCCAAAGTTTTGAGCCATAATGAAGATTTCACGGTTCATATCATCTGGAGTTACTTCGATACCTTCAGCAGTTGCGATAGCGTCTAATACTAAATCAGCACGTACGTTTTCAGCTGCAGAATCTTTGTATTCAGAACGTAAATCTTCGATAGTTTTATTGGAGAATTTCAAGTAGTCATCAAGTTTCAAGCCACGGCCTTCCATGTTCATAGCCAATTCTTGAATCATTTGTTCTACGCGATCTTCGATCATTACTTCTGGGATGTCTACAGTTGCATTTTTAACAGCTGTTTGAATCAAGTCAGCATTGTAAGTATCGATTGCGCGACGGGAAGCTTCTTCTTCCATTTTAGCGCGAAGATCTTTTTTCAATTCTTCAATAGTTTCGTAAGAGCTTGCTTCTTTTGCGAACTCATCGTTCAATTCAGGCAACTCTTTACGTTTAATGTCATGGATATGAGTTTTGAATTCTGCTTCTTTACCAGCAAGTTCTGCTACGAAGTAGTCTTCAGGGAATGTTACTTTTACAGTTACATCATCGCCAGCTTTAGCGCCGATCAATTGATCTTCGAAGCCAGGAATGAAGCTACCAGAACCGATTTGTAATGGGTAGGATTTACCTTCACCACCATCGAATGGTTTACCGTCAATGGAACCAGCGAAGTCGATTACTGCGAAGTCGTCTTTTTGAATTGTAGCGCCTTCTTCAGCAACAACCATTTTTGCTTGTTGTTCACGAATATTGTTCAATTGTTCTTCGATTTGTTCGTCAGTTACTGTAGCGTCTTGTTTTTCTGCTTCTAAGCCTTTGTAATCGCCAAGTTTAACTTCAGGGCGTTTAGTTACAGTAGCTTTGAAAATCAAGTCTTTACCTTCTTCGAATTGTTCGCGTTCGATTTCTGGTTCAGATACTGGAACGATATCGTTTTCACGAAGTGCAGCACTGTAGTTTTGGCTAGCCAATACTTCGAATGCTTCTTCCAAGATAGCTTCTTTGCCGAAGTTCATTTCCAAAACACGGCGAGGCGCATGGCCTTTACGGAAGCCAGGAATGTTTACTTGACCTGCAATGCGTTTTACAGCTTGTTTGATGCCTTTGTCTACTTCTGCTGCAGGTACTTCAATAGTTAACGTTACTACGTGTTGATCAACAGGATTTACAGTTGCTTTCATTTAAAATATGTCCTCCTCGAAGGGCAATACGCCCAAATTTCTGTAGTATATTATGCACTCCTAATAATAACATAAATGCAAGGTCAATGCAATTCTTCTCAATTTACACTAAAAGACCACCCCAAAACGGGTGGTCTTTCTATGTATTACATAATTATGCGAATTAGTTATCTTTAGCAATCAATTTGATGATGTCACGGCGAGATAAGATACCAATCAAATGGTAATCCTTATCTACTACAGGAACATTTTTCAAATGTTGATCAAGCATAACAGATACAATTTCTTCTACATCTTTATCCGGTGTAGTTGTAATTACTTCTTCAGTCATCAACTCATGAACATGAGACGCTAACAATTTTTTAAATTGAGCATTATATTCGCCAATGCCATTGTAATAGATACTAGCGCCTAATACATTTACATAGTGAGGTACATGAGGACGTACTTTTTTGTAAAGCAAATCGCCTTCAGAAATAATACCTAATAATTTATTGTTGTCATCCACTACGGAAACAGCTGTTAAATTATATTTTACCAACAAATCAGCTACATCAGAAATTGGCGCATCTTTGCCAACAGTAACAGGGTATTTATTCATTACTTCTTGGATTTTCATAGTGAATTCCTCCTTACAAATACATCTTGTTTTATTATACTATTCGACATAATATAATAAAACTCCTTTTTTTATAAGAATATTAGATAAATAATTTATAAGTCTATTATTAATAGTATTTCTTATACTGATACTAAAGCAATCTACACTCATCATAATATATATTATTTATTCAATCGATATGCTCTATTTAAATTAACTACATCACCAATGATATGGTTCATTGCGATTAATTTTAGATGCTCTATAAATTTGCTCTACTAGCAATAAGCGTACCATTTGATGGGTAAACGTCATAGGGCTAAAGGATAATTTATAATTTACAGACTGGCGCAACTCATCGCTTACACCAAAAGCACCGCCAACGATGAACGCCATATCACTTATACCATCGACTTCTAGTTTAGCTATTGTTTTAGCTAACTCTTCAGAAGACATCGTTTTACCATACACATCAAGCAAAACGGTATAGGCGTTCTTAGGAACTGCTTTTAATAGCCGTTCCCCCTCTTCTACAACGACTTGTTTACGATCTGCATCACTCGGCTTATCCCCAATTTTACTTTCATTTAATTCAGTAATAGTAATACCACCATAAGGCCGCATGCGCTTTACGAATTCCGCAACACCCTCTCGCAGATAAGCATCTTTTAACTTGCCAATACAAACTACATAAAATCTCATACTCTACCTCTTTACAGATTGCATAGACACAATTTCATTAGGCTGACCATGTTGTAATTTCATTTCCGGCCCAATACGTACGCCACCATCTACGAGCATTTTCCCAATTGTTTGAGTAACAAGGACGGCATTATTATTATTTTCAGAGCGATGAGCTAAAATAACTTGCATAAAGTCAGGTCTCTTCATCATAAGCAAGGCTTGAGCTGCCATTTCGTTGCTTAAATGGCCTTCATCACTAGCCACACGTTGTTTTAAAAATGGTTGATAAGGACCAAACCGCAACATATGAGGATCATAATTGGCTTCTAGTACTAACAGAGTCGTATCATCCATACGATGTAAGATACTATCAGAAATTACACCCGTATCGGTAACGACAGTAGCCTTATCTTTTCCAGCAAATACATTAATACCTATTGGATCAGCCGCATCATGACTAACGCCAAAAGACTCGACTACAAGATTACCAAGAGAGAGGCTCCCCTTAGTCAATTCTATTAATTGATTCTTTGGCACAATTAACTTATCTTGAATTTCACGCCACGTCCCTTGTTTAGTATACACAGGGATATCAAAACGTTTCAACAATTGTTGAAGCCCTGCAATATGATCACTATGTTCATGACTGATAAAAATGCCCTCTACCTGTGCCATATCGATATGCAATTCTTTTAAACTATTGACGATGCGCCGGCAACTAATGCCCACATCGTGCAATATGACGGAGTTCCCTTTTTTTATTACTGTACAATTGCCTTTGCTACCACTAGCAAGAACATGGACCTCCAACGGTGAGGATTCACTCATCAAAACACTCCATATACTAAATCATAATTTTTTACATATGTCTGTGAAAGTCAATATATTATCACTTTCACTAACACAATCATTAATTGGTTTCAGATAATTCACTCAAGCGTTCTACAAAGTATGCCATATTAGCTTCAATATCTGGTCCGCGGCGGAACATGTCACCCCCAACGAGGAACATCGTATCATTTCCATACAAATCTACCAGTTCATTAAGCCGAGCATCTGTTACACCACCACCCGGTGCTGGACACGCTGCTTTCATCAATCCAAATGGATGTTTAATATAAGAGGAAATTCTCTTACATTGATCTTCGGTGAAAGTAAAACGTCCACCATAGGATACAAAGATAGGCATATCTGCACCAAAGATACGTGGTAACAATCCCAATTGCAAATAGTCGGCAATACCAGATACACCAGGGCTCATAAAGCCACCAGAGTAAGCAGGATGATGAATGATTGGTAAGCCTAACTTTTCATCATTTGCTAGTTTATGAAGCCATCCAAAGCCCACAAGACCGGAAGCTACCATAAGAGCTGTAGCACCTGCCTCTTTAGCAAAATAAGCGCGTTCTATTACGTCTGTACCATCACCCGACACATTAGCTGCATATAGTGTATGTGTACCGTGGGCTTCATTCATTTCACGTACCATGGCAGCACATCGTTGTACACGATCTTTAAATTGAGAGAACGACTGGTTAGAGATACCATGGTCATCCTTAATAACATCTGCCCCGCCACGTGTATAAGCACCACACATACGAGCTAACTCTTCATTAGGTGTTCCCATAGGTTTTACAACGGCTTGAATCATAGGACGCGTTGGTGTTTCCACTAATTCGCGAAGCCCATGCAAACCAAAACGTGGTCCTTTAAATACATCATATAAAGTTGGACAGAGTTCAATATCAACAACCCAAATATGTGGTTGTAATGATGAATTACCAAAGACTACGTTTAAGAATTGCGTTGCTTCTAGCGCTGTTGTATCTACAAGGTATGAAATACGAGCCACATAGTAATGAGACGGATTAATCGTAACATTAGGCATAACCCCTACATTGGCATATGTGGAATCAGGCCCCATAGGTTCAAGTGACTCTAATCTACCAGTGACAGTGCCTTTAATATACGGATCCGTAACAAACTCATAAGGAAACTCTATGGTTTGTTCTACCTGAACAGCCCAGGCAATGGCTTTTGCCTCTTCATATGAACTTGCTTCTATTCGATACGTAACTATAAATCGCTCGTCTTTCATAATGCGTCTCCTTTGCAATAATATTATTTAATTATATACCAAAGTAGTACACGATTCCATACAAAAAAGGCCTCACTCTAAAACTAGAGTGAGGCCTTTTGAAAGAGCGAAAACATGTATATAGATTTTTACCTATATAAACAAGGTTTCTACCGTGAGAGACAATACATGCAATCGTATGAGAATTAACTAATTTAACTATATCTTATTGATAGAAATGTTTAGGATAACCTTTGAATCGTGTGAAGTGACGATATTTACGTGTTGCACGGTTAGGTTCATTAACTGTTTTGTAACCGAAGCCGTTGAATACAACGTTCAAAAGAACGGCTACGATACTACCAGCTGTGATACCAGATTTCAAAAGAATTTGTGCCCAAGCTGGGAAGTGGGCATAAATTTGAGGCGCTGCCAATGGAATCATGGATACCCCAATACTAATTGCTACGAGCATCAAATTGTAGTTACCATCGAAGCTAACTTTACCAAGGGAGCGAATACCGCTGGCAATAATCATACCAAACATTGCGATACCTGCACCGCCTAATACAGCATTAGGGATACAAGCTACAACAGCTGCTAACTTAGGGAATAAACCTAATAAAATCAAGATTACACCAGATGCGGCTACAACGAAGCGACTTTTTACGCGTGTTACAGCGATAAGACCAACGTTTTGAGCGAATGCAGTGTAAGGGAAGCTATTAAGAATACCACCGATTAAAGTGGATAAACCATCAGCACGAAGTACTGCAGCCAATTCTTTTTGGCCGATAGGTTTGTCTACGATTTCACCAACCGCAATACTATCACCTGTTGTTTCTACCATAACTACAAGCATTACAATAATCATAGAAATAATAGAAGCAAAATCAAAGGTAGGAAGGCCAAAGTAGAATGGTGTTACAACGGAAACCCATTGAGAGCGACCTACTTCAGAGAAGTCCGTAATACCACAAATCATAGCAAGAGCAGTACCGAGGATAAGCCCTACCAAGATAGCCAGATTACCCAGGAACCCTTTACCAAATCGATATGTCAAAATAACGAGAATAAATGTAGCTACACCAAGAGCTATGTATAGTGGATCTCCGAAGTTTTTATTACCTACGCCACCACCCATCCAGTTAACGGCTACTGGCATCAAGTTGATACCAATAATAGTAATGATGGTACCTGTTACTACAGGTGGGAATAAGCGAATCAAACGACTGAAGAATGGTGCCACAATAAATGTAAATATACCAGCTACAATAATAGCACCATAAATGGTATTAATATCATGCTGTTGACCAATCAGGATCATCGGTCCTACAGAAGCAAATGTTACACCTTGAATAAGCGGAATACGACCACCAACAGGGCCAAAGCCTAATGTTTGAATCAATGTAGCTACACCACATGTGAACAAATCAGCTGTAATCAAACGAATTAAATCTTCAATCGGCAAATGCATGGCTTGCGCAATAATGATTGGTACCGCTACGGCACCAGCATACATGGCTAACACGTGCTGTAAACCATAAGCAAATAATTGCGGGATTGGCAGCATACCATCTACATGGTTGACACCAGATACACCTTTACTCATAAGAATCACCTCATATCTTACGTTTTAGTTACTAGTAAATAATATAGTCATACTATCGTACTTGATAGAGTTTAAAAATCTCATAGACTTCACGTGGGAACCTTGATGGACAGGGGCCGTAGCCCCTCTCCACTAAGCAAATATTCTATTTTTTATAACCTGTATGTTGAATCGGCAAGGACCTACGTGGTTCTCCGTCGATACGACGATACGCATTTGCAATGGCCGGAGCAATTGGAATACTGGAGATTTCACCAATACCTTTGGCACCGTATGCATATTGTTCTGGTGTCCCTTTTTCAATAAGGCTTACATGAATTGGAGGACATTGTGTAGCTCTAAGAAGGCCTAACGTACCATATTTAGCTGTTACATAACCATCTTTATAAGGGAAGTCCTCTGTAACGGCATAGCCCATACCCATGATAGCACCGCCTTCAGCTTGACCAGAGCAAGATTGAGGATTAACTACACGACCTACATCATATGCTACATGAAGCTCAGCAACTTTATTATCTTCGCCAATTCTAGCTACACATGCACCATACCCATAAGCAACGTGATTTTTTGGATGTGGTTTATCAGAGTTAAATGGATCTGTTGCACCAAGGAACTCTTCATAAATTTCTACGCCATTCAGTTCTTCTAATGTCTTAGTTTCTAACATTTCTTTTAAGCGAAGACTTGCTTTACGCGTGGCTTCACCAGTAAATACTGTTTGACGAGATGCAGTAGTTGTACCAGAGTCTGGAGTACGTACTGTATCAGGACGTTCTACAAATACCTTATCCGCTGTTAAACCAGTTGTTTCACAAAGTACTTGAGTAGCCATTGTAGCCATCCCTTGACCGATACAAGCTGCGCCAGTACGGATACGAACTTTACCATCACGTACTTCTAAGATAACGCGACCAGTATCAGGTAAACCTACACCGATACCACTGTTTTTCAAACATACTGCAAGACCTGTACGGTCAGATGCATAGTATGCATCTTTTACTGCTTCCAAACATTCTGCTAATGCAGTTTCTTCGGAGCAAATTTGGCCGTTTGGTAAAGAATCACCAGGGCGAACAACGTTTTTATAACGGAACTCCCAAGGATCCATGCCTACCAATGCAGCTAATTCATCAATGTTTTGTTCTTGACCAAAGATGGTTTGTGTTACACCGAACCCGCGGAATGCACCACCAGGAACAGTATTTGTGTAAACGCAAACACCATCAAAAGCAAAATTATCAAATTTGTAAGGACCACAAGAGTGTGTACCTGCACGTTGAAGTACAGGACCACCTAAGGATGCATATGCACCACAGTTAGATACGATGTTCACCTTACTTGCTACCAAGTTACCTTCTGCATCACAAGCCGTAGTAATATCCATTTCCATCGCATGTCGTTTAGGATGAATATTAAGACTTTCTTGACGAGAGAAGAGAACCTTAGTTGGTTTGCCTGTGAGCCAAGCTACAAGAGATGCATGATGCTGTACGCTCATGTCCTCTTTACCACCAAAGCCACCACCTACAAGCATACTATGAACTTTTACAGATTCCTCAGGAATGCCAAGCATACGAGATACTTCATGACGATCATCGTAAACATTTTGGCTACCGGAATGTAAATGAATTACATCGCCTTCACGATATGCTACAGCACATTCAGGTTCCATGAATGCATGGTCGGTTTGAGGAGTGGAATAGTGATTCGTCACTACAAATGCGGCCTCAGCAATAGCCTTATCTACATCACCACGAGATAATGTTTGACGAGTCAATATATTTCCGTCTGGATGTAATTGAGGTGCATCCGGTTTCAATGCTTCTAATGGGTCTACTACAGGCTCTAACTCTGTATAATCAACTTCGACGAGAGCAAGAACTTCGTCCAAATATTTCTTTTCTGTAGTTGCTACTAATGCAATTGCATCGCCAACATAGCGAGTATTATCACCTTCTGCGATGAGTACATCCCAGTCTGGCACTAAGTGACCAGTCTTATTGAATGGTACATCTTTAGCAGTCAAAGCCGTTACACACTTAGGATGTGCAAGTGCTTTAGACACATCAACGCGATCGACTCTAGCACGAGGGTATTTAGAACGCAACGCTTTTGCGTAAATCATGCCATCCATATGGATATCATCAGCATATTGTCCAGTACCAAGTGCTTTTTCCTCCGCATCAACGCGGTGTAAACGAGCACCTACATTACCAGTTGTATCCTTTTCAGGAACTGGTAAGTTCTCACGGAACATTTTTGCTGCCAGCATAATGCCTTCTTCGATTTTCACATAACCAGTACAACGACAGATATTGCCTAAAATAGCTTTTTTAACATCGTCAGGTGTAGGGTCATTATTTTCATCAATCAAAACTTTTGCACTAATAATCATACCTGGGATACAGAAACCACACTGCACCGCTCCGCATTCACCAAAAGCATAGGTGTATACCGCTTTTTCCCGTTCAGATAAGCCCTCAATTGTTACGACTGATTTACCATCTAATTGGGATAATTTAGTTACACAAGCCTTTGCTTTTTTTCCGTCTATAATTACTGTACACGTACCACAAGCACCAGCACTACAACCTTCTTTAGTGCCCGTCAATTTCAAATCAGCTCTCAAGAAATCAATTAAACGTTGATCCTCTTGAACCTCATGTTGGGTGCCATTCACTTGAAAGCGGTACATATATAGCCCTCCTCTCATTAAGGAATACATTCACCAAGATATGATTCTAATAAGGATCCATCTTGTACCACATGGTGACCTCTAAGGATAACATCTCGAACTTTGCCTGTTACGGATATCCCCTCATAAGGTATATAGTCAGCCTTTGTATGGGCAGACTCTTTTGAAAGCACATGCTCAATGCGCTTATCAACAATTGTAATATCCCCATCGCTACCTATGGATAATGTTCCCTTCTTAGGGTACATACCATAAAGTTTTGCAGGGTTTTCACTAACTAATTTCATAAAATCTACAGCGCTCATATTGCATTGGTTTACCAACACATCATAAGCGACAATCCCTCGTTCCTCAGCACCTGGGATGCCACCAGGAATCCGGGTAAAGTCATGTCGACTCTTTAATTTTTGATCATTAAAGGTAAAGCTACAATGATCCGAACCAATAGTTTGGAATAGACCATTTACTAATGCATCCTTTAATGCCATTTGATCTTGTATCGTTCTCAGCGGTGGACTCATCACATATTTAACACCTTCAAAATCAGGTAAATTATATCGTGATTCATCAAGCACCAAATATTGTGGGCAAGTTTCACAAGTTACTTTATGTCCAAGGTCTCGTTCCCGAATAACCTCTTCTATCCCCTCTTTAGAACTTACATGAACAATATGTACGGGATACTCTAATGCAGCACCTATTGTGCTAAAACGCTTAATCGCTTCCGATTCAATCATGGCCGGTCTTGTGAGTGGATGATTGCCTACATCTAATTCACCACGTTTACGTTTATCAGCTACGAGAGCGTCAATTAAATCACCATTTTCACAGTGTGCTCCAACAAGAGCTCCTGTAGGTTTAATTGCCTCTATAGCATCATAAATTTCTCGATCTGTTAAACGGAAACCATACGCTAAGTACACTTTAAAGGATGATACACCAGCCTCTACGACCTGTGGTATCTCACGGGCTACATCTTCATTCATTTCTACAAGTTCCATATGGAATTTGTAGTCACAGGAGCAATGCCCTGCAGCACGCTCCTTGTGAACTTCTAAACCTTTACAAAGGGATCCTTCCTCAGGAGAAGCAAAATTGATGATTGATGTTGTCCCACCAAGAATAGCGGCTTTTGTACCACTATCAAAATCATCCGCAGTAGACGCTAAGGCATTTGTCATCTGAAAGTGTGTATGAGGATCTATAAATCCAGGGAATACATAGCAACCTTTTGCATTAATAACTTCAGCCCCTTCTGGAACAGAAAGGTGTTCATCAATTGCGACAATTTTGTCGCCATCGATAAGTAAATCTCCGGTAAGGATTCGATCAGTTAAGACCAAGTCCCCTTGTTGTATGATAATCATGATACATAGTACACATGCTCTTTACAGAAGGCATGTACGACTCCTTTCAATTCTTCAGGTAATGCATCGATGTCACATACGGCTTCTTCCCCTTTGAAGCGATAACCACAGCTAGTGCCTGTGATGTAGAATCCATCATTTGTACTATCTGCTAAAGCTTCGGCATTGTGGAAGAATGTAATGCGATCCTTGTATGGTTGACAAGGTTCTACGCAATGACATGCACAGTTACCACATTCATTACAGCTTTGATCAATATGGATAATCAATTTAGCATCATTTACAGTAACGACTTCATTACATCTATTAGGACATACGCGAACACAAGAGCCACATGTTACACGGCAGTGATAATCAGAACTACGTGTACCTGGGAAGGATGGCATTGCTTCACGTTTTTTCTTCATTGCATCGCTCTTCTTGAAGATTTTATTTTCACTAATATCTTTAGCAAGTTTAGCGATTAAATCTTTATGTACTTTCAAAGCAGCGTTGTAATCAGTAGATTCTACTTCATCGGCTAAACCTTTAAATGTATTGTAGCCTTCACCTTGAAGAAGAATTGTACATACTGTTACAGGCCAGATACCACAATCAAAGATAGCTTTGATATTTTGTTTTACAGCGCCACCGCTGTAAGACATTGGTAAGCGTTCGCCGAATTGAGCACTTAAGAGCTCAGCTACACCAATTGTTATAGGTAACAAGGATTTACCAGACATGTACATTTGCTCACCTGGCAATTCATTATTGTGAATTTGTACAGGGAATGTATTTGTCAATTTAACGCCAAAGATCTTGTTGTGTTTTTCACCAAGAGCGATAAGACGTTCTAACATTGGAACAGCTTTATCAAATTGAAGGTCAACTTCGAATTGGTGATCTTCAAAGTCAATATATTCAAAGCCTGCATTATCTAATAACTCTCTAATGCGTTTTGGGCCTAACAATGTAGGATTGCATTTCAAGTATAAATGAAGGCCTTTTTCACTGATAAGGTAAGAACAAATCGATTCGATTTCTTCTGCTGGGCAACCGTGCATTGTGGACAATGTAATTGCTTGGCAAAGTTCATCACTAATAGAGTTGATATAATCAGCATCGATATGTTCAAATTCATCTACATGGTCAAGGCACCATTGTTTACAAGTATCCCACATAGGAGATTGAGATGCACTGCGCATTGTGTTGATAAATTTATCAACCATTGGGCTCTTAATACCAGCCAAGTTGTAACCAACACTCATGATGAATAGGAAACCATCTGGATCGCCTAATCCTAATTCTTTAGAGATTAATTTTAAAGCGAACCATGCTTTGATATATTCATCAGCAGCTTCATCACAGCTATATTCAGAAGACCATTCTACGTTGTATGTTTCGTCTACAGAGTAGATACAAGGTCTAGGAATACCTAGTTCTTCGCCGTACATAATTTGTACAGTTTTTAATTCGATGCAACGAGCACCTGCTACATAAGATGCTACAATGTTTTGTGCCAACTGTGTATTAGGACCTGCTGCTGGGCCTACAGGATTTTCAATAGATTTACCAAACATTGGTAAATGTTGTTCATGATTGATACGATGAATTTTATTTACATTGTAAATACGATTGTACATCTTGTACTCAGTCATAATGTGGTTCATCAATTTTCCGAAACTTACCGGATACATAATGTCACTCATAATGTCACACTCCTTTAAAGCGTTTGCGTTATGGGTTTAGTCGTTTCCATAAACCTTTAGATGTTGCTAAAACTTCGTTCATTACTTCAGCTTTGTCGATGCCTTGTAATTTACGGTCAATCATACGTGGTACACCATCACTAATAGTTGTTACCACATACATACCATTAGCACCGAATAATAAGTGACCATTGATGTTATTTTCATCAAGTGGTGTTGGTGCTGCGTAATCAAGAACGATTACGTCAGCTGCAGCACCTTTTTTAAGGATGCCTACTGTAGTATCAAAGAATTCATTCGCCATTTTACGGTTGTTTTCAAATAGCATATGAGGAACTTCTCCCCAGCCTACATATGGTTTATGTTGCTCATGTTTTACAAGACAATTTGCAACTTTGTAGGATTCGAGCATATCATTTGTATAGCCATCTGTACCAAGGCCAACTGTGATACCTGCCCCTAAAAGCTTCAAGATATCTGTTGTGCCTACTGCATTACCCATGTTACTTTCAGGGTTATGAACAACCTTAGCTTGAGATTCTTTTAATAATTCCACATCTTGATCAGTTACGTGTACGCAGTGACCAGCTATACTCTTAGGTCCTAAAATACCAGCTTCTACAAGTCGTCTTACAGGTGTCATGCCATATTTTTCTTTACTATCTGCCACATCTTCTGGGCCTTCAGCAACATGAACGTGATATCCTAACTTGTCTTCATTTTGTGCTTTCACATAATCTAATGTTTCAGGACTTAATGTAAAGGATGCATGTAAGCCCATCATAGCAGCGAGTCTAGATGGATCTTTTTTAGCCTCTTTACCAAAACGTACATTTTCTGCAACAGCGGCTTTCATCTGATCAACACCATTGCGGTCAGACACTTCATAGCACAAACAAGAGCGAACACCAAACTGTTTTGCTACATCTGCAATAATAGATAGGCTATTAACTGTTTCGCCATAACTTGCATGGTGGTCAAAAATAGTAGTTACACCATTTTCGATACAACCTAAATATGTAAGCAATGCGCTTGCCTTCACATCTGGAGCTGTCAGCTTATTATCTAAATAGAACCATAGGCCTTCTAAAATTTCACCAAAGTTTGTTGGTGCTGGACCTGGTAAGGATAAGCCTCGTGCAAGAGCGGAATAAATATGATGATGTGCATTAATAAAGCCTGGCATAATCAAACCACCATGAGCATCAATAACTTCTGCCTCTTTATATGTTTTGCATAATTCATCATATGCGCCAATATCAATAATCTGAGTTCCGTCAATAACAACAGCGCCATCATAAATGATAGGTCTATCAGTATCGCGAGTAATAACAGTACCTTTTCCTAAAATAATCATAGGGCACCTCCCCAACGAATCGTTGGATGCATACTTATAAATCTATATATTATTATAATACGATACGCGTGCCTGTTTTTCCTGCTATACCATCCTTAGATTTTTCTAATAATGTGATAATGGAAACACGGCCTTTTTTAGATTCTGCAAATGCAATGGCAGCTTCTACTTTTGGTTTCATAGAACCTTCTGCGAATTCACCTGCTGCTGCATATTCTTTAGCTTCTGCAACTGTGATTTCATCAAGCCATTTTTCATTTTCTTTACCAAAATTAATGGCTACTTTTTCAACCGCTGTTAAGATAACAAGTACATCAGCATCAATTTCTTGTGCTAACAAGCTACTAGTCCAGTCTTTATCAATAACGGCTGCTGCACCATGAAGTTCATTACCTTCTCTAGTTACAGGGATACCGCCACCGCCACAAGCAACGATTAATTGTTTACCTACTAAGCCTTTAATCGCTTCGATTTCGATAATTTCTTTAGGTGCTGGGGATGCTACTACACGGCGATAACCGCGGCCAGCATCTTCTTTTACAACATAATCGTAATTTTTTTCTGCATATTCAGCTTCTTCTTTAGTCATAAAGTGACCAATTGGTTTTGTAGGATTTTTAAAACCAGGGTCATTTTGATCAACCAGTACTTGTGTAACCATTGTCATGGTTGGTAAATGTTCAATACCACGATTTAGCAACTCTTCATGGAGCGCATTTTGTAAGTCATAGCCAATATATGCTTGGCTCATTGCTACACATACAGATAATGGAGTATTTGGTTGACCTTCTACTTCACGTGTCAACGCAGCCATCGCATTGTTGATCATACCAATTTGAGGGCCATTACCATGAGTTACTACTACATCACAATTGGCTTCTACTAAATCAATAATTGTTTTAGCTGTACTTTTTACGGCAATCTTTTGTTCTGGAAGGGAATTGCCCAATGCATTCCCACCTAGTGCTACTACAACTCTTTTTTTCATGTTATGCCTCATAACAAACTAATAAGAATAAAAAGGAGCCATCACCGCGGATGGCCCCTAAACTTTACTTTACGGTTGAACTCGATCAGTTCCCTTCCGCTCTAATTCTTTTAAAGTTTCTACAGGATTCTTAAATTTGCTTAAGAAGATCATCGCTGCAATAACATATGGTTTGTAGCTTGCTTCTTTATAAAGAGGTACGCGATAGCGATCAAATACTGTTGCGTCAACTTCGCCTTCTTCACAACTTACACCTGTAATATCTGCTGGTAAGCAATGTAAGTAAAGAGCTTTGCCGTCTTTAGTGAGACTCATCATCTCTTCAGTACATGCCCAATCTTTATGTTTACCATTTTCTTCAAGGAGAACTTTCTCTAATGCTTTAATACCTTCATGATCATTTTCACCATATAATTTAGTACGTTTTTCCATTGCACCAAATGGAGCCCAGCTCTTAGGATATACGATATCTGCATCTTTGAAAGCTTCTTTCATATCGTTAGTTCTGCGGAAGGAACCGCCACTTTCTTCAGCTTGTTTTTTAGCGATTTCTTCAACTTCCGGCATTACTTCGTAGCCTTCTGGATGTGCTAATACAACTTCCATACCTAGACGAGTGAATAAACCAATAGCACCTTGAGGTACGGATAAAGGTTTACCATAGGATGGAGAATACGCCCACGTCATAGCAATCTTTTTACCTTTAAGGTTTTCTACACCGCCAAATTCTTTGATGATATGAGCTGTATCAGCCATGATTTGTGTAGGATGGTCGATATCACATTGTAAGTTTACAAGTGTAGGGCGTTGTTCTAATACGCCATCTTCATGACCTTCTTTAACTGCATTGGATACTTCACGCATGTAAGCATTACCTTTACCGATGTACATGTCATCGCGAATACCGATAACGTCAGCCATGAAGGAGATCATGTTAGCTGTTTCACGAACTGTTTCGCCGTGAGCGATTTGGGATTTACCTTCGTCTAAGTCTTGAACTTCTAAACCTAAAAGGTTACAAGCGGAAGCAAAGGAGAAGCGAGTTCTTGTGGAGTTATCACGGAACAAAGAAATGCCAAGGCCGCTGTCAAATACTTTAGTGGAGATATTGCGTTCTCTAAGAGCACGTAATGCATCAGCTACTGCCCAAACACCTTTTAATTCGTCATCAGATTTTTCCCAAGTTAAGAAGAAATCTTCGCCGTACATTTTACTAACGTCTAATTTTTGTAAAGTTTCAATACTTTTATTGAAGTCTGTCATCTGTAAGTCCTCTCTTTCAATTCCCTGAAGGGCTACTTAGAATCTAATTTTATATGGTACCTCATCAAATGGTGAGGTACCATATTAAATTCTTAATAATTAACTATTTTGTAGTTATATCCGTTTAAAATAGATCTAATTCAATTTATGCGTGATATTAGTCTTTGCAGTATACGGATGGTAATAATGCATATACAGCTGCACATGTAACAAGGTCTTGTTTCCATGTGATTTCGTTAGGAGCATGTGCTTGAGCTTCTGCGCCAGGACCGAAGCCGATGCAAGGGATGCCGTTACGACCCATGATGGATACGCCGTTAGTGGAGAATGTCCATTTGTCAGTCAATGGGCGAGCTTTACGCATTTCAACTGTGTCTTCTGCACCGATACGTTCGTTGCCATACAAGCTAGTGTATGCTTCTTCCAAAGCTTCTGTTACTTTGTGATCTTTTGGAATTACCCAAGTTGGGAAGTAACATTCGATTGGATAAGTTAAACCAGTCCAGGATGGACGAGCATATTCGTACATGGATACTTTCGCACCATATTTTTGAACATGTGGTAATGCTTCGATTTCTGCCAAACAGGATTGCCATGTTTCACCAGAAGTCATACGACGGTCCAAGGAAATAGCGCAAGAGTCAGCAACTGCACAACGGCTTGGGGAAGTGTAGAAGATTTGGGAAGCAGTTACAGTACCGCGACCTAAGAAGCGAGCTTCTTCATAGTGGTCAGGGTTGAATTTAGGATCAAGCATTTTAACGAGACCTTTGATTTTTGTGCTTTCATCAGCAGAGTTAGCATTCAATTCACGGATATCTTGAAGAATATCTGCCATTTTGTAGATTGCGTTGTCACCGCGTTCAGGAGCGGAACCATGGCAAGATACGCCTTGTACGTCTACGCGGATTTCCATACGACCACGTTGACCACGGTAGATACCGCCGTCAGTTGGCTCAGTGGATACTACGAATTCAGGACGAATATTTCGTTCTTTAATCATGTATTCCCAGCAAAGACCATCGCAGTCTTCTTCTTGAACTGTACCTACAACAAGCACGCGATATTTATCACTTAAAAGACCTAAGTCTTTCATGATTTTAGCGCCGTATACAGCGGATACGATACCACCTAATTGGTCGGATACGCCACGACCACCGATTTTAGTTTCATCTTCGAAACCTTCATAAGGATCGAAGTTCCAGTTATCGCGGTTACCAATACCTACAGTATCGATATGAGCGTCGAAGGCAATTAGAGTTTTACCAGTACCCATGTAACCAAGAATGTTACCCATTGGGTCTACTTCAACTTCGTCGAAGCCAAGGTCTTTCATTTCTTTTTCAATGCGTTGAACGTGTTCTTTTTCTTCTGCACTTTCACCAGGGAATGCTACGATTTCACGTAAGAACTTGGTCATCGCTGGTCCATAAGTTGCCGCTGCTTGTTTAATTGCTTGTAAATCCATAATTAATGCCTCCTAACGATCTTCACCGTACCACATAATGTTTTTATATCTTTCAGGGTCTGTATCACCTTCAGTGGAGAAGCAGAGCACCTTTGAAGACGCATCTAATTCTAATTCCTTGCGTAAGTCTTCATATTCTGGCATTGTCATAATTGCCGTTACAAGACCTAGTGGAACTGCACCAGATTCACCAGTCGTAATTGGTGTATCACCTTTAATTGGTGCACCACCAACGCGCATCCCAAGTCTTGCTACCCAATCAGGAGCAGATACGAATACATCCGCATGGTTTCTTAAGATGTCCCAAGAAACTGTATTTGGTTCGCCACATGCAAGCCCAGCCATGATGGTTTCTAAATCACCCTCAACGATACGAGGATTACCATCATCAGCTACAGCCCCTTTATATAAGCAAGCCGCTGCTTCAGCTTCTACAACCACTAATTTAGGTTTCTTAGCTGCATTGCTGTATAAGTTAGTGAAATAACCTACTACAGCACCTGCCAGGGAACCTACACCAGCTTGTACAAATACATGAGTTGGAACTTTACAACTTTCAGCTTCTAACTGATCTGCGGTTTCCATAGCCATTGTGCCATAACCTTGCATGATCCAGTTTGGAATTTCTTCATAACCTTCCCATGCTGTATCTTGAACTACAACACCATTTGGAACTTCTTTAGATTTTTTAGTTGCTAACCGTACACATTCATCGTAGTTAAATTCTTCGATTGTTACGGTAGCACCTTCATTTTCAATTTGTTTTCTACGATATTCTGTAGAGCCTTTAGGCATGAATACTACAGCTTTTTGACCTAATTTATTAGCAGCCCAAGCTACGCCTCGACCGTGGTTACCATCAGTAGCTGTAAAGAATGTAGCTTGTCCGAATTCATCTTTTAATTGTGGAGAAGTTAACACATCATATGGTACATCTTCAACATTTTTACCCGTTTGTTGAGCTACATATTTTGCCATTGCATAAGAGCCGCCTAATACTTTAAAGGCATTTAGGCCAAAGCGGTAAGATTCATCTTTTACAAAGAGAGAATTAACACCGATATAATCTGCTAATTTTTCTAGCGATACTAGTGGAGTTACACTATATTGTGGAAAACTTTCATGAAACGCTTTTGCTTTCTTAATTTCTCTAACATCCATAACGGACAAGAACTTGTCACTAGATGGTGCCATCGTATTACGTTTCCACTGAATTCGGTCCATATTTGCCTCCTAGGATTCTTCCTTTACAGTATTTAAATCACTATAAAGAGTAAACTTAGAAATATTGAAATACTCTGCAATCTTTTCTGAAGATTTAGAGATAAGAAAAGCCCCTTTTTCATTTAAGTAGCTAATAGCTTTTAACCGTTCTACTTTATTCATGAGTGGTCCAGGTTTACCAACTAACCGTTCTGCTTCTAGTAGTAAATCATCTAATAACTCCGATACACTTGTAGTAATTTTTTCAACAGTGCCAGTCTCAGCTTGGCCTATTCCTATAAGACTTTCAAGTGATCGATGCATCATAACAAACTCTGTGATATCCTGATTAATTCCTAATAGGTATGCAACATTGCCATTATCATCACGGATATACATGGTAGAGGATTTTAATATCCGTCCATCCTTAGTTTTTGTTAGATACCCAAATCTACCTTCACTACCATCATCATAGTTGAGTACATCTAAAACTACATGTGATGGACCATCCCCAACATGGCGATTCGTTATCGTACCATTTTCTATATATACAAGCGATGTATCAAGATCACCTTGTAAGTCATGTATCAGCACTTCACAAGATGGTCCGAATTGTATGGCCAATCCATGGGCTATAACTTTTAGCCGTTCCAATGTACTCATTGAGATAACCTCCCTCTCATCGGTATCGGTTAGTCTTTATGGTCTAAATAACTTCAGTCCGTTTACATAATTAGCATTATGATAATAATTCTAACTAATTTTGTATTAACCTAATTTTTTGTTAGGTTCCTTACTTAAATTATAGGTCTATGTATACAAAAATGCAATGCTATCATGCATTAAAGTTATTAATAATTATTCAACCATATACGTGTACTGATATAAACACATATAAACACTATGATTTTTATCACATTATTTTATTGTTATAAAAAATTTTGATGACCTATTCATCATCATATCTACATAAATAAATATAGTAACATTCTATAGAGACAAGTGTATATCTATATTCTTATATCTACAAAACGGACCCAGTATATCAGTATGTATCTATACCTTTCATAAATATTCCTATCACTCATGACTACCCAAATTTTCTATTATATATAGAGATACACCCTTATAATTAATACCAATACAAACAAAAAAGGCTGTAATAACGAATTATCGTTATTACAGCCTTTGTATATTGTTGAGATTAATTAAGCATTTGCTAAAGTTTTACCTAATTCTTGGCATTGTGCTTTACCATCATCATCAGGTTCACCCAAGATTGCCACGCCATCAGCTACTAATTCGCCACCAGCATCTTTAATGCGAGTGCCCCAGTCTTCCAACCAAGTACCACCCCAACCATAGGAGCCAAAGATTGCTACTTTTTTGCCACCCAATTTAGCTTCTAATTCTGTATAGAATGGTTCAAATTCGCCTTCTTCTAATTGTTCTGCACCCATGTCAGCACAGCCAAGAGCTAGTTTTTCGTAGGCTACTGCGTCATCTACGGATACTTCAGAAACAGATTTTACTTCAACTTCTTGACCTGCAGCCTTAATACCTTCAGCTACTTCATAAGCCATTCTTTCTGTATTCCCTGTACCGGACCAAAAAATTACACCAATCATCTTGTACCTCCTAGGCCGTTCTTGCGACCAATGAACTAAATGTTTTTCCCAACATCAATTGAGTTTGACAAAATTCACGACATGCTTTGTAACATAAGAAAGAACGCTGCGCGTCTACCACATCATGGTATACTTTCCACTCTCCACACATATGATATCCACTACCACGACGAGAAATGAAACATTTCACATCTTTTAATGGATAACCTAGAAATACGCCGATTTCATGTGGAAAATCAATACTCGCTTCCATACGATATCTTAAATGCTCAAGCATCTCCATAATGCTCATCCGATCATGATAACCGTAGGCTTTCAAAAATGTCATCACCGCAGGTTGCCGTACATAGTCTCGTAATTGCTTCTCGCGGAATACCAATAATAGTCTACGCGCTTTACAGCGGCATAATTCAAAGAAGAACAATCCTTTTTCATTGAACTCTTTGTTATATTCTGTCAATACAAATTGGATTTGTTCATTCATGTCCCGTGGAATAGAAACCAAATTCGAAAGCTTAATACCTCGAATTGCCGGTGCACAATGATATCCAATGATATGGTCAATTGAATTCATCATAATAGTACCTGCCTGTTGCACATCGTTAGAATCTTCCCCAATGAGAATAATTCCTATATGCACATAGTACTCTTGATGAGAAAAATTGTCAAGAATAATTGATATATATTTTCAATAATTATTTATTTTTTGGCACTTAACAAAGACTTAACTTTAGGGAATACCGCAGCATCATTAGCTTCATCTATAGCGATAAAGCGTGCATTTGGACCAGTGTACTTATCTTCAGATAAACTAATATGTAACACTTCATTATAAGAATTATTATTAGCTACGCTTTTATATTTCAATGTGCCTTCGTAAGCATTGCCTTGTTTAGATAATGGAGTCACTACTGTGAATTTGCCAAGAATTGGGCTATCCCCCTTATTAATAGAGGATGCCAATGCACCTAATGTAGATGGATCTGCATTGACATGCTTAGTTTCACTAATTTGACTAGCCAGTTGTTTACCTAATGCTACATCACCAAATACAGCATAGTTCATTTCATTTTCGTTTTTAATATTTAATGTATATACATTAGCAGATGTAGCACCTGCTTCAAGAAATACAGATTTAATATTCTTTTTAGCCTCTCCTGCGAAAAGTGCTTTAGGATTATTTTGATACATTTTAACACCTTCAGGCAATTTAACACCTTGATATGGTACTGTTTGGCTTCTATTCAAAATATTCTTAATATTTGCTGCAGAGCCAATTGTTGGAACAGATGCTAATACAGCAGCTGCAGTGGCAAGTAATACTAATTTTTTCATATATCTCCTCAACTAAAATGTTAATGTCATAAACTCTCAACATGATTTTTAATAACAACACAGTAGTAAAGAACCGCCCTTAACGGAGCGGTTCTTTATCATTGTCTTAGCAATGTATATGACAGACTAAATTATTTTTTTTGCGCCTTAGCCCAGCTATCGCGTAAACCAACAATTCGGTTCATTACGATATGATCTGGTGTACTATCTTTATCAGTTACAAAGTACCCTTGGCGTAAGAATTGGAAATGATCGCCAGGTACAGTTGTACCGAGACAGGCCTCCCCCTTACTTTGGAAGACTTGTAAGGAGTCATGGTTGAAATCGCCCAAGAAGTCTTTACCATCGGAATCTTCTTTAAGTAAATAATCATATAAGCGAGATTCAATATCTACAGCAGTAGATGCTTCAACCCAGTGCAATGTCCCTTTTACCTTACGAGTGCAACCGCTACCGCTCTTAGTTTCTGGATCATATGTACAGTGTATTTCTGTAATATTGCCATTTTCATCTTTAATAACATCAGTACATGTAATGAAGTATGCACCTTTTAAGCGTACTTCTTTACCTGGTGCCAAGCGGAAGAATTTCTTAACTGGCTCTTCCATAAAGTCATTTCGTTCAATGTAGATTTCACGACCGAATACAACTTCACGGTTACCCAACTCTTCATTTTCTGGATTATTTTCAACCGTGCAAAGTTCAGTTTGACCTTCTGGATAGTTCGTAATAACAACTTTCACAGGATCAATAACTACCATAGGGCGTGTAGCTTTGAGTTTCAAATCTTCACGGATACAGAACTCAAGCAAAGCAATATCAACAACGCTATCAGCTTTAGCGACGCCAATGCGATCACAGAAATCACGAATTGCTTCTGGCGTGTAACCACGACGACGCAAACCAGAAATAGTAGGCATACGAGGATCATCCCAGCCAGCTACGAGACCAGCTTCCACAAGTGCACGCAATTTACGTTTGGACATAACCATTTTAGTTACATTTAAACGAGCAAACTCAATTTGTTGCGGAATTTCAGTATCATCCCAATCCTCAAGTACCCAATCATACAATGGACGATGAACTTCAAACTCTAAAGTACAGATAGAGTGTGTAACACGTTCAATAGCATCTTCAATCGGATGAGCAAAGTCATACATAGGGTAAATCTTCCACTCATTGCCTGTGTTATGATGTTCTGCATTTACAATACGATAAAGAACAGGATCGCGCATAACGATATTAGGATGGGCCATGTCGATTTTTGCACGCAATACCTTTTCACCATCAGCGTATTTACCATCTTTCATTTCTTCGAAGAGTTTCAAGTTTTCTTCTACGCTACGATCGCGGTATGGGCTATTAACACCAGGTGTAGAGAAATCACCACGGGTTTGTTTAATTTCATCAGCCGTTTGATCATCTACATACGCTTTGCCAAGAGTGATTAATTTCTTAGCATATTCGTACATTTGACCAAAATAGTCAGATGCATAACGTGGTTCATCAGCCCAATCAAAGCCGAGCCATTTTACATCTTCCATGATGGAGTTTACGTATTCAACATCTTCTTTTGCAGGATTCGTATCATCAAAACGAAGATTTGTTAAGCCATTGTACTGTTTGCCAATACCAAAGTTAAGACAAATAGATTTAGCATGACCAATATGTAAGTAACCATTTGGTTCTGGTGGGAAGCGAGTTAACACACGACCACCGTATTTGCCAGTTTCGTTATCTTTGTTGATGATAGCTTCGATAAAGTTAACAGATACAACTTCTTCAGGAGCTACAGTTTTTTCAATATCTTTATGTTCCAACGTTCTAACCTCCATAGGATAAATATTCTTTTATTTTACCATATTTTGCATAATACCGCATATCTTTTGAGGTCTTGTGATATTAGTCGAAATCAGCTAAGTCTATACCAGCTTTTTTAAGCTCTTCTAAGGCAGACTCTACATCCATTTCTGGTTTCTTATAGTTAACTTCTTCATTAACACAGGTCTTTAATGGTTTCTTATGAACGCCAGCAATAATATTGTCAGCTGTCAAAATAGACATATCATAACGCGTACGATCAGTATAAGAACCAATATGTGGTACGATAAGACAGTTCTCAACATCCAATAATGGATGATCTGCTGGCAATGGCTCTGGATCGGTTACGTCAAGTGCTGCGTAATCGATTTCACCTGTTTTTAAGGCATTAATCAAAGCATCTGTATCAACGATAGGTCCACGGCCAACATTAACAAACAAAGCAGTATTCTTCATTTTTTTGAAGAATGCTTCATCACACATGTGATATGTTTCATCTGTTAGTGGAGCCATCACACAAACTACATCACTAGTAGCTAATAAGTCATCTAATTCCATATACGTAGTTTTATGAATCTTGTCATCAATACGCTGATTACGATTATGGTATACCACAGTCATACCGAATGCACGAGCACGACGAGAAATAGATACACCAATAGCCCCCATCCCAATAATACCAAGGGTACGGCGACTCAAATCAAAGCCTTTAATATTAGATGGTCTTTGAGCCCAACGTCCTTCTTTTACGAAATTAGCATTTTCCAGAATACGACGACTAGCAGTGGCAATTAATGTAAAAGCAAGCTCTGCTACGGTTTCATTAAGAACACCTGGCGTATTGCCATAAGGAATACCTGCTGCCGTTAATTCATCAATTTTTACATTATCATAACCCACAGCTGCTTGAGCAATAACCTTTAAATTAGGTGCATTTTTTACAAGATCACCGTCTACATCTAAAGGGCGAACACACCACAAACCATCCGCATCAACGAGCCATTCCTTTAATGTCTCACGAGGCATTACAGTCTTTTCAGTCCATTGGCGCACATCTACGTGCTCTTTTAAATAAGCAATTGCATCTTTACGGACTAAACCGTTTACAACAACTAGAGGTTTTTTTTCCATATGTATAAGTCCTCCAAAAACGTCTTATAATACACGCCCAAGAATTTCGCGTTAAAGTTAATATCATATATTTCTATTATATACTTATATTTTATACTAGAAAGCTGGCGTAATACAACAAAAAGGAGTAAGGCCTAGGCCTTACTCCTTTTATGTAGCTTTAAATTTGAATTATTTCAAATCTGCTGTACAGTTAGGACATTTAACTGCATCAATGTGAATTTCTGTTTTACAGAATTGACATTCTTTAGTTGTAGGTGCTTCAGCAGCTTCTTCTTCTTTCGCGTTTTTCATCATTTTAGCTAATGCGCGAACCATCAAGAATACAACGAACGCCAAGATTAAGAATTGAATCAAATCAGTAATGAATGTACCGTATGGCAATACAGAACCAACTGCACGAGCTGTATTAATATCAGCACCAGCCATGAATGCATCTTTAGATGCAGCATTTAATGGCAAGTACAAGTTACTGAAATCAATACCGCCTGTGAACAAGCTGATAATAGGCATGAACAAGTTGCTTACAACGGAGTTAACCAACGCTGTGAAAGCAGCCCCAATAATCATACCAATAGCTAGGTCCATCATGTTACCTTTGAATGCAAAAGCTTTAAAATCGTTCAAAAATTCTTTCATTTCTCACTACTCCTAGATACACTTAATTGAGAATGCGTTAATAACTGTACTAATCATAAAGGAAAGATGAAGAGATGTCAATATTTTTCGATGTAGTTTTTCGAATTTATTTAATATAGTTTTTCATAGGTCAATCTAAAATTGTAATAAATCAGTATTTATGCGTACTTTTCGCACCATGTTAAAAGGTGCCAATCACGAATGTGATTAGCACCTCTACTGTCATACAACGTCTATTATTGTATAGATTCGACAATTATTTAATTTTATCCTCTATAACCTTTCCTTCTTGTAAAGGTCCACTTTGTTCTTTGAGGCGAGCCAACATAACAGAAGATACGAACATCGCCACACCAGCGCCTATCGTTTCAATAGATAAGCTTTCACCAAAGAACAAGAAGCCATAGAAGGAACTGATGAATACACCAACATATTGTAAGAATTGTGCCACTACAGCATTTGTGGTAACAAAGGCACCAGTCAAGAAGAACTGAGCCACTACACTAATACCACCAATCGCCAAGATGATAAGCCAATCTGTCCCCTGCGGCATAACGAGTTTATCAGTTGTAACAAGTCCTGCAATCATACCTGTAATCATAAAATACGCCATAATTTCGAAATTACTATGCTTACCTCGCTTAGATATAAGGCGAATCGTTGTATACGCAGCCGCAGATAAAGCAGCCCCTAAAATAGCTACTAAGGCAAACCAAGTAAAGCCGGTAAAGCTAAATGGATTTACCATAACCATTACAGCTACAAAGATCAAAAGAAGCCATTTACCAGCCCCTTTAGGTACCCGTTCTTTAAGAAATAAGGCGCTAAATATCAATACAAATATACCTGATGTTTGAAATAAAATTGTTGCATCAGATAACTTTAAATGCACTAAGGCAATAAAGTTACAAACCATGCCAAAGCCGCCATATAAGCCACGCATAACAAGATGTCCTCTATCCTCTTTCGAGAATCGGATACCTCGGGTATACATAACGATGAGAACAGCTATGGTTCCAAATAAACCACGGAAAAAGGCAATTTCCCCAGATGGAATGTTAGAGCCTAGCATCTTTACAAATAAATTCATCGTACTCAATAAGAGTGCCGACAATAATGCATACATAAGACCTTTTTTAGCCATACTACCTCCCTATACAAATACACTATAGTACAACTAAATAGTTACTATCCCTGTATTATCTATCTTAGCAATCTATTATACAGGAGATACGGAATATATAAAACCAAAATATATGCCGCCCTTCTAGCGAAAGGCGGCATCCTATTATTTAGAGAATGTATCTACAAAATCAAGAATTTCTTGTTTCATATTCTCTTTATCGATTGCTTTTGTGAAACGCAATGGTTTAGATTTCAATGCTTCCAATTGTTTAGGGAATGCTACACCCGTTACAGCAGAAATATTATCTAAGCTTTCATATGGTGTATCACCAACTTTAATATCTAAAGCTTCACAAATAGCTGTAGGAAATTTAAATGGATGTGCAGTAGATGCAATAATTGTATGACGCGCACCATCTTCTGGGTGTTTCTCTAATTCCTTCATGTATGCACCCATAGCTACCGCTGTATGAGGATCCATTACATAACCATAGGAGTTGTACACTTGCTCAATGATGGCTTTTGTTTCTTCGTCATCTACATAAGCACCTGCAAAATTAGCTTTAACGCGGTTGAATTCTTCTTCGTTTACAGTCAATTTACCTGTAGATTTAAGATCTTTCATCCAACCAGCTGTGCGTTCACTATCCTCACCAGAGATATAGTATAAGAAACGTTCAAAGTTGGAAGACTCAAGAATATCCATAGACGGAGAAATCGTTGTATAGAATGGGCGGTTCATATCGTATGTACCACTTTCAAAGAAATCAGTAAGCACGTTATTTTGGTTAGATGCACAAATCAATTTACCAATAGGAATACCCATTTTTTTAGCATAATAAGCAGCTAAAATATTACCGAAGTTACCAGTTGGCACCACAACGTTGAATGCTTCATCTTCATGAATGGCACCTTGTGCAACAAGTTCTGCATAGGCATTCACATAGTACACCACTTGAGGTGCCAAGCGACCAATGTTAATAGAGTTCGCACTAGAGAACATAACACCTTTTGCAGCAACCTCTTCTGCAGTATCTTTATCAACGAATAAGCGTTTCAAGAATTGTTGCGCATCGTCGAAGTTACCGTGAATCGCAGTAACATTAACGTTGTCCCCTTCTTGCTTTTGCATTTGCTCAGCTTGCATTGGACTTACGCCATCAGTTGGGTAGAATACTTGAATGTGAGTACCAGGTACATCTTTAAAGCCTTCAAGGGCAGCTTTACCTGTATCACCAGATGTAGCCGTTAAGATAAGAACCTCTTTTTTCTCACCTTCAGCCTCTTTTGCCGCTACTAATAGATATGGGAATAAAGACAATGCCATATCTTTGAAAGCTTGTGTACGGCCATGGAATAATTCTAGGACAGAAACCTTTTCTAATAAGGAATGTAACGGTGCAATATCACGAGTGCTGAAATTAGCATCACTGTATGCAGAGTTGATCATTTCTTTTAAATGAGCTTCTGAGAAACATGGGAACAACTTGGATAATACAACAGCTGCTACCTCTTGATAGTTTTTATCTTTCACATCATTGTAAGTTAAGCAGTTTGTAGGGAATAAAGATGGTACATATAGACCACCATTCTCTGCTAAGCCGTGCAACAATGCATATGTTTCATTTACCGCAACGGTACCGCGGGTGCTAGTATAATTCATGAAATACCTCATTCATAACTACAATGGATTTTACGAGTTTAATAGATTTATTATAGCATAAAAGCGCCCCTAAAAGGAGCGCTTCTATAGAATTAAATGATATTTTTACTCGAATTGTTTACTGCTAACAAAATAGAGCATCACGAACTATAAAAATATACATCAAATAGCTATGTCGATTATAACTCGCCTTCTGCAATAGCATCCAATGTATCAAGGGATGGAATGAAGAAAAGCATACCTGTAATAGGTTTGGAATAATCAAGCAATTTATCGTTTTGCGTAAACATATTAGTAAGCATTGTTTTAGTTACATCCCAGTAACGAGCATAACCGATAAAGTATGTGCCACGTACACCTTGTCCAGGTTGAGCAAACGGTACGTTCATACGAACGATTTTATGTTCTTCATCATCGCGATTATCTTGAGCCACTACATTATGAGCTGCTGGATCTTTTTCATCATCTTCTAATTCAATATCACTGAATTTACGACGGCCAATGAATTTTTCTTGCATTTCCGTAGGAAGTGCACGCCATGCATCAAGATCATGTTCATATTTTTGAGCAAATGCATAAGAACCATTAGTGAATTCAGGATCTTCATCGCCAATAACCCCCCACTCAACAGCCTCTTGACCAACAGGGTTTTCAGTACCATCAACGAAATCGATGATAGCACGACCTTGTTCATAGTGGAAACCATGAGTTTCATCGACTACAGATGTAATAGGACGTAAGAATCCCATAATTTGATCTACTACAGTATACGTAACGGATTCATCATTAGAACGTACATGTAAAAATAAATCTGCTGCTACAGCTGGTACGTCTTGTTTATCCCCTTTAATACCTTGGAAATCTTCTAACTCTTTTGGTACCGGTGCATTAGGGAACAAATAATCCCATGCTTTGCGGCTAAAACCAAAGGCAATACCCAATCCTTCACCATTCGCACGAATACTAACAGAACGTTTAATGGCTTGGATACGGTCTGCCATATCTTGGATAACTTCAAGTTCTGCGTCACGATCTTTGCGATTTAATAATAAGGTTGTAAAGTTAACACTTTGGCCTGCATCTTTATATACATCTTGTGTTCTAGAAACATCTACTGCCATTGGGTACCTCCTAATGAGAAAAATTATTATATAGCAATCATAAGCTATTACATCTTTATTGTCTATAATATATACATTATTTAATTTCATTACAATATACAAATAGATTACAAATAGATAATCAGAACCACCCGTAAAACGGGTGGTTTGCTCACGGGCTATAAGCCCGTAGTACTAGGCC
>OGJO01000176.1_pt1 | contig 52999 bp, 46 predicted proteins | sample 1572121 | NCBI WGS metagenome assembly OGJO01 (sample SAMEA2582081, study PRJEB24529) | metagenome | biome: Human gut stool | place: China | collected 2011
TGAAACAATTAGAATGAAAATAATAAGATCATCAAGTAAACATAATAGATATAATAGATAAAATGCTATAAATAACAGCACTAATAACTTTTAGGATTAAAATATATTTTGATATAGCTTTAAGTTATACCAATATACTACTAAATTATATGAGAATACAGGCCCTATATGCTTTGACAGGCATTATCGATATCTATATACTATTAAATAGATAGTAATTATTTTTATAGGCGTAAAATAGATAAATTTTGAAATTAATCTAATCTATAAACAATATACTAATATTAAGTACACGCTCTACGGATACGCAGAGCTTTTTATTTTGAAAAGGAGGCGTTTCCATGCCCATTTATAACGGAATGCTTCCTGCCATCGATAAAGCAGAAGTAAAACGATACGCAGGACTTCGTCATGCAGAGGATTTTCCTCAAAATTACGTAGACGAAGCATGTAAAGAAATCCAGTTATTAGCTACACCTAAAGGTGTATATCAAGAATACGATTATGATGCTGAAACAAAGACAATTTTGAGCAATCCACCGCTTAAAATTGAAGGTTCCATCATTGAAAAACATTTAGAAAAATCTACAAAAGTCTATGTATTAGGCGTAACAGTAGGTGAAGATGTAGAAATTCGCAGTGAACAGTTATTTAAACAAGGTAATTACACTGTAGGTTTGTTACTTGATGCAGCAGCTACAACAGCAGTAGAACAAGTAGCAGATCAAGTAAATGAAGTTATCAATACAATTGCTAAAAAACAAGGCTATAAACCTACATGGCGCTTTAGCCCTGGCTATGGTAACTGGCCATTAGAAGTTCAGCCACAACTAGCTAAAATCATCAAAACAGAGATGATTGGCTTACAAGTAACAGAGAACTATTTATTGTTCCCACGTAAGTCTGTAACAGCTATTATTGGTTTGATGCCAGCTAACGAAGATAACAAAACAAAACGCGGTTGCACATCTTGTTCTCAAAAGGATTGTGCATCTCGTAAACTACCAGAAAAGGCGATTGTAACGTCTAATAACGAAGGCGAAGAGGGCTGTAACAAAACAACAGCCGAAGCCTCTGGTATCGCTATGAAAGGCCAACCAACAGAATAATGTTTCACGTGAAACATTGTAAAATTTAGGATGATAAAGGAAGATGTTTATGTATATATTTGACGGTGCTATGGGCACAATGCTTCAAGCTGCAGGCTTAGAAGAGGGCTATTGTCCCGAATTATTTAACGTAGAAAAACCAGAAGTAGTAAAGAATATTCACGCCCAATACTTACAACATGGCAGTGATGTTATCACTACAAATACATTCGGTGCTTGTGGTCTTAAATTAGAAGATTACGACTTACAAGATCGTGTAAGAGAAATTAATATTGCCGCTGTAAAGGTAGCAAAAGATGCTATTGCAGAGTTTAAACCATCTGCACGTGTAGCCGGTTCTATGGGTCCTACGGGTCGTTTCTTACAACCATTGGGCAACATGAGCTTTGACTCTATTTATGACACATACCGCGAACAAGCTGAAGCATTGATCGAAGGTGGCGTAGATTTCATCATCATTGAAACTATCATCGACGTACAAGAAATGCGCGCCGCTTTATTAGCATCTCTTGATGCTCGTGAAGCAGCAGGAAAGACAAAAGAAGATGTACAAATCATCTGTCAATTTTCTTTCAGTGAAGACGGTCGTACTATTACAGGTACACCACCAGCAGTTGCAACTACTATCGTAGAGGCTATGGGTGCTGATATTATTGGTATTAACTGTTCCCTTGGACCTGAACAAATCACACCTCTTATTGAGGAAATTGCAAGCGTAACAAACTTGCCAATTATCTGCCAACCAAATGCAGGTATGCCTCAATTAATTAATAAACAAACTGTATTCCCACTTACAGCAGAAGAAATGGGTCCATTGATGCTTCCAATCGTAGATGCAGGTGCAAGCTATGTAGGCGGCTGCTGTGGTACAACACCAGCTCATATTCAAGCAATTTCTGACGCTGTAAAAGCACATACACCTAAGGAACGTGCTCATGTAGAACCTAAAACAATCATTACTAGCCGTACTAAATTGTTAGAATTAGGTCACAATACAAAACCTCTTATCATTGGTGAACGTATCAATCCTACAGGCCGTAAAGTTCTTGCTCAAGAGTTACGCGATGGCTCTTTCATCCGCGTAAAACGAGACGCTTTGGACCAAGTAGAAGCGGGTGCAGACATCCTCGACGTAAACATGGGTGTAGCTGGTATGGACCAAACTCCATTGATGGAACGTGCTATCTTCGAATTATCCATGCTCGTTGAAACTCCATTATCCATCGACACATTGGATCCAGCAGCTATGGAAGTAGCTCTTAAAAACTACCCAGGTCGCGCTCTTATCAACTCCGTAAATGGGGAAGAGGAGTCCATCACTCACGTTATGCCATTGGCTAAACGCTATGGTGCAGCTTTACTTTGCTTGCCAATCTGCAGTGGTGATTTGCCTGAAAAAGCAGAGGACCGCGTTGCTTTAGCTGAAAGCATCGTAAATCGAGCTTATGGTTATGGTCTTCAACCACATGACTTATTACTTGACCCATTGGTATTAACACTTGCTAGCGGTGAAGATAGTGCACGCCAAACATTGCGTACATTACAGTTATACAAAGAGAAATTTGGCTTCCCAACAGTAATGGGCTTGTCTAACATCTCCTTCGGTATGCCTCAACGACCTTACTTGAACGGCCAATTCTTAACAATGGCTCTTGCTTGTGGCTTAACTACACCAATTATGAACCCATTAAACTATCCAGCTAAAAAAGCGTTCGTATCTAGTACAACACTATTAGGCTGGGATCCAGGTTCTGCAGAGTTCATCAAAGAATACGGCTACGAAGACGAAACAAGTGCTCCTGGTAACGCTGCTCCAAAAGGTCCTGAAAAGAAATCCTTCGACAGCAACGATCCATTAGCAAATATCCGTGCTTGCGTAGAACAAGGCGAAAAAGAAGCCATTGTTGATCTTGTAAAAAAAGCGTTAGCTGACGGCATGGACCCATTAGATATTACGAAAAAAGGCTTATCTGAAGCGATGAACGTAGTAGGGGATAAATTTGGTTCTGGTAAATTATTCTTGCCACAAGTAATGCTCGCTGCTGAAACAATGCAAGCTGCTTTCAACACAATTAAAGAAATCATTCCTGCTAGTGAAAGCTTAGATAAAGGTACAGTCGTTGTAGCTACTGTTAAAGGCGATATCCACGATTTAGGTAAAAATATCGTAGCAGCCTTGCTTGAAAACAATGGTTACAAAATCGTTGACCTTGGCAAGGACGTTGATCCAGAAGTCATCGTTCAAGCGATTAAAGACAATAAGGCGGCTCTCGTTGGTATTTGTTCCTTGATGACTACAACAATGCCTCAAATCGACAATACCATCGCTGCTATCCGCGCTGCAGGCCTTAAAACTAAGGTCATGGTTGGTGGTGCCGTAGTATCTCAAGACTACGCAGACCAAGCGGGCGCAGACATCTATGCTAAAGACGGTATCGCTGCCGTTAACCACGCAAACGATTACTTTGAAACATTAGAAAAATAATTTCTAATTTACATGACACAAAACAAGGTGAAAGCTCATCTTAAAAACTTATTTTGATAGTGAAAACCACGTAAAAGAGTAAACAAGATTAGCTTTCACCATATGTATAGATCAAGAGGTACATGATGACATTAAGAGAGAAACATCAACAAGGGAAGTTCACCATCACTGTTGAATTAGACCCACCAAAGAGTAGTTCTGCTCAAAAAGTATTCGACCAAGCAGCGCGTTTAAAGGGTAAGGTTGACGCTATCAACATCGCTGATAGCCCTATGTCCAAAATGCGTATGAGCCCAATTTCCTTGTCTTATTTGTTACAACACAATAAAGATATCGAGACTATTTTCCACCTTACATGTCGCGACCGTAACATCATCGGCTTGCAATCCGAATTACTTGGCGCTGCAGCACTTGGCGTAAATAATATCTTAACCCTTACTGGTGACAAACCAGATAATGGGGACCATCCATTTGCACAATCCGTATTCGAAGTAGACTGCATGGGCTTACTTAACATCGCTAAAACTTTGAATTCTGGCAAAGACTTGGCAGGTAATGACTTAGACGAGCCTACAAACTTCTACATCGGTGCTACTGGTAACCCTGGTGCGCCAGATTTAGAAATTGAACGTCAAAAATTGGCTGCTAAAATTAAAAATGGTGCGCATTTCGTACAAACACAACCAATTTACGATTTAGAACAAGCAAAACGCTACATCGATAAGATGTCTGAATTCGATGTACCTATTATGCTTGGTTTAATCCCACTTAAAAGCTTTAAAATGGCCACATATCTACATGAAAAAGTGCCTGGGATCAACCTTACACAAGAAATCCTAGACCGCGTAGAAAAGGGCGGTAAAGAAGCGGGTACAGAAATCGCTATCGAAACATTGGAACAAATCAAAAAAATCGCTGCAGGCGTACATATTATGCCTTTAAACGATATCGATACAACATTACACATCATTGACCACGTATAAGACGTCATAAAATGATTATAGAACACCTTTCCCACGGCCTCCAAAGAGAGCTAAGTCGTCCTTAGGGAAAGGTGTTTATTTTATTTAATAAGCCTAGAGAAAAAGAAAAAGGATGCAAATCATAGATTTGCATCCTTTATTCATACATTAGATTAATGGCTTATCTTTAATTTCTTTTGGTTTACGTGGGTATTGTTTAGGTGTTTTACCTGTTTTCTTAATGTACAGGATTGCTCGTTTATCATCCAAAGTTGGAAGTGTAACAGTACGTACTTCTTCAATCTTAGCTTTCAATGTGCTAAGAGCTTTATTGGATTCTCCCACTTCTTCTTCGTAGATGGCGCCTTTTAAAGCAATAACGTAGCCACCTTCTTTTACATATGGTACAGTCCATTCTAACAGAATAGGTAATCTCGCTACTGCACGGCTCGTAGCAATATCGAAGCTTTCACGGTAATCTTGATGACTAAGATCCTCTGCACGGCCATGTAAAGTAGTACAGTTCGTCAATTGTAGCTCATCCATAATGGATTCAAGGAAGGTAAGACGTTTTTTCAAAGAATCAAACAACGTAACCTTTAGACTACGGTCGTAGATGGCCAATGGAATGCCCGGGAAACCAGCACCAGTACCAACGTCAATAATGGACATACCAGATTTAATGATATGTGGGTCATAGCAGGAGAGGGAGTCGATCATGTGTTTAACCACAACCTCTTTCATGTCTGTAATACCCGTGAGGTTGAGATATTTATTTGTTTCAATCATGCGCGCATAATACACGTAAAAGTCTTTTGCTTGCTCTTCTGTACAAAGCAAACCAAATTGGCTCATTTGCTCCATCATATATGAAACAAATTCAGACTCAGGTGCAATAGGCACATCGTATTTTTCTTTCATAAGTACTCCTAATGAATTATCTGATATTTATATGCTAGTAAAAGTAATCGACACATAGCTAGAAAATCTCATGTCATATGGTAAATCATATTAACAATATATAAGTTATAAGAATAGTATTTCTTATTTCAAAGGCTATAAAACTCAAAAATTTGCGTTCTACGCCGTTTTTAATCTATTTTATATAAGTTTATATATAAAAACTTATATAACGACTATACAAGCGAAATATTTAAGTCATTTTTCTTTATATTATAGCATATTCTCAATTAATTCTCATTTAAACAGATATATTTCCTAAAAATACCATCTAAACATAGGGTAGAAGAGGTATTAACCAACTATTATCATTTAAATAACAATATTGAGAAATCGGTCCATCTTTTTAACCTATTTTGTTAACCTTTTACAATATCTATTTTCAATTTTATCATTCATCTTTTCAGCAACTTCATTTCACAGTTTATTTCTAATTTATCACCATGAACTTTTCTTCACTTACAAAATATTTTGTCTATTCTGAATGAACACTCAATGTATTTCTCTAGTGTACATATTTTAACTGCAGAATACTATTTATTTTATAAATATCCATATAAATATACATACTAGCTTTTTAATAATATGTATACAAAATTACATCTTGTTAAAATATATATCAAGGTATATACTTTTATTAACAAGGAGGTGATATGTATGACCACAGCAAAGCTATTTGAAAATGGCCGTAGCCAGGCTGTACGATTACCAAAGGAATTTCGATTTAATGGTGATGAAGTAATCATCAACAAAATAGGGAATGTAGTCTTACTTATGCCAAAAGATGATGAATGGGCGGGATTTGTAGCTGGTTTATCATTATTTACAGATGATTTTATGTGTAACGGACGGGAAGATATTGATCATCAGGTGCGTGAAGCCTTATGAAGTATATGTTAGATACTAATATATGTATTTATGCTATCAAACAAGAGCCAGAAGTTGTACTACAGAAAATATTGAAACATCATCCTTCAGATATATGTATTTCATCAATTACATATGCTGAACTAATGCATGGTGTAGAAAAAAGCCAATCAAAAGATAAAAATAGATTAGCTTTAACACTTTTATTATCACCTATACAGATTATTGATTTCGATAGTCACGCTGCTGAAGAGTATGGAAAAATAAAAGCTGATTTACAATCACAAGGAAAAATTATTGGTCCTATGGATTTACTCATTGCTAGTCATGCAAAATCAAAGGGTCTTACTATCGTTACTAACAATACAAAAGAGTTTAAAAGAGTTAATCAATTAGAAGTGGAAGATTGGTCTAAACCATTAAGCTAATTCAACCTATTAAGTATTTACTAAAAAAGCTAGTTAATCATAGGATTAACTAGCTTTTTTGTATGTTATCACATATTTTATTTGCTTCGATTGTATTGTTCTAGTTGGATCAACAGAACAGATACGTCCGCTGGGGATACGCCAGAGATACGGCTTGCTTGGCCAATGGAGTGAGGGCGGATTTTATTGAGCTTTTGTTGAGCTTCAAGAGAAATTCCCTTAATTTGTGTATAGTCCCATTCTTTTGGAAGAATTTTTTCTTCTAGTTTGCGAACCTTATCGACTTGGTCCATTTGCTTTTTGATATAACCTTCGTAAGTAATGGAGATATCAACAGCTTCTTCTACGTCAGGCGTATAGCGTTTTAAACCAAATGCATCGGCTACGATAGCGTAGGAGAGTTCATTACGTTTTACTAAATCATAAGCGTGAATACCTGTTCTAATAGGTGCTGTACCTAAACTTTCAAGCAAAGCTTGTGTTTCCTTGGATGGATTTACAGGTGTATTTCGTAACATATCCATCGCTTCTTCGATAGCAGCTTTCTTAGCTGTAAATTTAGCCCAACGATCATCTTTTACAAGGCCGATAGCACGACCTTTTTCAGTAAGGCGCATATCTGCATTGTCTTGGCGAAGCAATAAACGGTATTCGCTGCGGCTCGTCATCATACGATACGGTTCATTAGTACCTTTTGTAACGAGATCATCGATGAGAACACCGATATACGCTTCAGAACGAGCAAGGATGAATGGTTCTTTACCTTCAAGCCATAAAGCTGCGTTAATACCCGCCATGAGACCTTGTGCAGCGGCTTCTTCATAGCCAGATGTACCATTGGCTTGACCAGCAGAATAGAGGCCTTCAATATGTTTCACTTGAAGGGCTGGTGTCAATTGTGTTGGGTTCAAACAATCATATTCAATAGCATACGCAGGACGCATGATTTCTACATTTTCTAGACCAGGAATAGTACGAAGGAACGCATATTGTACGTCCATAGGAAGGGATGTACTCATGCCTTGTACGTACATTTCGTTTGTACCTGTACCTTCTGGTTCTACGAATAATTGATGGCGTTCTTTATCGGCAAAGCGCACCACTTTATCTTCGATAGAAGGGCAGTAACGAGGGCCTACACCTTCAATTTTACCGCTATACATTGGAGCACGATGAATATTGCTCGTAATGATTTCGTGCGTTTCTTTGTTAGTATAGGTCAACCAACATACGTCTTCGTTGCGGTTGATCCATTCATCCATGAAGGAGAAGGAGTGGTGATGTGTATCGCCTTCTTGGACCTCCATGTTTTCAAGGTTAAGAGTGCGTTTATCTACACGAGCTGGCGTACCAGTCTTAAAGCGCATCAACTCAATGCCATTATCTAGCAAGGATTGAGAGAAGTGTTCTGCTACGCGTTGACCATTTGGGCCACCTACGTAGTCGATGTCGCCGATGAGGATTTTACCTTTCAAATAGGTACCTGTGCAAAGAACGACAGCTTTAGCACCATAGAACTCGCCAAGCTCTGTAATGATACCTGTTACCTTGCCGTCCTCAACCTTAAGCTCGGTCACCATGATTTGTTTAACATTGAGGTTTTCTGTATTTTCAATGGTTTGTTTCATCAAATGTTGGTATTTGATTTTATCGGATTGGCAGCGCAACGAATGAACAGCAGGGCCTTTACCCATGTTGAGCATACGCATTTGAATAGCCGTAGCATCCGCATTGATCCCCATTTGACCGCCTAAGGCGTCAAGCTCATAAACAAGATGGCTTTTACCAGGACCGCCAACGGCAGGATTACATGGCATAAGCGCAATATTATCTAAACTGATGGTCGCCATCAACGTGCGATGACCCATGCGGGCAGCGGCGAGGGCCGCCTCACAACCAGCATGACCACCACCGATGACGATGACATCATAATTATCTACTGTGTACATATCAATTAAATTCCTTATATTTGTTACTTATCTTATTGTGAAAGTTTATCCCAAAGCACAGGTCGCTCGCTGGGCATTTTCCTACGGAAAATTGCACGCTCCGACCAAAGTGATGTGTGACTATTCCAGTGTCCAGTTCCTCACTGTGAATTTTCTTTAGGCTACGTTGTAGCCTAGAAAATTTTACGTTCGGAACAAAGTGATGCTTGGGTTTCATCGTCGCTAACGCTCCTCTGCTCCCTCAAGCCCTACTTTATTTCCCTAAACAAAATCTACTGAATAGTTCGTCGATCATGCTTTCACGGATGGTATCACCTGTGATATCGCCTAGTAGTTCCCAGGCGCTACGTAGGTCGGTAGCTACAAAGTCTACTGGCATGCCCATGTCGATGGAGGAGAGGGCTTGTTCGACTTGTGCCTTTGCTTGTTCCATGAGGCTGATGTGGCGCACATTACTGATCATGGCGCTGTTGTCTTGTTTTACGCGACCGCCATAGACGAGTTCTTGCACCCATTTAGAAAGAACTGCAGAGCCTTCACCTTCTTTAGCGCTGATGCGCTCGATGGCCGTAAATGTTCCGTGTTCCTTAATATTTTCGTCTGTAACGACTTGTGCTACGTCGGACTTATTAAGGAGTACGATCGTATTCAAACCGCTCACAGAGGTCAAAATTTCGATTTCTTCAGGGGTTAACGGAGTAGACCCGTCGATAACGCAGAGCACGATGTCTGCTTTGTTGATATAATCACGAGCACGCTCCACACCGAGGGCTTCCACCGTATCTTGTGTATCGCGGATACCTGCCGTATCGATGAGGCGCAAGGAAATGCCTTCAACGGTCATATATTCTTCAATACTGTCCCGCGTCGTACCAGGAATATCTGTTACGATAGCGCGATTTTCACGCAAGAGAGCGTTCATCAAGCTCGATTTACCTGCATTTGGACGGCCTACAATAACCGTTGTAATACCGTCCCGAATAAGGCGACCTGTATTCGCTGTGGATAAGAGATCATCCATAGCTTTCAAAATAGGCTCTAGCTGCTCGCGAACCTCTTGGCTCGTTACGTCCTCAATATCCTCTTCTGGATAGTCGATAGTTACCTCTAAATGAGCAATCATGGCGATGAGCTGTTCACGCACATCTTTTACAAAGGACGAAACGGTCCCGTCCAGCTGCGATACAGCGAGAGAGAGGGAGTCCTCTGTTTTTGCTTCAATAATATCAATGATCGCCTCTGCTTGAGTGAGGTCGATACGTCCATTCATAAAGGCGCGCTTCGTAAATTCGCCGGCCTCGGCCATGCGCACATCGTGGTTTACGAGCAATTTAAGAATTTGTCGAACCGGCACAATGCCGCCGTGACATTGAATTTCCACCACATCCTCTGCCGTGTAGGAATGAGGGCCTTTCATTAATAATACAAGAACCTCGTCGATAGTCTTGTTCGTTGCAGGGTCCACAATGGTCCCGTATTGTATCGTTCTGTTTTGGCGGTCCATCAAAGGAACGGTGCCAGCGCTCTTGAACAGCCTATTTACAATAGGAAAACTATCCTTGCCGCTGACCCGAATAATACCAACCCCGCCGATGCCGGGCGGCGTCGCAATGGCCGCTATTGTATCATCTATATACATAAATATCTCCGTATTTCGATTATCTAGTATTTGCTTTTGTATATGTTCTTCGCCTGTGAAAGTTAAACTAAACTAATCTTTGCATGCGAAGATTAACTTAGGTTAGCTTTCACCATAACCTAAAGAATAATGGGGGCAGCCCTCAAGCAACCGAGAATATCAGTCACTTGAAAGCTACACCACTATATTATTTTTTGTACGTAATCACAACGTGACGGAACGGTTCGTCCCCTTCACTGTTAGTAACAACGTTTTTATCCCCTTGAAGGGCAGTGTGAATGATTTTACGTTCAAAAGCATTCATCGGTTCTAAGGAAACCTTTTGACGGTTGCGTTTCACCTTAGAAGCCAAGCGTTTCGCGAGATTCACCAATGTTTCTTCTCGACGAGAACGGTAATTTTCCACATCTACAACGATGTGGCAGTGGCCAGATACATCCTTGTGTGCCACAAGATTTGTTAAGTATTGAATAGCATCCAATGTTTGACCATGTTTACCGATCAAAATACCTAAATCTTCGCCGTGTACTTGGAATGTAATCTTATCTTTCGTCATCATTTTTTCGATAACTACAGTGAGGCCCATTTGTGTAAACATATCATCGAGGAATTGTTTACCTTTTTCAGCAATTTCTTGTTGATCTTCTTTTGAAAGTTCCTTTTTAGAAGGTTTTTCTACGACATCATCTTCAGAAGTTTCAACTGCTGTATCTTGTACTTCTGTTTCACTTGTTGCTACTGGCTTGGAAGCAACAGCTACAGATTGTTCTTCTACATGAGCTACTTCTTCTTGCGTAGCAGTTTTAGCTACAGATGTGAAGAATAAGCGAACAACTGCTGGTTTACGACCAATGCCCAAGAAGCCATTAGAAGGTTGTTCCAAGACTTTAGTTTCTACCAATTCTTGGCCTTCTGCAGCCAATTGAGCTACGCCTTTGGCAATGGCATCTTCAATGGTTTTAGCAGATACATCGATAAATTCCATAGTGTCTCCTATTTCTTAGCTTCTAAGCTTTTGTAAATGAAATGTTGTTGCACAAATTGGAATACATTGGATACGATCCAGTAAATAACTAAGCCAGATGGGAAGTTAAGGGAGATGTAACCAATGAATAAAGGCATAAAGATTGTCATAATCTTTTGTTGTTGCGCAGCAGCACCAGTTGCACCGCTACTAGTTTGCTTGGACATAATCCATGTAGATAATGCACTCAATACTGGCAAGATGTACATTGGATCTGGTTCACCAAGACTAGGAAGCCATAAGAATTGTACATAGTTTTGATCGTATGGATAGCCTTGTAAAGCATAGAAGATAGCGATCAAGAATGGCATTTGCACCAATAGAGGCAAACAACCAGCCAATGGGTTAACGCCCATTTCTTTGTACAATGCACCCATTTCCGCTTGAAGTTTTGCAGGATCGTTTTTGTATTTATCTTGCAATTCTTTCATGCGAGGCTGTAACTCTTGCATAGCCTTCATGGATTTGATTTGTTTTACAGTAAGTGGTGCCAAAACCGCTTTAATAACGATTGTTAAAAGGATAATAGCCACACCGTAGCTTGGATAGCCTACCATTTGAGTTAATTGGAACGCATAGGTTACCAATGTAGTCATCAATTCAACGATAGGGTGGAATATACTACTTAAGAATTCCATTGTTTCTCCTTTTTCTTACAGTCCGAAACCGTCCTTTGCGCATCTATATATCGTTATGGTATGGTCTAAATTTCATCCATACAGATGCTCAGGTATTTCCAAAACTGTGCTAGATGTTTTTTGTGAAAGTTGCTTTCACAGAACGCATCCAGCCTAATCCAAAATAGATTATGGTACTGGGTCATAGCCACCCTTGTGGAAAGGATGGCAGCGAAGAATGCGTTTTAAACCCATCCAGCTACCTTTCAAAGGACCATATTTTTCGATGGCCTGCAAAGTATATGTGGAACATGTCGGATAATAACGGCAACATCCAGGTTTTAAGGGAGATATGGCAAGCTGATAGAACCTAATTAAAAGTCGTAAAAGCGCGGTTATATAGCGTTTCATGGAAACCTCCATATACACAAAAAAGGACCAAAGCCTTCTAACTTGTGGTCCTATTTATCATTTTGTATCAACAATTTGCTTTTTCGCAAGAGATACAAAATTTCCTTTTCCGCTTTTTCGTAGGTAGCGTTTTTCAGAGGGCCACGTCCAACAATTACGATATGATACCCTTCGCGTATGGAATGTTGATTGAGGCGATATACCTCTTTCATAAGGCGTCTAGCTCGGTTGCGCTCTACAGCACAACCAACCTTTTTGCCGGTTACAAAACCAATGCGCGTAGATTGCTTCGCCACGGGCATACGATATAGTACACACATACGGCCTACTTCGTATTTACCGTGCTTATACACAAGGCGATATTCATTATTGTGCGTCAGTCGTCTTGCTTTTTTGAGGCAATAATCCATATGCATTGTCCTTAAGTCCTAAGAATAGAAAAACTTGGCAGCAGCGCCAAGTTTTTTCTCCTGCCTAACAGCTATTATATTATGCAGATAAGCGTTTTCTGCCTTTTGCACGTCTTCTTTTTAAAACGAGACGGCCACCGATAGTTTTCATGCGTTCACGGAAACCATGGGTACGTTTTCTCCAAAGAGTATTTGGTTGGTAAGTACGTTTCATTAGTAAAACACCTCCTCGTCATTTGTATTGTTTTACTTATACCATAACAGGGTAATTATAGAGTTAAAACGTAAATTTGTCAATATAATAAAGGCATTCTGCTTGTGAGTTCTTGTATTTCTGTAATAATTCTATCACACATTTCATCTAGTAATTGATGTTACGTTTCCAGGGGGAGGAATATAGGGCTCCTTCATCGCTCCATACTAATCGTAAAGTCGCTCAAAAGGACCCTATATTCCCTCCCTAAGATTCCCCTAATGCATCCTTACACACCACTACACGATGTAAACGTAACATCAATTATTCAGCAACACAAGAACTCACATTCTAATCTTTTATATAAGACAAATTTACGTTTTGATCACTTTTAGGGAGAGAGGGGTAATAGATGCTGTTAATTTTCTCTGACTTCTCTCCCCAATTTTCATTTAAGTTGTGTAGATAACATTTTATAAACAAGTCTAATGTAGATTGCTAACAGGTATATCTATTACTTTTCCGGTTGTGTGTATAGTAATCATAAAATTTAAATTATGGAGGAGGGGAAGAAAAACTACTTTTTGAGTGACTTGCGTCAGGATGGAGCGATAAAAGTAGTTTTTCTTCCTATCCCAAAAGTAATAGATATACCCAAGGAAATTTAAGATATACATTACAAACAGTTTATAAAAGTTATCCACAGATCGAATGACAAATTGCTTATTTTTTGGTACAATCATAACTGAAATTAGGAAAAAGTATATATTTTTATAAGTTTTTGTTGGATAACTTTTAAGGTTATCCACATTTTTTCTCTTTTGACCTGTGTAATCTATAAAGTCAGTTATTATCTGGTTAGAAGAGAATTTTATTTTCACTTATTCACAGGTTGTGCACAGGTTATTCACAGGAATAACAGGTTTTTCCACAGCTTTCACAATAGTTATACACATTATTCCTAAAGTTATACACATTTATCGCAATAGTTATACACAAGAGGCACGTCATGCAGTCATTTGATTTGAATAATATATGGGAACATATATTGCAAGAGGCGAAAAAGAACATGCAACATTTGCCTGACGCGTTGTACTTGCGCGTCACGTCATCGTTGATTCCCATGTCTCTCGACAGTCATTCGATCCATATAGGGGTCATGCAAACATTTGTTAAAAACTTAATCGATCAGCAGCCGCAGATTAGCAAGGCTTTGCAGGATGCTATTACTACGGTTATCGGTTCCCATCGTGATATGGTGTTATTCGATTTTAATCAAGAGAGTGTAGATACTACCTTTGTTGATGAAAGTCTCATCGATGATGCACCTGTAGTGGCTCCGCCCATGCCATTACCTCCAGTGGTAGAGGAGAAAACGCATCAAGAAGAATTCTATAAACCAATCTATCAAGAACCGGTTTACATCGATCGCGCACCAGCGCCTGTGGAAATCCCAGATGAGCCAATGGTAGCGCCTAGTAAAACAGTTGAAACTACAACACCTACATTACAATCTGATAATGTACCTGTAGATTTATCCTTATCTAACCTAAATCCAGCGTACCGCTTTGACAACTATGTAACAGGCAACGCTAACCGCATTCCATTTGGAGCGGCTCAAAATGTAGCTGAATATCCTGGTGGCGACTATAATCCGCTCTTTATCTATGGTCCTTCAGGCCTCGGTAAAACGCATTTGATGCACGCTATTGGCAATGCCATCAAAGAAAATCATCCACACATGAAGGTTATGTCCATTACAAGCGAAAATTTTATGAACATTTTCGTCGAAACATTGCAGCGTAACCAAGGTAAATTATTCCGCAACACGTTCCGCAATATCGACGTACTCATGATTGATGATATTCAGTTCCTTGAAAGTCGTGAAAGTACGAAAACCGAGCTATTTAATACGTTCAATGAGTTATTAAATAACAACAAGCAAATCGTACTTACTTCTGATACGATGCCAAACGATATGGAGCAATTCGAAGACCGTCTTCGTTCTCGTTTCCAAGCTGGCTACATTGCAACAATGGAAAATCCAGATTTAGAAACGCGCATCGCTATTTTTAGATCCTTACTCGAAAGAGAATATAAGAAAAACCGCGTTATCCGCATCGATAACGACTCCATCAACTACGTGGCGCTTCAATTCAGCGAAAACGTCCGCGTATTGCAAGGTGCTTTCACAAAATTAATCGGTACCGCATCCATCGATCAACGACTTGAATCTATCGACCTAGAATACACTAAACAAGCCTTGGCTGGCCTCGTTCACACAGAAGAGGTTAACATGGTGACTATTGAAAGTATTCAGAATTTTGTAAGTTCTTATTTCAATATTAAAAAGCAAGACTTGCTCGGTAAGAAGCGTAAAGCACAGTTCGCGTTCCCACGCCAAGTGGCCATGTATCTATGCCGCGATATGATCAATGAAAGTTATCCGCAAATCGCAGCTGCATTCTCTCGTGACCATACGACAATTCTCCATGCGTACGATAAAATAACGAAGGAAATTGAAAAAAACGAAGAAACTAAACGAATGGTTGCAGAAATTAAACAGAAATTAACAACCTGTGGATAACTCTGTGGATATATTGTGCGTAACTTTGTGGATATCCTAAAAAACGTACTCCGCTGTGAGTATGTGGATAAGTGGTTACAAACTATCAACATAGTTATACACAACCGAGAAATCGCACAGTTAGTAGCGCCAATTCACTTTTACACATATGAACAGGCCCCTACTATTACTACTACTAAAACTAACAAACAATCAAAAAACCAGTAGAAACAGATCTATCGCAGAATATCTATAGAGCATCTACGATAGCAAACATAGAATATTACAAACAAGAGAAGTAGTTATCAGTGCTTCTACACTATATGGAAATAGTACCTACAAACAATATATAAATTAGTAGAGCAAAATAGTAATCTACAAATCTAATAATACTAATAACAAACATACAAATTATAAAGGAGTAACATATGCATATTACATTCCCAAAAGCAAATCTCCAAAAAGCAATCAACGTATTGCAAAAGGTATCTCAAAATAAAACAAGCTCCAACTTACCAGGCGCTATCTACATGACAACAAAAAATGGTCAAGTAGAATTACAAGGTAACGACTTTGAACTCGGTATTCGTTTAACAATCGATGGCGACATCAAAGAACCTGGCACATTAGTTGTAGGTTCCCGCTATTTCCAAGAATTAATTCGCAAATTACCTGGCGATACAATCGAGCTTTACAAACCAGAAGATGGCAATTCTTTAACAATCACATCTGGCTCTTCAGAATTTAACTTAGTAACATTGCATCCAGATGATTTCTCTTTAGTTGAACAAATTCACGACCAAGATCATGTGAACATCGATAGCTTTGCAATGAAAGAACTCATCGATTTAACAAACTACGCAGCTGCTACAGACGAAGATCGTCCTGTATTTACTGGTGCTCTTCTTGAAATCAAAGAAAACGAAGTAACAATGGTTGCTACTGATACACACCGCATGGCTGTTAAGAAAATTACTATCGATGAACCAGCAACTACGCCAATGCGTGCTATCATTCCTACAAAAACATTGGCTGAAGTATCTCGTTTGTTACCAACAGATAATCCAGCTATGATCAACATCATTTGGAACCGTACACAAATCGTGTTCAACTTTGAATCTATTTACATCATTTCTCGTTTGATCGAAGGTACGTACCCTGAATATGAAAAGGTAATTCCTTCCCAATTCGATTCTAGCGCTGTTATCGACCGCCGCGAATTCGCTGGTGCCGTTGACCGCGTATCCTTATTGGCTAAAGATATCAGCTATAACGTAATTCGTTATGATTGGGCTGAAAGCAATGTAACATTGTCTACTCAAAATACTGAAATTGGTATGGCTAAAGAAGACGTAGCTGTTGAATTTAAAGGCACACCTTTCACAATCTCCTTCAACGGTCGCTACATCTCCGACATCTTGCGTCACAGCACAGGCGACAACATCCACTTGTTCTTAAAACAAAATGGTCCTGTTGTTATTCGCCAAGACAATAATCCGAACTATACATACGTAGTAACACCAGTTCGTACTAACAGTTAATTAATAATATAATCAATACGTTGTATATTTTAGTGAATTAATATACATATTTTTATTAGGTAATGATGATTAAAAGTCATCGTTACCTAATTCCCATATAGTTATAAATTGTCCACTATAGGAGGACGTTATGAAAGAGCAACAGCAGGTACCCATTCATACGGAGTACATTCAAATTGATCAGTTGTTGAAGTTAGAAGGCATCATCGAAACTGGTGGTCAAATTAAATCCTTTATCGATGAAGGTATTCTTACTTTGAATGGTCAGGTTGTCACAGAAAAACGCAAGAAATGCCGCGTTGGCGATGTGATTTCTTGCGAAGGTCTCGATGTAGATCTCGTAATTACTCAAGAGGAGGCATAATCGGTGAGAATTGACTCACTGCAATTATTCCAGTTTCGTAATTACAAGGATGTAACGATTCAATTCAATCCTGAGATTATTGTTTTGCACGGCACTAATGGGGCTGGTAAGACGAATATCCTCGAGTCTATTTATGTGGGTACCATTGGTAAAAGTCATCGGACCAACGATACGTCAGATATGCTCATGTTCAATGCTGAGGAATCTGGCATTGTAGTAAAGTTCGAGAAAAAGGATACGCCACAAAAGGTAAATATTAAGTTATTTCGCCAAGGTCCTAAGGATATTCGCTTAAACGATACTAAAATATCTCAAAAGGAACTGATTGGTACATTAAATACAGTTATATTCTGTCCTGAAGATTTACAACTTATCAAGGGAACTCCATCGGGTCGTAGACGTTTCCTCGATATGGAAATCTCTCAGACTAGCGCTACGTACTATCATCAGTTGATGCAGTATAATCGGTTATTACAGCAGCGCAATGCCATTCTTAAAGAATATAGAGGAAAGCAAAACATACCTCTTGAAGAATGGGATTTGCAATTAGCCGATATGGCGAGCTTTATCGTAAAGAAACGGTTAGAGAGCTTGAAGAAAATTAACCTTCTTATCGATTTGATGAACCGTAAATTGACGGGTGGTCTCGAGAATTTAACCATCGGTTATGAACAGCCATACATGGACAATGGTTCATTAGAATATACAAAGGAAGGCTTTTACGAGCGCATTAAAGCAGCATTGCCACAGGATCGTCATCGGATGACCACCAGCGTAGGTCCTCATCGAGATGATTTACGATTCTTCTCTGATGCGATGGATTTAAAGAAATTTGGATCCCAAGGACAGCAACGAACTGCTGTATTGTCCTTAAAGTTGAGTGAGCTTGAGTTTATTAAGTCAGAGGTTGGGGAATATCCAGTTCTGTTATTGGATGATGTATTGAGCGAACTTGATGAGTCGAGACGAGCGAATTTATTGCAGTTTATTCATAAACGTATTCAAACATTTATTACTACTACAGATATTCATGATTTTAAAGATTTGAAATCTGTTCAATTTATTTCTTGTGAAGGGGGAAAGGTTCAGTATGGACAGCCTTGATCTTTGTTTACCAAAGGCCTTATCAAAACTGAATTTACTGGAACAATATAAATTAAATACCCTCGTTCACAAGTGGCGTGATGTAGTGGGCGATGTCATTGCAGATCATACGAAAATTGTATCTATCAAGCCTCCAGACATGGTTATCAGTGCAGATAACTCCATGTGGATGCAAGAATTACAGATGCAAAAACGACGTATTATTGAGGCTGTTAACAAGTATTACCATCAAGAGGTCATCAAAGATATTCGCTTCATTATGAAACGTCAGAGCTATGTGAAAGCTAATACTGATACATCGATTTCACTGCCTGATGAACAGATGATTACAAAACGTATTAATTTCGCAGACATCGTGCTTTCAAAAGAAGACGTAGAAGCCATCGATAAGTCGTTAGAACAGACGGATAACGAAGAATTACGAGCTGCTTTCAGAAAAGTACAAATAACAGCTCGAAAGCGTGAAATCTATTTAGAGCAGCATGGCTATCATCGTTGTAAGCGATGCGGCATGCATATGGAATCTAAACGGGACATCTGTCCTACTTGCGAATATGAATTGCATCGAAAACATATTAAGGACATTAAGTCTGTCATTCGAAAATATCCGTACTTTAAATACAGCGACTGTCAGCAATTCATACAATGTACCTTCCCAGACTTTGCAGAAGCGATGCGGGAATCCATATACTTTTACCTAGATAAAATTTACAAAGGATCTATCAATCGCCGTCATATGTATATGGTGGCCATGCTCATTACGCACAAAAAGCCTGATGAGTTAACAGATCAACACGTTATCAATTTGTGTAATAAATATCGGTCTAAGTTCCTTGCTGAAGAAGAACAGCGCAAAATTGATGCCCTTAATGGGACATTAGAAAAGTAGAGGGGGCATTCCTATGTACGTTCATATTGGGGATACCGTTTCCGTGCCTATTGAATCCATCATTACCATGGTGCACGCCAAGGGCGGAAAGTCCCATAAAAGTCCTATTCATCACTATGAAACGCTAGAGTATATCGCTATGGTACCAGAGGAGCAAATCAAGACCTATGTAGTCACTGATGATTGCGTTTATGGATCTGGTATTAGCATTAAGACTTTAATGAGACGAATTGATGAGTTTTATAGTATAATAAAGAGATAAGATTTATTCTGTACATGTGTTGTACCAAATTTCAATCCAGTACAGTGTGATAGATTGTTAGGAGGAGTTTGTTTCATGCCTGAAGAAAATTATGGCGCTCAGAATATACAGGTTCTTGAGGGTCTTGACGCGGTACGTAAACGTCCTGGTATGTACATTGGTAGTACGTCCATTCGCGGTTTACATCACCTCGTTTATGAAGTAGTAGATAACTCTGTAGACGAAGCGCTCGCAGGTTACGCTACACATATCGAAGTATCCATTAATGAAGATAACAGCATCACTGTTGTCGATGATGGTCGTGGTATCCCTACAGGGATGCATGAATCCGGTATGTCTGCGGTAGAGTTAGTATTAACAAAATTGCATGCTGGCGGTAAATTTGGCGGTGGCGGCTACAAGGTTTCTGGTGGCCTTCACGGCGTAGGTATTTCCGTAGTAAATGCGTTGAGTGAATGGACTAAGGTTCAAGTATCTCAAAATGGTATCGTTCAAGAGATTTCCTTTGCTCGTGGTCATAAAACTTCTGAGTTACACGAAATCGGTAAAGCAGAAGGTACTGGTACTACTGTTATCTTCAAGCCAGATGCTGAAATTTTTGAAACTACTGTATTCAACTTTGATACATTGAAAATTCGTTTACAAGAATTGGCATTCCTTAATAAAGGCCTTCGTATTACATTGAGCGATTTGCGCCAAGAGGAGCCTCGTGTTGAAAGTTTCCATTACGAAGGTGGTTTAAGTTCTTTCATTACCTTCTTGAACGAAAATAAAGAAGTAGTAAATCCAACTGTAATTTACATTGAAAATACAAAAGACGACGTAGTTGTAGACGTAGCATTGCAATATAACGATAGCTATAGCGAAAACTTATTGTCCTTCGTAAATAACATCAATACCATTGACGGTGGTACTCACCTTTCTGGTTTCCGTGCTGCTTTAACTCGTACCCTCAATGATTATGGCCGTAAAGCTGGCTTAATCAAGGAAAATGAGTCCAACCTTTCTGGTGAAGACGTACGTGAAGGTTTGACAGCTGTTGTATCTGTAAAAGTATTGGAACCTCAATTTGAAGGCCAAACAAAAACTAAACTTGGCAATAGTGAAGTTAAAGGTATTACAGATGTTATCGTATCTGAAGGTCTTAGAACATTCTTCGAAGAACATCCTCAAGATGCGAAGAAAATCATCGAAAAAGCAACAATGGCAAGCCGTGCTCGTGAGGCCGCTCGTAAAGCCCGCGATTTAACTCGCCGTAAAAATGCGTTGGAAGTATCTAGCCTTCCTGGCAAATTGGCAGATTGCTCCGAAAAAGATACATCTATGACTGAAATTTATCTAGTCGAAGGTGATTCTGCGGGCGGTTCTGCAAAACAAGGTCGCGACCGTCGTTACCAAGCGATTTTGCCTTTGCGTGGTAAGATCCTTAACGTAGAAAAAGCACGCCTTGATAAGATTTTAGCTAATAACGAAATTCGTTCCATGATCACTGCATTCGGTACTGGTATTGGGGAAGAGTTTGATATTACAAAATCCCGTTATAACAAGATTATCATCATGACAGATGCGGACGTTGACGGCGCTCATATCCGTACCTTGTTATTAACATTCTTCTACCGCTATATGAAACCATTGGTAGAGGAAGGTCATATCTATATTGCTCAACCACCGTTGTACCAAATCAAGAAGGGTAAATCCCACTGGTATGTATACTCTGATGCAGAGCTTACAGCTAAGCTTGATGAAGTAGGCCGTGATGGCATTACTATCCAACGTTACAAAGGTTTAGGTGAAATGAACCCTGAACAATTATGGGAAACTACAATGAACCCAGAAAATCGTACGATTTTACAAGTTAGCTTAGAGGACTCCATCGAAGCTGATAAAATCTTTACAGTTCTCATGGGCGATAAGGTAGAACCTCGTCGTAAATTTATTGAAGATAACGCAAAATACGTGCGTAATCTAGATTTATAAGAGGTGACCCATGGCTGAAAATCAAAATAATAATGTAGAGTTTACCTCTAATAAAGATCAACATTTAAAACGTTCCCTAAAAGCGCGTCATATGAATATGATCGCTTTAGGTGGCGCTATCGGTACTGGCTTATTCGTAGCTGGTGGTGAAGTAGTAAGTACAGCAGGCCCTGGTGGTGCGCTAGTAGCTTACGGCCTCATCGGTATCATGGTGTACTTCCTCATGACATCCCTTGGGGAAATGGCTACGTACTTGCCAATTCCAGGTTCCTTCGGGACCTATGCAAAACGCTATGTAGATCCTGCCTTTGGTTTTGCCTTAGGTTGGAACTATTGGTTTAACTGGGCTATTACCTTGGCTGCTGAAGTATTAGCAGGGGCGCTGATTATGAAATATTGGTTCCCTGATGTGCCTGCCATCGTATGGTCTGCTCTGTTCTTGCTTGTTTTATTCGGCTTGAACTATTTGTCTACTCGTTCCTTTGGTGAAAGTGAATACGTATTCTCTAGCATCAAGGTTATTACTGTATTCGTATTCCTGTTCTGTGGCTTTATGCTCATCTTTGGCATTGGCGGCACATCTCCAGGATTTGCGAACTGGACAGTAGGGGAAGCGCCATTCGTAGGTGGCTGGGAATCCATTCTCGCTATCTTCATGGTAGCTGGTTTCTCCTTCCAAGGTACTGAGCTTATCGGCGTAGCAGCTGGTGAAGCAGAAGACCCTGAAAAGAACGTGCCAAAAGCGATTAATACAATCTTTTGGCGTATCTTATTATTCTATATCGGTGCTTTCATAGTTATCGGTTTCTTAATTCCGTACACTGATCCAAATCTTTTGAATTCTAGTGTAGAGAATGTATCTATTTCTCCATTCACACTTGTATTTGACCGTTTTGGTTTTGCCTTTGCTGCTAGCTTCATCAATGCTATCATCTTAACGGCAGTACTCAGTGCTGGTAACTCTGGTTTATATTCTTCTACGCGTATGCTTTACGCACTCGCTAAAGAAGGTCAAGCACCAAAAATCTTCGCTAAACTTAATAGCCGTGGCGTTCCAGTGCCAGCATTAATCTTAACAACAGCAATCGGTTTATTTGCATTCCTTACAAGCTTCATCGGCGAAGGTACTGCATATACTTGGATTGTTAATATCTCCGGTCTTTGCGGCTTTATCGCATGGGTTGGTATCGCTGTGTCTCACTATCGCTTCCGCCGTGCCTTCATTGCACAAGGTAGAGATCTTAGTGAATTGCCTTACAAAGCATGGTTATTCCCAGTGGGTCCAATCTTGGCGTTCATTCTTTGCGTCATCATTATCGCTGGTCAAAACTACTCCGCTTTCACAGGCGATACAATCGACTGGTATGGAGTATCCGTTGCGTACATCGGATTGCCAATCTTCTTCGCAGTATACTTAGGTTACAAATACATCAAGAAAACAAAACTTGTTCCTTTGAAAGAGGTTAACCTAGACCGCGATTTCGATAAATAATAACATAATTAGACCTGTTCATTATGAAATAGTGAACAGGTCTTTTTTATGATTGTATTTATGTGAAAGCCTTGCTATAATTAATCAAAATATATTGTAGTCAATTAGAAAGGATACAATTATGATTATTACTACAACTATGCATATTGAAAATAAACCTGTACAAGAGTACAAGGGTATCGTATTTGGTGAAGTCGTAGAAGGCCGTAACTTTGTGAAAGATTTCATGTCTGGTATTCGCGACATCGTTGGTGGCCGTAGTGGCAGCTATGAAAACTCCTTAATGAATGCACGCCAAGCAGCCCTTGATGAAATGTCTCAACGGGCTTCTAAAATGGGTGCTAATGCTGTTATCGGCGTATCCTTCCAATACAGCACAGTAGGTGCAGAAAATGGTATGCTCATGGTTACATGCAATGGCACAGCCGTTGTAGTTTAATAGGTAATAAAAATCCCCCTAATAATAGTGTTAAAACTATATTAGGGGGATTTTTTTATTTTATCTTATACCATGTTGCATACATGACTGGTAGTACAATAAGTGTTAGAACTGTTGCCACTAGTAGGCCGCCGCTAAAGGCGATAGCAAGTGGGCTCCAGAATACAGATCCCATGAGAGGAATCATGCCTAAAATCGCTGCGATAGCGGTGAGCATGATAGGGCGGAAACGAAGTGTAGCGGAGTTAATAATCGCTTCACGTGGTTTTTGTCCTTCTGCCTTGTGGATTTCGATTTGGTCTAACAAGATAATGGAGTTACGAATGATCATACCCGAAAGGGCGATGATACCTAGAATAGCCATAAAGCCCAATGGCGTTCTCGTAATATTCAGAGCCAATACGACGCCGATTAATCCGAGAGGTGCTGTGAGCAAGGCCATAAACATGAGGGCGATACGCTTTAATTGGAACATGAGGATTGTCATGATCACAAAGAGCATAATCGGCATTGGTGTTAACAGATTTTGTACAGCTGTTACGCTCTTTTCTGCGGCTCCATCAAGTTCAATGGTATATCCTGTAGGCAAGGAATCACGAATGTCTTGTAAGGATTTATACACTTCTTTAGTTTTCGCATTGCCTAAGACGCCAGCATTTACATTAGCGTGAATGCTGATGGTTGGCATCATGTTGCGATGCCAGATGATACCATCCTCTTGAGTCATGGTGATGGTTGCAATTTGGCTAAGCGGTACGTAGGAACCATTGCCTGTTTGAATTGGTAAGGAGGATAGAGCACTTAAGTTGTGCTGTTCATTATCTCCTAAACGGAATGTAACAGGAATTGTTTGGTTACCTTCGTAGTATTCACCAGATTTTGTACCGGATAATAAACTTTGCAAGTGTAAGGACACGGCATAGCTATCGATACCAAGTAAACGAGCCTTATTAGGATCGATATGAATATTGGCTACTGGTTCCGTATCTGGCCAGTCAAAGGCTATGTTATGTAAATCCTTGTCGCCTTGCATCTTGTCTTTTACCTTGTTGGCAATTTCTTTTACTACCTTTTGATCAGGTCCAGAAACGCGGAGCATCACTGGATATTTAGATGGTGGGCCAATTTGTACAAATTGAGTATTTACAAGGGCAGATGGGAATTCTTCATTTAAGTATGGCGTCAATTCTGCATATAATTTATCTCGATCCTCTAAGGATTTAGTAACGATAACGTACTGCAAGAAATTGTTTCGTTGCAATTCCGGTTCCAAGGTGAGGACGAAACGAGGAGAACCTTGTCCGATGTAAGATGTAAAGGTTGAAATATGTTCGTTACCTTGTAAATGTTCGTCGATGATCTTCGCTTGATTTGCAGTATATTCGATGGACGAACTTTGAGGAAATTGCATGGATACGATGATTTCATTACGTGTTGATGATGGGAAAAATTCCTGTTTGATCAATGGTAGTGAAAGTAGGGATAACACAAAGGCACCTAAGGTGATGAGTAATACAACCTTATGATGGCCTAAAGCCCAATGTAATAGTTTTTCAAATTTATCATAGAATGTAACACTGAGCTTGTGCATGATACGGTCTCGTTTGTTCCATTCTGCTTCAGGTTTTGGAGCCTTATTTTCGATGATTTTATAACCGAGAACAGGGCTGACGAGAACAGAGGCGAACCAAGATAGGATGAGCGCCATAAATACAACGATGGATAGAGATTTTGTAAACTCTGCTACCATGCCTTCTGCGAGTGCTAATGGCAAGAAGCCTGCACAGGTAATGAGAGTACCTGATAGCATAGGGAACGCTGTCGATTGATAAGCAAAGGTTGCAGATCTAAAGTGTCCCCAACCTTCTTCGAGCTTAACGCTCATCATTTCTACAACGATGATGGCATCGTCTACGAGGAGGCCTAGCGCCAATATTAATGCACCTAGACTAACCTTATGCAGATAAATGCCACTTTCATACATCAAAATAAATGTGGTAGACACAACGACAGGAATGGTGAGGGCTACTACAACACCTGTACGCAAGCCTAGGGATGCAAAGCTTACGAGCAATACGATGGCGATGGCTTCAAATAAGGATTGAGAGAAGTCCCCAATAGATTCCTTAACAATATGTGGCTGGTTAGATACTTGATCGAGTTAAAGTCCTGCAGGGATGGTTTTCTTCAATTCTGCTAGCTTTTTATCGATAGCTTCACCAAATTCCACATTGTTAGCCCCAGCATCCATGGAGATGGCAATACCGATAGCTGGCTTGCCTTCATAGTAGAATTGAGGATCACTAGGGTCTTGGTAGGTCATGGTTACATCAGCCATGTCGCCAAGGCGCAAGGTTTGATTATTGATGCGAATTGGCATATCTTGTACGGCTTGTGGACTATCGAATAGACCGTTCACGCGGAGATATACATTATTCGTATCCGTTGTAATCATACCAGCTGGAACCATCATACTTTGCTGTTTGATAGCCGTTAATAGCTGTTGTGTACTGATTTTATAGGATGCCAGTTTATCCTTATTAATCGTTACATTAAGGGTTTGTTGTTGAACCCCAATGAGGCTGATTTTCTTAACATTTGGAACAGATAAAAGCTGACGTTTTAAGTCTTCTGCTTGTTGTCGCTTTTCTTCGTACGAGAATTCATCGCCGCTAATAGCGTAGATAATGCCGTATACATCATCGAATCTGTCGTTGATGGTCGGTCCTTGAACGCCTTGTGGTAATGACTTCCATTCGTCGTTGATCATGTTCCGCGCTTCTTCCCAAGCGGGACGGATTTTATCGGATGGTAGATTTTCTTTCAGATTAATATAAATAACTGATTTGCTGCCATCTGTGAAAGATTTTGTATAGTCTACGCCAGGTAGGTCGCGCAGTTTTTCTTCTAATTTGTCCGTTACCTGATCCGACATTTCTTGTGGGGAAGCCCCCGGCCAAGCAACGCCGATCACCATGGTGCGCATCGTAAAGTCTGGGTCTTCCATACGTCCCATATGGTTGTATGAGAAGATACCAAAGGTGAGGAGCACAGCCATAAAGTAGTAGATAATGGACTTATGTTTGAGGGCCCATTCGGCTAAGTTAAATTGTTTCATTGACTCACCGCCGTCCCTTCTTGTAATTGTTGGGTACCTGCGGTGATGACAATGTCACCCTTAGCTAAACCAGATGTGACGATGACAGAGTTCTTACCAAATTCACCTGTCTTAATTGGCACGAGATGAGCTTTTTTGTCTCGAATGATATACACTGCATTATTGCCATTAGAGTCTTTCACAAGAGCCGTCAATGGAATGGAAATATTAGTGCTATCTGTAGTAGATAGATTAGCATTGATCGTCATGCCTAGTTGTACCTCTTTTGGAGGATTTTGTAAGGTAATTTTTACGGTATACGTTCTTGCCACAGGGTCAGGAACTGGTGAAATTTCACGGACCACACCTTGCACGGTTACATCAGGTAGAGCCCAGAATGTAATAGTGGCAGGGCTACCCACATGAACTTTAGTTAATTCTTGCTCAGGAAGGGCAATGACTGCTTCTGGGTCGCGACCAGCTGCTAAGGTACCAACGTTTTGACCAGCTGCTACGACTTGGCCTGTTTCAATATTGAAAGCTGTAATAATACCTGTATCAGGAGCGGTCAAATTAGTATAGCTATTTTGATTGCTACTCAAATTGAGGCTAGCCTGTGCTTGTTGTAATTGAGCAGAGGTAGCATTCAATTGGTTTTCTGCTTGGTCTAATTGCAATTTACTAATCGCTTGTTGCGCGTAGAGTTCGCGATATCGTTTAGCATTGGTTTCCGCTAATTCATAGGCCGATTGAGCAGCTTTTACAGCACCCTCTGCATTTTGTACTTGAGCTGATGTATCGGAACCATTGATTTGAGCAATGACTTGGCCTGCTTGCACCACATCACCAACGTTTACGAATTTGTTGATGACGCGACCTCCAATTTGAAAGGCTAAGTTTGTTTCTGTTTTATTATGAATAGTGCCTGCATAGCCAGCACCTGTAGTACCAGATTCTTCACCGATGGTGATAGTACGCACCTTGAGGCTCGTATCCTCAGGTTGCTTTTCAAATCCACAACCACTTATGACGGCAGTTCCTATTAATAGGGCCCCTATGGTTGCTATGACTCGTTGATTCATAGAATCTCTCCTTTTACCACACATAAGCCCTATGACTCACAACTACATAGATGTAGCATTCATAGGACTCCATATTATGAGAGTAGATCTAAATTAGCCATTAAAATTATAGTAATTAATAGCTCCATTAGGTCTGATTATATATTTTATACAATTTAATAATACTATATTTATATGTAAACGGCTAGGGGTATATATAAAAAGTGAGTCCTCCATAGGAGAACTCACTCTTTATAAACTTACGAATCTCATATATTTATGAGCTAGTAACTTTTAACTAGTAACTAGTTACTATTAACTATTAACTATTAATCTTTTTCTTCTGTTTCTTGTACTACGATAGGTTCTTCATAGGTTACAAGAATCTTATCGATACGGGTATTATCCATATCTACAACTTCAAAGGTATAGCCATTCCATTTGGCTTTGTCTAATTCTTTAGGAATGCGACCAAAGAGCACGTTTAAGAGACCGCCCATTGTTTTGTATAAGTCTTTTTCTTCGCCTGGTAGCTCTTGATCGATATGGAAGAATTCTTTAAATTCGTCTACGTCGAGAAGGCCATCTACAAGCCAGGAACCATCTTCGCGTTCAACGATTTTGTTTTCTTCTTCCTTGATTTCTTCTTCACCAGAAGGCATGAGACCTACGATTTCTTCCATGATGTCATGTAAGGTTACAAGACCACTGAAACCACCGTATTCGTCGAGAACGATGGTTTCATGAACGCCTTCTGTACGGAGTACGTTCAATAATTTCATGAGTGTAATGGATTCTGGAATGAGTAATGGTTCTTTCAAACAAGATTCAATAATATCATGAATGGATCGTTCGCTAGGACGTTGCATGATTTGAACTAATACATCAGATACGGTAACGAGACCTTTTAATTCGTCCAAGGAATCGGTACCTACAGGAATGCGGTAATGGTTGGCGTTTTTGAGGACTTCCATGATTTCGTCCTCTGTACCGTTAAGGTCAATCCATTTGAGCTGCGTACGAGGTGTCATGATGTCACCAGCGTTCATATCTGCCAAGTGGAAGATATTTTCTACGAGGATAGGTTCCTCTTCTTCGTAAGCACCCATGGCAACGCCTTCGGTGAGCATTTTGTTGATTTCAGACTCTGTAACAGGCGCCTCTTCTTTCACAGTAACGCCTAGTAATTTTAAAAGGAATTCTGTGGAAACACCGAGGAAGCTAACGATAGGTTTTAATGCTACAGATAACCAGTAAATCGGTTTAGATACTACAACAGCAATGCTTTCAGGACTATTTAAAGCCAAACGTTTCGGCACAAGCTCGCCAATAACGAGGGATAAATAGGTGATGATAGCAACGATGAGGAAGGAGCTAATAGATGCAGCATAGGGCTCGATGCTTGGAATGCTTGCCACTAAGATATCCTCTAACGGACCAGAGAAGGTAGCACCAGAATACAAACCAGTTAAGATACCAACAAGGGTAATACCAATTTGAATAGTAGAGAACATCTCGTTTGGATTTTCTGCTAATTCAAAGGCTTTTTTAGCACGCTCGTTGCCCGCTTCGGCCATTTCCTCTAATTTTCGTTTCTTCGCATTGACGATGGCCAATTCCGTCATAGAGAATAAGCCATTCGCGATGATTAATACGATGATAATTATAAAATCTAAGGTCAGATCACTGTCCATGTAAATAGATACTCCTTTTATATTCTGCACATGAGAAAATAGAAATGTTACTCTTTAGTATACCATATTAGCATCAATAAATGTTTGTATACAAGAAAAGCACCCTAATGGGTGCTTTTCTTGTGTCAATACATTTGCAAATGGCTAGATAGATATTTCCGTCAGTAACTAGCACAGAAAAAGCAGGGCTGCCACCCTATTTTCCATTTGAATGCATTAAAATGTTATAACTATTGATTTCCTTGATTAATATAATATATGATTGCCTTTAATTTGTAAATATGGCTCTAATAAGGGTATAGTATGTATATAAATTAAGATTAGTATTAATTATTAGGTCATATAAATTGGACCTCATGATAGGATTAGATTTATGACAAGTGAACAGGAATGGGAACAGGTTTTACAAATAAAGACAGCAGGCCGCGATGATAGTCGGTCTGATACGGAGCATCATCCTTACGAGCCGACGGATTATTGTGTGCTAGAGCGCTTGGCAAATAGCGGTCATATTCGCAAGAAAAATACCCTCATCGACTATGGCAGTGGCAAGGGTCGTGTCAGCATTTTTATGGCATACCAAACGGGTTGTCACTCCATCGGCATCGAATACGATGAACGCCTCTATGAAAGGGCTCTTATTAATGGTGAAAGCCCAGCTGCTCGCAATCGTGTAAGCTTTGTGCATGGTGATGCGGCGCTCTATGAATTGCCAGATCAAGCAGATCGTTGTTTTTTCTTTAATCCCTTTGCGCTTCATACGATTAAGCGGGTCTTAGGAAATATCTTCGATTCTCTGTATCATCGTCCGCGGGAGATTAAGCTATTTTTCTACTACGTCAATGAAGAGGTAGAAAACTTCTTAAATAACCATGTCCGTTTAGAACAGGAAGAACCCATTGATTGCAGTGATTTCTTTGAAGAACGTGATGCAAAGGAACGAATTTTAGTGTATTCAGTCAATTTATTTTAGGGGACTTTCACCTAGATTATTAAGGAAAAAGCAGATAAATTCTGATATAATAATATATTAGAGATTATAAAATCAAATTATTTTTTATGGTTCTATACATTGATTCGTATGCACTAAGTTAGTGGATAGGGCTGAGTGTATTGAAGACTGGAGGTACCCGTGGAAATCATCGATACAGCATTGATTGAACGTATTCGCAAGGCCTTAATTAAACGTTATGATCGAGATCAACAGATCCAACAAATGATAGAAGAAATCGGTGCCGAAGAGGGACTCAATGAGTCTGAATTGGCTATCGTTTACCAAGCTTATTTAGAGGTTAAGGAACGCGTTTACTACACATCCTCTCTCGTAGATTTGTGGAATCAAATTGAAGAGGTTCAAAAACGGATGTCCATGTTACATACCTATGATTCTCTTGAAGAGGATTTATTTGGCAATGTGTTAGGCGACGATCAAGATGATATCATCATTGCTGATAAATCGTATCTTGGTAAGGGTGCTAGTCATAATAACGACGTGTACGCTATGGAACAGGTTCAATTATCCGATATTCCTGCACAGCACGATTCTACAGTGGGCATGAACCATATTAAATTGAATGAATTACATTCTATGGGCGGTCTTTTTACAGGTTCTGGTGAAAGCTCCAAACATGAGATGTCTGACCTTGATGAAGCACTTGTAGAGCATATGGATGTCAATCCACTAGATGGCGTTGAAAGTTTAGAAGTTCATCACTTGGATGAAGACAATAAACATAAATCCTCAGATGATGCGCTTAATGATGATATTGATAAGGCTGAAGATGACATAACATCTATCGATCCGTATACTGCGGTAAATGCTTTGTTATTCGGCAAAGCTGGCCTAGATTCCGATAAAGCCAATAAGAAGATGGAAAAGCTTCTTAAAAAGCAATTGAAACGCGTAGATGATGAATGGGCGCGTATCAATGGGACTGATGAAAAGTCTAAAAAATCTAAGGACCACAAAAAATCCAAAGACGAAAAGAAATCTAAAGAAGACAAGAAATCTAAGGATGACAAGAAGTCTAAAGAGGATAAAAAGGACAAAAAACATAAAAAGTCTAAAGAAGATAAACATTCTAAGTCTGAAGATAAATTAAAGAAAAAGAAAGACAAGGCTGAAAAGAAGCTTAAAGTCTTAAATGACAAGTTAAAAACAGTCTTTTTAGGTGATACTTTCAGTAAAAAAGATAAGAAAAAAGACAAGAAAAAGGATAAAAAATCCAAAAAGGATGGATCCGAAAAAAAGTAGAAACGATAGTTTCCGTATGGAATAGTAAGGCCTCTAAGAAGGCTCAGGAGAGTACTAGTGCTGAGAAATCAGCCAGTGCAGGGACTATCGACCGCGGATGCGGTAAATGCAAGCAATGTAAGGGACCTAAATGTAAGAAATATCCAACATAATTACAGTTAGGTAGTATAGAGTAGTTACGTTATATGAACGAACAGTTAGGGGTTAATGATGAACCGATGGCAACGATTATTTGAAGGCATAAAGACAGAGATTAAGGTATTTATCTTTTTCTCTGCCTTGTTGACTGCATTTAGAATCGTGTTTCTTGCAGTATTCCAATCACAGCTAGCATCTGTGACGATGGAAAATATCCTTACGTCCTTATGGCTAGGCTTTAGATTGAGCCTCAAGACCGTTGGTTCTTTGTGTTTATTGGGCTTTTTAGGAGGCACATTGGTGCATACCTTTGTACCAAAATGGCCATCCTTGCGCATTAAACAGGTTATCTATTCTATTGCAACGGTACTGTTAACATTCCTTTTCTTGGGACGTATTCCGTTCTATAAAATTTTTAACTCCTCCTACAATGCGATGCTCATTAATGGTAAGAACGATGATATCGGCGCCATTATCAATACAGCCATCAATGAATATAATGCGTTGATGTACATCGTAGGTGCTGTTGTGTTGAGTGCCGCCCTTTGTTGGTTCCTCGTTCGTTTCTTGGCGTGGGGTACAAAGAAATATAGCGATTACGCTAATACTCAACTAGTTTGTACTACGTGGTATCCTAAGACGAAGAAAACGCAATGGATTACAGGCATTGGATTGACTGTAGTTATTGGCGTACTAGGACTATTCTTTAGATTTGGTGGTGCTTTTAACTATACAAATTCCATCAACTGGGAAAGTGCGGCGCGTCTCAGTTCTAATCTATTAAATGAAACCATCCTTGATGATGCGCAGGCTCTCTATCGCGTTAAAAGCATTGCAAAGCGTGCAGATGAGCTTGAGGTCATCAATTTAACACCTCAAGAATTGAGTGAAAAAATTAGTGCCATCGGCGGTAAGTTTAACGGTAAGGATTTTGATGGTTCTTTCACAAGAACGATTACAACCCAACGTTTAGCAGAGCAACCGCAATCTATTAACATCGTTCTTGGTGAATCTTATGGTTTGTGGCCATTCCTCGGTGAATACAACGAACCTGGTGCCTACCTCGTTGAACAAGGCCGTAAATATGCTGCTAGCCCTCAAGCGATGAGTACACAGCTAGCACTTGCTCAAGGTACAGGTACGATGCCTGCTATCAACGGTTTATTGACTGGTATGCCTGATACAGGTTTATATCCTAACTACGAAGGTGAAAGTTTCAAACAACCATATGGCTTAGGCATTGGTTCTGTTATGAAAAAACTAGGTTACAAAACAGTATTCTGGTACGGCGGCTTTAGCACATGGCAAAATGTTAAGAATTTCGCCTTATCTCAAGGCTTTGATGAATTCCATGATGCGTCCGAAATGCCAAGCGATGAAAGTAATGCGTGGGGCGTAGCGGATAAGGATATGTTTAAAGCCATCTCCGCATATATGGAACAACATAGAGGGGAAAAAATCCTCAACGTAATCATGACTACATCTAATCATCCTCCATATAGCGTTAACGTCGCTAAAGAAGGGTATGATGTGAACAAGGTAAAAGGTCATTTGCCGGATACAATCGCTGAAACCGATAAGCAATTGAACGAAATGGGTCATATTTGGTATGCAGACCATGTGATGGGTGAGTTTATCGCCAGCGAAGAAAAAGCAGATCCATCGGCGCTCTTTGTTATCACTGGTGACCATAGCGAACGCTTTACCTTTGCTCGTGAAGTAAGTCCTAATGTGGCATCTACCATTCCGATTATCTTCTATGGTCGAGGCATTCATAAAGACTGGCTTGCTCCTAATGCGTTTGGCATGAGCATTCAAATCATTCCAACCTTGGCAGAACTTGTGGGACGTCCTGGTCAAACCTATGAAGCCATGGTACCAAGCTTGTTTACACAAGAGGAATTTGTCTTTAACCATAGACTATATTTAGATAACAATGGAAAACTTATGGAACAAGGCACAAATATGCCTCAAGCCTATGGTAAGGTAATTAAAGACATGCGCGAACTTGCGGCATGGCGTATCAAACATGGGGATAGTATTCAATAAAAACTACACATTTTTATGTATTAAATGTAATTGATTTATAAGCTAAAGGATTATCTATGAGTACTGTGACGGCTATTATCTTAGCGCGCAATGAAGAACAACATATTGTAGATTGTATTAAAAGTATTCAATTTGCTGATGAAATCCTAGTTATCGATGATGGTAGTACAGATCAAACCGTATCACTCGCTACTGGATTGGGTGCAAAGGTCATACCGCATCCGTTAAATGGAGATTGGTCACAACAACGACGCTTTGGTATTTCACAAGCTCAGAGTGAATGGATTCTATTTGTTGATTCTGATGAACGTGTATCACAAGAGTTAGCAAAGTCTATTCAACGAGCTATTCAAGGTGAACCGAAGGCGTATTGGCTACGAAGATATAATTTATTCCATCACAATCAGGCAACCCATGGTGTAGTGAGACCTGATAAGGTGCTACGATTGATGCCTCGAGAGGGTGCAACTGTAGAAGGTGCTGTTCATGAAGCCTTTATCAGTCCCTATCCACAAGCTACATTAGAAGGCAAATTGTATCATTACACTTATGATAACTGGCATCAGTTCTTTGAAAAGTTCAATAAATATACTACAGCAGCGGCCAACAAGTACAAGGAACAAGGGAAATCTTGTAGTTTTTTAGGGGATATTATATTGCGTCCAACATGGGCATTTTTTAAGATATATATTTTGCAAGGTGGCATATTAGATGGAAAAATAGGTTTTCTATTATCTATCTACCATATGATGTACACCATGACGAAATATGTAAAATTATATTATTTAAACAAATCTAATGGGCAATTATAATCAGTAATTTAGTATAGTAGATTGCTATGGGGAATTATTGTTCTTGAAGTAGATATGGAAGTATGAATGAGTGAACAATTTTTTCTATCCCTACAACAAAATATAAAACTAATGCTTTGGGCTCCTATATTGAGCACCATCTTTCGAATCATATTCATGATTGTGTATAATCCTTACCCTACATGGAAGGGACGCTGGAAATCTGTATTAGGTTCATTGCGTTATGGCTTTTGGTGGGGCATGGATTTTGATGCTTATGTATTCTTATTACCCTTAGTATTGGTGACGCTTCCTGCATTATTATTTGATGGATATCACCAAATAGAAGATACTGTACGGTTAGTGGGATTAACTATTTATTCCTGCATACTTTACGTAGCTTTTGCAGGAAAAATGATTTTTTATAAGCATTTCCATGATACGTATAACTATATGGTTCATTATGGAAATCATGCAGAGAAACGTAATTTGATTGATGTATTCTTTAATCAAGATCGAGGAATTCTCGTCATTTTAGGATTGATTCCTATTACATTTATATCCTGGTACATAGGAGATTTCTTCTTGTCCTTGCCATCAATACCGTATCCAAACATCGAAGGAACATGGCCTACGGTAGCTTGGAATATAGGACTTGTGGCTGCCTCTGTGTTAGGTTTCTATTGGTTCCGCTATGGTGGCACCTTATCTCATGATGATAAACCAGAATGGGATACGATTCCTACAGTGGTAAAAGAGGATATATTCTTTGCTCGTGCTACAGTGCCAGATCTATGTGCCTTAGAAACAGTGCTAAAACATCCCCTTCGTGATGAATATACCGCATCTGCTGAGGACATTGATGACGCGATTCACCGTATTGTTCCTAAGGAATATAAAGATTCTTGGCAGGATTTGAATACACCGCTTCATGCATTCAAACGCGTTGCATCAGGTCCTCGTATTGATAAACCACAACATATATTCTTTATTGTTGGTGAAAGTATCCCACAGTGGTCTCTCGATGAACCTTATAAGGATCTCAATATATGTCCTGGTTTATGGGATTTTAAAGATAATCCACATACGGCGCAAGTACCTAATTTCTTGCCTGCCGGTAATGTATCTCGTCCATCCATTGTGAGTCTGTTATCTGGTGTCTATGATGCGGGCATGGAAATCAATGAACGGGAATCCTTCTGGCAAGAACCATTGCCGACTTCTTTGGCATCTCAAATGAAGCGATTAGGTTATGATACGATTTACTGGTATGGTGGTAATGCATCGTATGGTAACTTTAATCACTTTGGTAAGGCTCAAGGATTTGACCGCGTAGAAAGTGCTTCCATTTTTTGTGGCCCTGATGCCCCTAAGACTTGGGTAGGCGTTTATGACCATGTATTTTTAGAACATATTGAAGAGGAAATCAAATCTTTAGAACATCCTACATTCCATTTTATTTACACTACATCCAATCATGGTCCTTATAAAATGGAGGATTCCTTATTAGATTATGATCCTGAACAGGTTATGCCGAACCTTGGTGATGATCTAAAATCCAACAAGAAACGCAATAAAGAATTGGCTACTTATCGCTATAGCGACAAGGCGATTTTTAACTTTGTACATGCTATGAAAGAGGCTTTTCCTGATAGTTTATTCGTTGTCACCGGTGACCACTCTAATCTATTTGGCTCTTTGAATAATACATCCTTAATTCAACGAGACTATACCTTGCGCGATACATTCTGTACGGTAGGGCTGTTACAACACCCTGCTTTCACCAAGGATATGATTACGGCGCCAATTGGGACGCATATGAGCCTCATGCCTACCATTATTGAAGCCATTGCGCCAAAGGGTTTCGAATATTATTCCATCGTACCGTCCTTGTTTGATGAACAGCCAGATACATTAGTTACACCATATCAATGGATTACGCCTCATATGATGGGCGATGTTCGTATGGATTATGGTGAAAGCAACATACCGTCCTATAAACCGGTTGAGCCAATTCGCCCTATTAATAATCATGGGGACGATGCGCGAGATTGGACAATGTTGACCATGTGGCTCATTAATCACGAAGACAGCATGAATAAGTCATAGTATAATTAAATGATAATAGTCTATTGATGTATATGTAATCAGTATTTCGTATACATCAATAGATGCTACTATATGTGTATTGATATGTGTATGATAGGAGGAACCTATGTCTATAATCAATGTTGTAGGCGCCAAAATTTGGGGTGGCGGTGAACAATATGTATATGATATTTGTAAGCAATTACAACAACGACATAGGACTGCGTATATCTTAGTGGACCAATCGAATGAAGATATGCAATCTCGGTATGCCCAAGTGGGCCATGTGATGACTGCCAATCTCTATACCTTGAAGGGCTTTTTATCTGTTAATGCCGTGGCTAAACAGATGAAAGAACAGGGGATTAATACGATTGTATGCCACTCTGGTAAATATATCTTATTCTGTATTGCTCTTAAGCAGTTAACAGGTGCTAAATTGGTGTTTATAAAGCATAATCTTGTACCTGGTAAAACAGATATATATCATAGATGGATCAATGCACAAGTAGATGCCTTCGTTTGTGTATCTAAACTTGTTTATGACGATCTTATGACGCCTGCTATTAAGGATACTAGCAAATACCATGTTGTATATAATGGTATTGATCCGAACCGATTCCAGTCCTTTTTAGATGCTGTTCCCATGAAATATAAGGTTAGAACCTTTGGATATAGTGCGCGTATAACAGAACGGAAAGGTTTGTATCTGATTTTAAGTGCTCTGGAACAGATTCATCAAAACAATCCCGATGTTCGATTGATTATATCGGGGGCTGGTACAGAGGATCAAATTAAGAAATTAAAAGATTATATACATGCACATCAAATGCATTCTTACGTTGAATTTATAGGCTTTACACGAGATATTGAAGGTTTATATAGATCCATAGATTGCTTACTATTGCCAACGATAACGCGTGAAGCATTTGGTCTCGTTATTTGTGAGGCTATGTATTGCGGTGTACCAGTCATTACAAGTGGCTCTGGGGCTCAGCGAGAAATCATAGACGATGGTGAATCTGGATTTATTGTAGATCCGCTGAACGAACACAGCTTACAACAAGCTATGGAACATGTGATGAGTGATGCTGTAAACTTGCCAAATATCATTACAAAGGCACGACAAGTTGTAGAACAGAGATTCATTGTTAATCGTGTGGCAGATGAATTAGTTACGATTATAGATAATTTACACTCCACTGATAAGTAATGATAAGGTTTGGTAGTTTTTAGTGGATAGGAGTATGAGATGGGATATTTAGAAACACAATGGCAGCGAGGTCGTAAGATTTACGGCAAACGTAGTTGGAGGGAAACGCGACGCACTTTCCTTCATACAATGCGCTCTATCCGCAATAAACGAGAAATAGAGGCACTAGAGAACTATTTTGCAAGCTATACGCCAGATCCAACATTATTAGACCGTCAAGTTGGTCTATTTGAGTTAATGACGCGATATTTCTTGTTTAAAAGCTCAACACCACAGGAACGATTAGAAGCTATTATTAATCATTTTGATTATTTGAAAGATGTATTTACAGATGAAGCCATTCGCGAAATGTACTCTGTAGATCCAGATAATATTTATGACGATGTAAGTCGTATGAATCGTGGCTTTATCGTATGGGAATCAGAAGACCTTGATATGGTGGCCCGTTTATATTATGGACCGGGTCAACGGAAAGAAGGTTTTTTAACCTTGTTGTTAACCTTGGGGAAACAAGGCGTATATCATACTAACTTTCGCTTTGGTAAAGGTTTTAATGGAGAGCCTGCTATGTGGATTGGCACGATTCAAGGATATAAAGATGGCCTTGATAATGCTAAAACAGTGACTAAAAAGATGTTTGGGTATCGACCAAAAAACTTTATTATGTTCCTATTACGCCATATTGCGGTCCTTTGTAAGGTCGAATCCATTTATGCCGTATCTGATGAAGGCTTCTATGCAAATACCCATTTAGTTCGCGGTCATCGCGCTAAGGTAGCTGAGCTAGATCCGTTGTGGGAGGAATCTGGTGGTGTTGTATGTAGTGATGAGCGTTTCTTCAACATTCCATTAGAGGAATATCGTAAACCTATTGAAGAAATTAAATCACAAAAACGTAGCCAATACAGAAAACGCTATGAATTACTCGATCAATATGAGCAAGAGATTCAAGATCATCTGAAACCATTGTTACGTGTAAAATAGATATCTATACAATAGATGTTTATATGATGAAAATTAGATTGTAACTATGTAGGTGAAAAGGGGTTAGTATGCAATCTTGGATAATTAAGAATTCTGAAATGGTGCTGACCGTACTCATTTCACTGATGATATGTACGACGCGGTCATCTATGGCACTAGGGAATTTAATATATAGCCTTATTATATTGATGACCTTAGTAACTTGTTGGTATAGACGACATGAAATCTCTGTACCACAGTCCATACGCCAATATGGATGGGCCTATGTAGGCATGTTACTATGCATATTGCCATCTGCATTAATCAGCAATGATATAGCGGTGACTACTAAATATTTCTTTAATATTTGGGTTTGGAAGGTATTAGTCATCATACCTATTCTGTTATTTATTAAAAGTTCTCGAAAATTATATGTCATATTAACGGTATTCTTCATATACATGGGGATTGATGGTATATCTGCTTTTATACAATTGTTAATAGGACATAATTTATCTTCTGGGCGCGCTGGTGGTGTTATTAATGGTTCTATGATGGGATTAGCTATGTTGTTAACATTAGCTTTTCCATTAGCTTTAATTGCCACCTATGATACAAGATTTCCTTCGTATGTAAGAAAATCAGCTGTATTCTCTTTGTTTGGTATGTTATTGGGAATGTGGGGAAACCAAAGCAGAGGTTCCTGGTTATTTAATGGAATTAACGGTGTACTCATAACATTGCGTTATGGCTTTGTTAATATTCGCTATTTATTGATACTCCTTGTAGCCATTGTAGGCATAGGATATGCATTTACCAGTAATCAAGCCTATATAGCCCGTTTTGAAAGTACTTTTAATATAAGCACAGATGGTTCAAATTTGGGTCGTATCTATGTATGGGAGTCAGATAAACATATGATTATTGATCATCCTGTAATAGGTGTTGGTCCTGGATTGTGGCAAAAAACATATCGAGAGCACTATAAATTAAAACAAGAAACTCAAGATCTAGGCCATTCTCATAATAATATGCTACAAATAGCTTCTGAATCTGGTATATTAGGTCTCATTGGTTTCTTAGGATTTTCAATTTTTGTAATCTGTAAATCTCTGAAAAATTATATTAAAACAAGAAACCCTTATGATTTATCAATAATGGTAGGCTTTATTAGCTATTTGTTCTTGTTTGGATCTATAGATTATACATGGGGAAATTCATCGGGAATCCGCATGTTTTGGATTGTTATGGGCATCATGATTCAATTGAAAATAAATGAGAACAACAAAGTCGTTTAGGAAATATTTACGCATTATTTAATTGATTTTTATGTCTGATTTAAATAGACTGAGAATCTCCAAAAAACTACATAAAAGATAGCTAAAATCTATGGTTTTTCATAGTTTTAAACTTTTGAATATGATACAATATAAGTAAATATTGGTACATTGTATTCGTATGTTTTAGAGGTTGTTTTCTTGAAAATTGTATTGAGAAAACAACCTTTTTTTATAGTTTGGGGTATTAGTATGAATAGTTCTGGATATAACAATCACAACAAGTTGCTTTTTAGCAAAATCATAGTGCTTATAGCAGATTATATTTCTATTGTTTTAGGAACATTAGCAGCTTACTATCTACGGTTAAATTTGCCAATTTTACCGGTCAGCCCACATTTCAAGGTAGATGAAATCTATGTATATGGCATTATACCTTTAGTATTTTTGTCTATATTACTTCTTAATAATACATATTCTGTGGTATCTCCTTATTGGGATACTATGAAAAATCTTTTCCGTAGCATCACTATTGGCGTAGTTGTATCTATTGTGCTCATGTATACAGGACATGTAATTAATGATGTATCTCGTCTATTTGTAGCCTTTGCTTATGTATTTATGTTGCTCTTTATCTTTAGTTCCCGTTTTATTGTAGGTAAGATTCTTTCTAAGGCAGGATACTTAACTATACCAGTTTTATTAGTTGGTGCAGGTAAAACAGCAGAGCTCGTAAAGAAATCCTTAGATCGCATGCCAATTGCTACGTATAAGATTATTGGTTATGTAGATGATAATCCTAAATCCTCTACTATTGCTAAAGAATATCCATGTTTAGGTGCTTTTTCTGATGTAGAAAGAGTTATTAAAGATACAGGTGTACAAACAGTTCTTATTTGTGCACCAGGGTTAGAACCTAAAAAGTTAGTATCTTTGATTAATCGATTGCAATTATTGGTAAAACGAGTAGCCTTTGTGCCTGAATTATTTGGTTTGCCCACAAGTAATATTACGGCTCGGGGCATGATGGAAGAGCAAGCCGTTGTATTGCGCGTACAAAATAACTTGGCTCGCAAGTCTAACCGCATTATGAAACGCATCTTTGATATTGTAGCTACCGTATGTGGGGGCATCTTGATTTTACCTATTCTAGCCATTGTAGCTCTATTGATTTATCTAGATTCTCCAGGGCCAATCGTATTTGGTCATAAGCGTGTTGGCCAAGGTGGGAAAGAGTTCCCATGCTATAAATTCCGCTCCATGGTGCCGAATGCACAAGAGGCATTAGAGGTATATTTGAAAGAAAATCCTGCAGCCCGTGAGGAATGGGAACGAGATTTCAAATTGAAAGATGATCCGCGTGTTACAAGAATTGGTAAATTCCTTCGCAAAACGAGTCTTGATGAATTGCCACAATTGTGGAATGTTCTCGTTGGTGATATGAGCCTCGTAGGTCCACGTCCTATCGTGCGTGATGAAATCGTAAAATACGGCGACTATATCAACGACTTTTACCTTGTACCACCAGGAATTACTGGTGTATGGCAAGTTAGCGGTCGTAGCGATACTACCTATGAAGAGCGTGTATTAATGGACTCTTGGTATGTTCATAACTGGTCCGTGTGGATCGATATTGTATATCTTTTGAAAACTGTGTTGGCTGTCGTTAAATCGAAAGGGGCCTATTAATGAAATACGATTATTTAGTAGTTGGGGCAGGCCCATTCGGTGCCGTATTTGCCCATGAGGCGCACAAGCGTGGTAAATCTGTACTTGTTATCGATCGTCGTAATCATATAGCAGGTAATCTATATTGTGAAAGCAAAGACGACATAAACATTCATGTGTATGGTGCGCATATTTTCCATACATCTTTGAAGCATGTGTGGGATTATGTTAATCAATTTGCTGAGTTTAATCACTATGTAAATAGCCCTGTAGCAAATTATAAAGGTGAAATGTACAATTTGCCGTTTAATATGAATACATTCTCTAAAATGTGGAATATTCGTACTCCAAAAGAGGCACAGGATATCATTACAAAACAACGGGCTGCTATTACAAGTGAACCAAAGAACTTAGAAGAGCAAGCCATTAGCCTTGTAGGTACAGATATTTACGAAAAGCTCATCAAAGGGTATACGGAAAAACAATGGGGCCGCAAATGTACAGAATTGCCAGCTTTCATTATTAAACGCTTACCAGTTCGTTATACATACGATAACAATTACTTTAATGACCGTTTCCAAGGCATTCCTATGGGCGGCTATACGAAGATGATTGAACGCATGTTAGAGGGCATTGAAGTCCGTTTAGGTGTAGACTTCCTCAAACATCGTGATGAATATGAAGCTTTGGCAGATACAATCATCTATACAGGTCCTATTGATGAGTATTTTGATTACTCTGAAGGTGTATTGGAATATCGCGGTTTACACTTTGAAACAGAACGTCTTGAAGAGGAAAATCATCAAGGTGTTGCCGTTGTGAACTATACAGAAGGCGAAATTCCTTATACTCGTATCATCGAGCATAAACACTTTGAATTTGGTACACAACCTGTTACATATGTAACTAAAGAATATCCAAAAGACTGGAAAATCGGCGAAGAAGCGTATTATCCAGTGAACGATGTAAAGAATTTAGACCTTTACGCAAAATATGTTAAAAAGGCTAAAATGATTTCCAATGTTATCTTTGGTGGTCGTTTAGGGGAATATAAATATTACGATATGGATAAGGTTATTGCTAGTGCCTTGGCATTAGTAGAAAAAGAGTTAGCCTAATTTTTCATATGGTAAGTAGATGGACTTGAGAGACAACACTCATGTAGGAGAGTACTAGTGAATATTAAGATTTTAGTAGCCACACATAAGCAATATTGGATGCCAGAGGACTCCGTATACATGCCAATCCATGTAGGTAGAGAGGGCAAGGCTGATATTGGTTATACCGGCGATCATACAGGGGATAATATCTCCTCTAAAAATGCAAATTACTGCGAATTGACAGGCCTCTATTGGGCTTGGAAAAACCTTGATGCGGACTATATTGGTCTCGTACATTATAGACGTTATTTTACGCGCAAAGAGGTGCGTTCCGTAGAGGATAAAAAGAACCAAATTCTTACAGGAGCGGAATGGGAGAAACTACTTTCAGAATATCCTGTAGTCGTGGCGGATAAGCGTAAATATTATATTGAATCTAACCGTTCTCACTATAATAATGCTCACCATAGCGATGGCCTTGATGCGGCAGAGCAAATTATCGCTGAAAAATATCCTGAATATAGCGCTGCTTTCACAAAGGTTTGTAATCGCACTTGGGCGCATATGTTCAATATGTTCGTCATGCGACGCGACCTCTTTGATCAATATTGTGAATGGATGTTCTCTATCTTGGAGGAAATTGAACATCGCGTTGATATTTCCGATTATGATACATATGAAGCGCGCATCTATGGTTTCGTAAGTGAAATCTTGCTCGACGTATGGCTTGAAGCTAATAACATTGACTATAAGGAACAAAATGTATCCTTTATGGAGCCACAAAACTGGATTAAAAAAGGTGGATCCTTTATATTGCGCAAATTTGGTTTAAAAAGTAGAGGATAGGTATCATTGTGAATCCAGTACTATCTATCATTGTTGCAGCATATAATGCAGAAACTACAATTAAACAAGTTATAGACAGTGTATATTCACAGGATGTTGATAAATCTTTATATGAATTGATTGTTGTAAACGATGGTTCAAAGGACAAGACGAGAGAAATCCTTGACTCCTTGGCGAATACTTATTCTGATATGAGCCTTACGATTCGCCATATTCCTAATGGTGGCGTATGTAATGCCCGCAATTACGGACTAACTATTGCACAAGGAGATTATGTCACTTTTCTAGATTCTGATGATTACTATGGTGAGAATATTCTTTCTTCTTTTTTTGATAAATACAATCAGAATTTATTTGTAGATTTTTGGAAATATGGTGTTATAGAAAATTATATAGAAAATGGTAAATCTCTTTATAATAAGGTAAATGATATTACTAATTTTTTGTCTAATGATTTGGTTGCAATTCTACGTACAGCTCTTGAGATGGAGTATATTCCACTTTTTGGTTACGTATGTAATGGTTTTTATAAAAAATCCATCATTGAAGAGCATCATATTCAGTTTTCATCGGAATATATTATGGAGGACTTTATGTTCTCCTTTGAATACTTAACATATGCGAAGTCCATGGGGACTATTCCTCATGTATACTATCATTACATGCTCGACTTGGATAAGGCTAGTCTTTCTAAGAAATGGGAGCCAAAGTACTACGAAATGTATCGCTTAAAGGTGCAAACTATTCATCAATATATGGTTAATGCAGGTATTGATGATGCACAATGCTACCAATTGTTGAGTGTGTTATACGTTAAATATATGTATTCTGCACTAGAGCGGATGGGCGCAGTTTCTTCGTTAGCTGGTAAATATAAATGGTTACAGCAGTTATGGCAAGACGATATATATAAGGCTATGCAACCTCACATGAATGGTGATGCCTCTCTCATCGGGGTATTATCTGGATTGCTTAAATATAAATGGAATTTAGGTATTATCGCATGTACAGAGTGCATTTCCTTTGTGCGCCATCGCTTAAAAGGTCTATTTGCAAAGATCAAATCTAATTAGAAAGAAGCACGATTATGATAAACCGAGAATCCCGTAGATTGCGTGTATTACAAGTCGGTATGACACGTAATCTAGGTGGCATAGAAACATATTTGATAGAACAATTTAGACATCTTGATAAAAGTACAATTGATTATGATTTTGTGAACATCACAGGGGAATACTCTATTTGTTATGAAGATGAAATCTTGGCCTCTGGTAGCAAGATTTTTAAAGTTGTTTCTAGACATAAAAACCCGCTGCTCCATTATTGGCAGTGGTTCAATATATTGTTACAAAATAAAGGCATTTATGATGTAATCGTCTTGAATACGAATAGCTTGGAATACGTGTTTCCTCTCGTTTTAGGTAAGGTATTTGGCATACCGGTTCGAGTTATCCATAGCCATAATTCAGGCTTTGAAAACAAGCAAGGCTTGGCCCGTTGTCTCCTTGTAGGGATGAACAAGAAATTACTAGTATGGAGTGCTAATTTGCGCTTTGCATGCAGTCAGTTTGCTGGACAATGGATGTTTAAAGATAATCCATACCATGTTATTTATAATGCCATCGATATTCATAAATACGATGCAGATTTGATAGTTAGGGAAGAAACTCGAAATGCTTTAGGATTACACACAGAATTGACCTTATTACATGTAGGTCGTTTTTCGTATCAAAAGAATCATAGTTTCTTACTCGATATATTTAAGGAAGTTCATGCGATTCAGCCCGATTCTGTGTTGTTGCTAGTAGGGGATACTACTGAAGAAAGTGAATTCTTAACGGAAGTCAAACGAAAAATCAAAGCATACGGGTTAGAGCATGTTGTTCGTTTGCTAGGCAGACGGGATGATGTTAATAAGATTATGCAGGCTGCAGATGTACTTGTGATGCCGTCCTTTTTTGAAGGCCTTACCGTGGTAGGCATCGAAGCACAAGCCTGTGATTTGCCACTGATTTTATCCGATACAGTAACTAAGGAATTAGGATTGTTACCATCTACCCAATTTATTTCCTTAGACGCCGGTGCTAAGGCGTGGGCAGAGGTGATTGTGAATAGTAAACAACATAATAGACGCAGTCGTTATGAAGAGTTAAAAGCAGCAGGCTATGATATTGGGTTTGAAACAGAACGTGTTGAGAAGTTATTGATAGACGCTTATCATGAGCTAGCATAATAGTTGGGGAGAAGGAATGGAGTTAGCATTACAACAGGCCATCGATGTACATCCAGTCATTACATTTGATGTCTATGATACGCTAGTATGTCGCGTTATCTATAAAGATAGAGATCTATGGCAATTAGTGGATCGGGAATACCAAAAGCGAAATCATGTAAAGCCCATTGGTTTTTACAAGAAAAGGGAGACGGCTGACCATAAGGCGCGTAAAACGTATCCGTACCGAGAGGTAACACTAGACGAGATTTACGAAGTCTTTGCTGATTTATACGGTCAGGAATTAGCCGATGCATGTAAGGCTTTAGAAATTGAATTAGAAATCAATTTAACCTTTCCTAATGATGAGGTCATAGAGGCTTATCAATACGCATTACAGCAAGGGAAGAAGGTATATATCATTTCCGATATGTATTTGACGGATACCATCATTGGTCAAGTATTAGAACATAATAAGATTACAGGTTATGACAAATTGTTTGTGTCCTGCATATATCGCAAAACTAAACATGAAGGGGGAGCTTTGTTTAGTGCTGTATTAGAGGAAATACAGGCAGATGCTAAGGATGTGCTACACATTGGGAACGATGCAAAGGCAGATATTCAACAGTCAAAAGCTGTTGGCTTAGATGCGTACTTAATCAAGCCTCCTAGTCGTAAATCGTACGTCAATGAAAGCAAGGCGAAGAGCGATTTAGATTATTCTTTGTTATATGGTTTTATCAAGAAACATAACTCCCCTCAAACGCCTGATTCCTTGGCGTATCGCTTGGGATTCGATGTGTTTGGTCCTATTGTTAAGGGCTTTTTGGAATGGATTAAGGTACATAAGGATAACTATAATCTTGATGCTATTTTATTCTTAGCCCGTGACGGCTATGTATTGCAAGAGATTAGTGACCAAGAGGGTGAACTTACTAGTTTCTACTCCTATTTATCTCGACGATCCGTCGTGATTCCAATGATTCAGTATCGCCAGTCCTTAGAGGATATTCTGCGGTTATATAAATCTTGGCAATCAAATATAAAGCTGAATACTTTATTTAATCGATTGGGTATTCCTTATGATGCGGAGGTTGTTCGTTCCGTTGGTTTAAGTGAAAGCTCCACTTTTACGCGCGATGAATTGCCTCAAGATGAGCGAATTCAAGCCCTCTATAGTCAAGTGCGAGTGAAGGTATATTATAATTCACAAGAACAAGGACAGTTATTGTCGGATTATCTCAAACAGTATAAGGATTACGGTAGAATTGGTATTGTAGATCTTGGTGCTGGTACCATTGTATCGGCGCTTCAGCAATACAGTACAATCAAGAACTATAATATTGATTGGATTCCGCTCTACCTACAAAATAGTCTTGAGCCAACAGATTCGTATATTAATATTTCTCAAAACTACGAATTGCAAACAGCGTTACGCTTAGGTTATATGTTCTTAGAGGTATTCTTTACGGCTCCTCATGGTACGACCTTAGGCTATGAGTACAATGAGAACTGTGAAGCAATACCTCTACTAGAGGACTACGAATATAGCTCCATACCTGAGGAATATAAGAATCGCTTGGCTGAGCTACACCAAGGGGCTATGGACTTCTATCAGTCTTATCCACTAGATATGATGCAGTATGGCTCTATTGATGCGGGTCTAGTGATGACGAATTTCATTCAATTTGTCTTGCATCCAGATGATGAAGATATAGCGTACTGGGGACCATATCCAGTGTATATAGACTCCTTTGAGCCGATGGTTAAGAATAAATCCTTGGTTGCTTATTTAATTAATCCAAAACAATTGGTTACGGACTTTAAGGATAGCATATGGCCTGCAGGTTTCTTACATGCTCTAGGTAATTCTAATCTATTATTAGGTATGTTAAATCATAGTAATCAACTGCGATTATCTTTGAAAGATAAGTTGGTGAAGCGATGAAAGTAAATTGGTCATTATTAGAAAATATTGGCTCCTTGCTCACTGTAAAAGGGCTCCAATATATTCTGAGCTTTATTACCTTCCCGTACTTGGTGCGGGTACTACATGTTGATGGCTTTGGTCAACTCGCCTTTGCTACGGGCGTAGTACAGTACTTTTTGCTATTTTCTAACTTTGGCTTTGATCTCAGTGGACCTAAAAGTATTGCGCGCCATGATCGTGGGCCAAAGAGGGGATTTTATTTCAGTTCCATCATGGGGGCTAAGCTCTTTATTCTCGCCGTTATAACCGCTGTGTTTGGGATATTGATGTTTATCCTGTCTAACTGGTTCAATTATAATGCACTCCTTTATGGGGCGGTGTATTTAAACGTTATTGGTACGGCTCTGTTTCCAATTTGGTTCTTCCAAGGAATACAGAAGATGCGCTACATCACCTTTGTTAGTATTTTAGGTCGTATCGTATCGGTAGCGGGAATCTTTATCTTTGTAAATACTTTAGATGATATCGTGTGGGCTGCATTCTTTCAGTCTATTACAAATGTAATTGCAGCAGTATTCTCGTGGATCATCATTTACAAGGAATATCCAGATATTCTTATGAGGATTAAATGGAGCCATATTAAAGGGGCTATCAAGGATAGCGTTCCTTACTTTGGCTCTATGGTGGCTATTAATCTCTATACTAGCTCTACCATCGTATTCCTTGGTTTAGTAACATCTGACTACGTGGTGGGCATCTATACGGCAGCAAATCGCATTATTGATGCTTTCAGAGGTGGCCTAAGCCCTGTAGTAGACGCCTTATATCCATTTGTTAATAAAATCGCCAAGGAATCTAAGGAACGGGCTCAATCGGTATTGCGTAAAGCGACTATCATTCTTTGTTCTGGTACATCCTTGCTCTGCATTGGTATATTTGTAACTGCTAAATGGTTGGTGTACTATATTCTTGGACCAAGCTACGAGGCGTCTGTGTCGGTGCTACAAATACTAGCATTCTTGCCGTTAGTGGTTATTACTAGCAACATTTATGGCCTATTCGGAATGATATCCTTTGGTCATCAAAAGGAATTTGTTACGATTTTAGTTCACTCTGCTATTTTAGATTTATGTATCGTGTTCCCTTTACTCTATTACATGGGGGCCGATGGCGCAGCATTGACCATGCTTTTAACAGAAATCTATGTACTCTACAGATGTATTAAATTCGTAAATACTAGTGATTTTAGATTTTTATAATTAAATAAAGAAGTGAAAGCATATGAATACATATATTTTAAACGACCTTAAACGAAAATGGTGGCAAATTGCCCTCGTAGGTATCCTTTGTGCTATCGTTATCATCGTGTCTCGTACGGTACTAGTGAAACCAATCATGGTGCATGGTCCCATCAATGCATCTGTTATCTTTACAGTAGATAATAAGACCCCAGATACTATTGTGAAGGATGATTTTCATTTAAGAGGAATGCTTCAATCACAAGGTTTTATCATGGGTTTTGTGAAGCAAAGCTCTAATGATCTTGATTGGTCTAAACTCAACTCCAATTGGGGTGCCATGGATGCGGTCAATCAGTTCAAATGGTATCAACAACATATCTTTGTAAATACAGAGGATCCTAAAATTTACGAATTGTATATCATGTTTAATCCTAATGATGTACAAGATCCAGACTATACGAAGGCTCATTTGGATATCTTAATTAATCAGTACATTAGCTATGCCAATAGCAAGGTACAAGCTATCAATCCAAACTATTCTATTCGTCTCGTTGATAAACAAATTGTTGAAGGGGATGCACAATTTAAAGATGAAGGCTTCTTACCTGTGAAGTACGGTATAATAGGCTTTATTTTGGGTAGTATGGTTATGATTTTGTTTGTTTCTGTAACAGCTGTAAGGAAGTATCGTCATGGTAGATAGCCAATTTTGGTTCATATCACTGTCCCTCTCATCAGTCTTGCTGTTGTTAGTGACACTATATGCACTAGATTTTGATTTACTATCGCCAGTTATCGCAACACAGTCGTCCTTAACGATTGCTAGCATTCTGTGCACTATCATGGTGAAGCAGTGGCAGCTACCTATGCACGGCAGCACCGTAATACTCTTGATCACCGCTCAAATGGTGATGACCTTAGGCTCTCTCTATGTGGCCCATTGTTTGAACGATAGGTCTTTGGTGAAAGCAAATATATCTTCACAGTCTATGAATGACGTATATATTCCTATGTATCGTCAGTGTATCCTGTGGATTTTACTAGGTATCATTTTAGGGTTAGCAGGTCATGAGATGTACACCTTGGCCGAAAAGGCGGGTAATAAGAACGGAATACTTGGTATTGCTAGTTCTATTCGACCTTATATTATGGCTGAAAGCTCAACCATAAAGCTATCTCGGTGGATGGCGTATTATCAAATCTTAGTGCAACAAATAACATATTTATCAATATTCGCCTTTATTCAGCGCACCGTCTTTAAAGTGTGGCGCTGGACTAACCTATGTTATTTAATACCTTTACTATTTTTCTTCCCCTTTGTGTATTTTACAACGGGGCGCATCTTGATTATTACGCTTGTTATATTCATTTTTACCGTTGTTGGACATGCCATGTATCGCAAGTATAAAGGTTTTGCGTACGCTAAAAAGTTGCTCATAACGGCAGGGATATCCTTTGTTTCTTTCTTCCTATTATTCGTCGTACTAGGCGCCTTATTTGGGAAGGGGATTAGTGCAAATAAATCGGCTTTTGAGATTTTGGCACACTATGCAGGTATATCCTTATCGGCGTTTGATGTAATTTTACAGTATCAATTGGTGGACTCTACCTTGATTGGTCAAACCATCTTTGTTGGTCCCTATGGTAATTTGAACACTCTTGGTTTTGATCTTCCTAAGCCAAGTATTTTCTTATTCTTTACCTATTTCTATAATATTGATACTAATGTATATACGTCGTTGATGCGGTATTATCATGATTTCTCTCTCTTAGGCATGTATCTATTTGTGTTACTCATCATCTTAATCTATACGATTTTGTATTATCTGTGTAGACAGCGTAATAGTATTCCTATGATATTGGCATATGCCACATTTGTGTATCCTCTATATTTGTTCTACGTAGATGATCGAATCTTTATAGACTTTTTTGGAACACAAATCATTTATGTCGTAGTATTGCAGTTTATTTTGATTAAAGTACTTTACAAATTTAAACCTTAATTGGGTAATAATAAAAGACTCATACTTCAAATGTTATCATTTGAAGTATGAGCCTTTTTTATAGGTGGAATCTTTTTTTTGAAAAGTAGTCGTTTATATACATAAGAAATCTTTTATTTATCGCAATATATTTTACAATTCATCGTATAAATAAAGATGAAGAATTAATGGAAGTTTTAATAAATTCCCATAGATATTTTATAAATATCATGTATACTACTTATATTGAAAATATTAAATATATTAAATGTTTAATATTAACGTTTGGGGTTAATATTATTGGCATTCGATAAATATTGAGGGAGAAAATATGGGTACTACATTTATGTTGATGAATAATCCAATGGATTTAATTATGAATCTAGTGGTAGATACTACAGTTAATACAGATCAAATGATATTAGAAGGTGCTATTGAAAAGTATAAAGTTGATTTTGATGCAGCATCTCAACAAGCTATCTTTACTTTTAAATTGTATGGCAGTTCTAAGTTCTATAAATTACGTATTGTTGCAGATGCTAAAAAGAATTTAGAAGAACTTACTTCTACAGAGCACTTTTTCCAAGTTGTAAATATATTAGGTCTCACTATTAATATGGCTAAGTCTAAAAAGAAATCATTAGCCATTAAGGTGGATATGGAAAACTCTTATGTATATCTTGAAGACTTGAGTTCTAATGATGGAACTATACATAAATTTCATGGTTGGTTAGAACATTAAAATTTGATATTTATATTATTTAACTCATCATATAGATCTATGGACTTAGTTCTATATGGTGAGTTTTATTTTTTATGCGTAAATTATGTCACAACATTCTAATATATCTTGTATTTTATTTAATGGGGGCGTACATCAAGCTATATGGGTACTCTATTAAACTGTGCGATTAGCTTTCATAGAAAAACCTATTATGAAACACATTACGTCGTACATTGAAAGTAGTCAATCATGGGTGGCGCAGAAGGTGCCATTTTAATGTGAATTTCACCGTTTTTTTGGTATAATAAACAAGTATTCCAACGATAAAACGGAGGTAATTCTAATGCGTAAATTCTTATATATATTAGCGGCTTTGCTCGTATTGATTGGTATTAATACACATGACGTAGAAGCTCGTACCGATGTATATGCTACGACCTATAACGGCAATAGCTGGTATGTAGACCAAGACTCTGTAAAGAGAGTAGGGGATGTACTTAATTTCACAGTATATACGACATCTGGTCTTAGCTATAAGGTAACATCTAGCGATAATAACTATTACAATGCAGATGTATTCTACTATAACAATAAACTCGTTTCAGACAATGGCCAATCCGTTTGGAAATCCCCAGGCATGATGGCCGCTATGCGCGTAGCACGTAGATAAAGATAAAAAGATAAGAGGCAGTGACTCAGTCTCTGCCTCTTGGTTTATAATACAACATATTAGTATGGTTTATCTGTATTTGACGATATATGATATAAACCCTATAATATAAACAGATAGCCAAGCGAGTAGATCCGTCAGGCTCATCTCAAGAGTATAAATAATTGATGAAATGGCCTTTCAGTTATCCAGTTATTGAAGCCCCATGTATTAGATAGTTATATCGAATATATGGGGCTTCTTTTTATTCTATTATTACCATATACATTTATATGGTAACCAGTATATTAGAATTTATGTGTAAACCCAG